>Ga0315285_10001962_pt1 | contig 21609 bp, 21 predicted proteins | sample YL17G09_36_MG_FD_203698 | JGI IMG/M metagenome (GOLD analysis project Ga0315285, IMG submission 203698) | Sediment microbial communities from Yellowstone Lake, YNP, Wyoming, USA - YL17G09_36 | ecosystem: Environmental > Aquatic > Freshwater > Lake > Sediment | place: USA: Wyoming | collected...
AATAATGCCTGTGAACATCATATATAGCACCTATGGTGGCCTCTCACTGTTAATTTTCTGGCTATGCGATCAGTCGCGTAGCGCTAATTCACACCAAAGATTTTATACTCGCTTGATTTGGGACTAGGGTTTGATTGGTTTTACATTTTTTAGTTATTTATTTATATTATTCATATAGTTATATAGTTTTTCCCTCATCAGACGCTATTGCAAGGTGATTAAATGCTAGGAAGGAGAAGATGAGTTAACAAAGGATTAGGAGAAAAAGCAATAAAAAAACCCGATGGGTGATCAGGTTTAATCATTTTCTCAGGCGGGAGCTCAGGCAGTGGCTATTAGATCATGGTTATTTTTTCAATCCTTTCATTAATTGAATGTAGTTCCTTAGTTTGTTTCTCGATTTTAGTAGTCAACTCCTGCTCATCTTTAGTTAATTGTTCTAGAAGCGCATTTTTTTCCTCAATCTCTTTGGTGAGTTCTTCTTTTCTTTTGACAATCTCCTTGAGCAGTTTATGTGCCTCGTTGTATCTCCTTTCGATTTCATTTTTTTGCTCATCAAGGTCCTTCCGAAGGGCATTAACCCTTGATTCCCTCACATTGGTGATGCGTTTCTCCCACACTTCCTTATCGAGGACACTCCACTCCCAGGGCTTGCCTACCCTCTGGTAGGCAAGGTAGGTTTTAAAACAGAAGGGACACTGATAGTAGTAGTGAACGCTATCGCGTTCTCCATATTGGATGTTTTCAGGATAGGGGATAGTTTCCTCTAGTTCTAAGGGAATGTCCCTGTTGTTGTGCTTTTCATCACAGACATAGAGAACTTTTTCTTTTGGCATAGCATTTCTCTTTTCGGCACAAATGGTATAATCTTTAGCTGTTTTTAGGTACTCGCTCCACTGCTGGTTAAAGCTGGCCAGCTCTCTAATTGACACTTGCCGATCCACCTATTTTCTATCCATCCCCTCTTACCATCTCCCAGTTCAATCTTGCTCCACGCTCCCTGATGCTCGATAATTTTAAACTCTGCTCCGTCATGCAACTGAAAGAGAGGTGTATTGTTGATTCCATTTCCCGCTCTCACGCTGATCTCTTTGGCTACCACCACGCCTTCAATCGAATAGTAGTGATGGTAGAGTTTGAGGCCGAGAGAAATGCTTACTATCACTGTTATAGAAAGTATAATTAAAAAGAGATAGTTGTAGTATTCGTTTCTTAAGAATATTTTGATGAGGGCCAAGGCCCAGCAAAGACCATTGAGTATGAGGAACACGATGAGCAGTTCTGTAAGATTAAGTTTGGAATACCAGAAACAAAATTCATTTAAGAAGGAAAAGAGCGGTCGTGATTCAAGCTTATCCTTAGTCATCTCCCGCGCATACACGAGATTAGTTTTGAGGTCTTGATCACGAGGAAGATAGAGCTCAGCCAGCCGGTAGCTGAGAATGGCTTTACCGAGCATTCCCATCTTGAAATAGCTGTTACCCAGATTATAATAGAGCTCTCCGTTCTGTACCCCTGAGAGGATGAGCTTTTCATAGAGTTGGGCTGCGTCGCTATAGTTATCTTCCTTATAGCGCTTATTGGCTTCAGTAAAGAGTGTGGTGGTATCTAGTGCTTCAATAGTCTGAGAGTGAGAAGGTTTGAGTTGCGCACTTTGACTCTGACCGGGTACAGGATCCGTTCTTAAGAAGAGAAAGAGTCCCAGTGCGATGATACTCAGTATCCTGGTTTTTTTTACTAGCATTCCTTATTTCCTTATCTTTTTATCCAACCACCTCGTAAGCTCCTTTACCTGCTTCAGGAGCTTCTCTTTTTCACTCAGGCTGTGGCGCTCAAAGGCGAATTGACCAGTTTCCAGCGTGTGAAGGATACTCTTTGTCTCTTCAATCTTGTCCTTCAATATGGTGAGCGTGAGTAACTGGTGCTCAACTTCTAGAGGGGTGAGGGCACTGCCGGTGATATTGAGCTTATCGCCCAGAAAATCCTTCAGGGACTTAGAGGTGAGTCGATAGAATTCAGTTGAGCCTTCGGTTTTAAGCTGCTTCTTGATCAGTGGTATTTTTTTATTAAAGTTCTTAAGGGCGCTTTTACTCCGGGCATAGCCTAAGTCTTCTTCCAGACGTTCTTTCCTTTTTTTCATGAGGACAGTACCTACATATCCGATGAGAGGGAACGAGAAGCACACCAGGTAACCCCAGTGCCAGGGATCGATCCGGTATGGTCTCAGCGCCGCAAGAGATGTATTAATGGGAAGAATGTCTTTTCCTAATATTTTTATTTCCTCTTTTGAGGTAGTGGTCCCCAGTGCTTCAACGAGGTTGAGCTTTTCTTTATCAGAGGTGGGTAGTACCTCTATAGAAAGGGGGGTACTCTTACAGAGCTCATAGCTCCCGAGTTCAGGATGAAAGTAGGTGAAGGCAACACTGGGCACTTTTAAGCTGCCTTCTTTCAAAGGAACGAGTGCCTTTTTAATGGTGAAGGTGCCACCAAACCCTTCCCCTGAATCTTGCACGGCAAGTGTTGGTTTATCATCATAGACCTTAAAATCGGTGGAGGGGGGAAATTCTGGACTCGCGGCATCTCTGATGTTGCCGCTCCCTTTTATGGTGAAAGTCAGGGTAGTAGTATCACCTACTGATAATTGCCGTTTGCTTAATGTGGTAGTGATGTTGAAATTTCCCACCAGTCCGCCAAAAAGGGGGGTCTTGCCCTCGGTGGGGAGTGGCTTGACGTGTAGGGTAATGGGCTGAGAGTGGAGGACTTTAGGTTCAGACCGGGAGAATCCAAAGAAGGAATCATCAAAGAAGGGATCATCAAATAATCCTCTCCTGCGTGATCGCATCACTATCTCGCACTGTAATTTTGCTGGCCCGATTTCTAAGGTGCCCTCACGAGTGGGAAACAGTGCCTGCCTAATTTCTGTGACCACGAAAGGTCTTCCGTTCATTACCGTTTCATATTCTTGTTCTTTACCGAGAGGTTCTACCCTCAATCCCTCAAATGAGGGGTTTTCCAGACTGGCGTTTGCAATCTTGACACCCCGATAGAGCTTAAAGGTATAGATGATCTGTTCATTCACGTAGGGTGAGGTTGAGCTCACGGTGGTGGTGATGAAGACATCTTGTGTTGCCTGCGGTCTCGTACCAGAAGATGCGATTCTTAGCGTAATCGTATTGCTTGCTATGGTCTCCCCATTCTCTTGAATAGTGGCAGGTCCAATTTCAAAGGTTCCCGTTTTTTTAGGAATGAGTAAATAGTTGTAGTCAATGCCCGAGGTAATGGTACCATTGATAATCTGCATTCTCGTGGAACTGCCTCGGGGTATCATATCAAAATCAGGCAGGGGAGGGAGCATAGGTTTCCCCGCGCGCCGAGTTCCCTCTATAGAAAGGGTGAGGATAATTTGGTCTTCAAGGGTTGCTTCAGTTTTATCTACCTTAGCAGTAAGAGAGAGTGCGTGGGCGTTCTCTACCTGAATGATAAGTATCACAGATGCTAAAAATATTTTTCCTTTACCCATGGTGAACCTCTGCCTACCAATCCTTTTCTGGTCGGTAAGATCCTCCTCTCTGTTCCTTCTCCTGTTTCTTGTAGTCCCTTTTCCCCTCTTGGGTGCTCCTCAACCAGCTCTCTGCCTCCTCCGGAGTCATCGGCTTGGCCTGGGCCCTCTCTTCACTTCCTCCCTTTTGTTCATCTGCTTGGGAGGGTGGTTGCTGCGGGGCTGCCTGCGCCTGCCGTTTCTGCTCCTCTTCTGGAGGTTGAGGCTTTTGACCTTGCTCCTTTTGTCCACCTGGTTCTTGTTGCTTCTGTTTCCCTTTTCCTTCCTGCGGTTTATTTTCTTGCTGTTGCTGCTCTTGTTCCCTTTGCTTTGCTTGATTAAGCCTCTTTTTGATTTCTTCTCTCACAAACTCTAGATTATATTTGGCATCCTGATCATTGGGGTCTAATGCTAGCGCCTTCTTATAGTACTCTATCGCTTCTTCCAGTTTTCCCTGGCGATACATGCAGTTACCTATATTGTAGAGCGATTGTTCTTCGAGGTGAATATCCTGGGCAGTGGCAGCAACGTCGTGATAGTTTTTAATCGCCTCTTCATAGTTTCGCATTTGATAGTGAGTATTGGCGACATTGTACTTTAAGGGTGGATTCTCGGGGGACTCAATCTGGGCGTCAACGAAAGACTTTAAGGCTTGATCGAATTGTTTATGCTGATAGAGGTTATTCCCCTGGTTCATTTTACTGTAGAGTGATTCGCCATAGACAGGCTCATGGAGAAGCAGAGAAAACCCCAGCGCTATCACTCCGCATGCAAGAATAGTATAGTTATAATTTCCCGTCTTCTTCATTTACGCACCTGCTCTTTTACGCTCACTCACAAAAAATTCAATAGCAATGAAAAGGAGCGCGCCGAAGATGAACCATTGAAATCGCTCCTCCCATCTCCTTTGACGAGTGCTGGTGAGTTGTTTTGCTTCGGTGTGCTGTTTAATGTCCTCTTTGTAGATTTTATCCAGGTCCATATTCCCGGTTACCGATCTCACGTAACTCCCCCCTGTCTCGAGCGCAATCTTTTGCAAAGTCGTTTCATCCAAATGGGAGATGATCATATCACCACGTCTATCTTTTTTGAAGCCTCCGGAACCGTCGCGCAAAGGGATGGGGGCTCCACCCTCTTGGCCAATCCCAATGGTAAAGATTTTAATTCCTTCTTTCTTTGCTTCCTGGGCTGCTTCCAGGGGTTGACCTTCATGATCTTCACCATCGGTGATCAGGATCAGGGCTTTGGATTTTCGCTCTTGGATATTGAAAGATTTAATGGCGGTTCTGGTGGCATCAGCCAGCGCAGTACCCGGAACCGGGATGAGGTCTGGCTCGATGTAGTCGAGGAACATTTTGCAGGCACCATAATCTAGCGTCAAAGGGCACTGCACGAAGCTGGTGCCGGCAAAGGCAATCAATCCAATGCGGTCTCCTTCCAACATTTTAATCAGATCATATACTTCTCGTTTTGCCCGTTCCAAACGGTTAGGTTTGACATCCTCAGTCAGCATGCTCTCAGATACATCGATAGCTACGATAATATCTACCCCTACCCTTTTGATTTCTTCCCAGTGGAAACCCCATTGGGGTTGGGTGAGGGCAAAGATTCCCAAAGTAATACCTACTAAGAGGTAACATGCCTTTAACCCTCTTCTTACCTTTTTAACATTAGGTACCAATTCACCCACCAGTTCCGCTCCGCAAAAGAGTGTTAATAGTTTATCTTTGGTGCGGAAGGCATAGAGGTAGAACACCATTACAAGAGGGATAATCCATAACAAAAAAAGACAGTTTACATTATCGAATCGCATGGTTCACCATACAAGGTACAGGATATAAGATGCATGATGCATTTTCAAATCCGAAATCCTACTATCGAAATTCGAAACAAATTCCAATGATCCAAATTCAAATGACCAAACTTTTATTCTATTTCTTCATGTGCCTCGTGGTTTTCTTTCGGATTTCGTGCTTAGAATTTAGGATTTTAATAGTTATGGTATTTTTCTAAAACGGGTGTTGGCAAGTATGACCTCAAGCAGGATGAAGGCTAAACCGGGCAGAAGGAACCAGTGAAAGAGTTCTTTATACTCGGTGTACTCTTTGATCTCTACCTTGGTCTTTTCCATCTGGTCTATCTGCGTATAGATCTCTTCTAATGCCTTGGTATTAGTTGCTTTAAAATAGGTTCCCCCAGTAATTGTGGCAATCTCTTTTACTATAGCCTCATCCAGGTCCACCCGTTGATAGACATACCTTTTCCCAAAGATGGTATCTACCAGAAAGGGAACTTCCCCTTCCGTACCGACCCCGATGGTATAGACTTTGACTTTAAACGTTTTGGCGAGCTCCGCAGCGGTTTCAGGGTTGATGTTTCCGGCGTTGTTGCGACCATCGGTTAAGAGGATCACTACCTTAGATTTTGATTTAAGATCCTTTAATCGTTTTACACAGGTAGCTAGTGCGGAACCAATTGCGGTAGTATCCCCTGCCATGCCTATCTCTACCCGATCTAAGAAACTGAGCAGTACCCCATAATCAAGGGTTAAGGGGCACTGAGTGAATGCTTCTGCACCAAATACCACCATCCCGATGCGATCGTTTTTTCTTCCCTTGATGAACTCATTTACCACCCTTTTTACTACCTGTAAGCGATTTTGCTTCTCTCCTTTCCAGGTAAAGTCTAAGGCCTGCATGGTTCCTGAAGTGTCTAAACAGAGCATGATGTCGATGCCTTCGGTTACTACTTCAGTAGACTTACTACCTGACTGGGGGCGCGCCATCGCCATTACCAAAAAGGTTATTGCCACACAGCGAAGTCCGATGAGGATATGCCTTAAATAAAGGGAAAAGGGTTGCTTAAGCCTTTTAAAATTATCAAGAGAAGAGAACCTTACCCTGCTCTTTCCTATACCTTTCCACTGGTAGAAGATCATTAAAGGGATGAGCACGAGAAAGATGAGTAACCAGGGATCTTCAAATCGAATCATATCACCCTATACCGATTGAGATGGTTGAACCGGTGCTTCTTTGGTTTCATTAATGAAATCTACTGCTTCTTGGTATTCGTGATCTGCCTCTTGAGTAGTAGGGGTATACTTAGCGAATTTCACTAGGTCAGTCTGAGAGAGAAACTTTTGGGCTTCACTCTTAACCTTTTTATTACACCCTTTCAGATTGGAGATTTCAGGCAGAATCTCTTCGGTCGTCCTTTCCACCGCAGGAAAGCGAAACCTTTTCTCAAGATACCTGCGAAAGATCTCGGAGAGCTTAAAGTAGTGCTCTTTATAAATCCCTTTTTCAATAAGACCCTCTTTACGGAGATGGTCAAGTTCTTCTAACGCCAGTTCATGAGCGGGGCGGGGTGGAAGCACTTTGGCTTTTTGATATTTAACGCGATACCAGTAGATTCCGCCGATAACCAGTGCGAGGAGCACTACTCCTGCAAGAGAAAGTGAGATAATTAATTTATTGTCTCTTGTAATCTCAGCCAGGGGTTTAATGTCTTTGATATCTTTGGCGGCTTCTTTGTCTTCTATTACCGATTTAACCTCGATAAAGATCTGGGCAGTTTTAAGCTCCTTCTTTTCTCCCTTTTCATCATCGTAGGAGAACACCGCACCAGGGATAATGTAGGAGCCGACCACGTCAGCCTTGAGCTGGTACCACTTTTCCATGATGGTGCGTCCATCTCTTTCGATGGGGCCTGCCTCACCCATATCCACAATCCTAAGCCCCGCGATTTGAGAGCCCATCTCAGGCAGTTCAACCTTGATTGTGGGATCACTGGTGGCGGAGAGGGTGTAGCGGACAAGATCACCAGTGGTAGCAGTTGCCTTATCAATTTCTGCCTTCACCTCTACCGGCGGCACCGTTTCTTTTCCCTTTGGTGCACTTTTTATCTGATGCTGGCAGCAGGTGAGCATGATTACATACAAGACCCACACCCCTGCTATAAGATAGCCTTTTCTCATTTACTCGCGGTTTCCTCTTGGGTAATAACCTGGGGATAGAGCTTTACCTCTGAGCTACGTAACATCTGTTCTACTAGGTTCTGGTAGGCAAGAGCCATTTTATTGTTCATATAATCATTCTTTACCCATTCTTTTACCTCTTCGTAGTTCCTCATGCGCTCAGGTTTTTTCTCTTCAACTTTGAAAATATAGTAGTAGTCCCCTGCCTTCACCACCGATGAGATTTCTCCTTGAGGAGTTGAAAAGATCGCTTTAGAAACTTCATCGATGTTTCCAATTCCTAAATCATCTTTTCCTTGAGTGACCCAACCCTCCCATTTTCCGCCCCTGGTAGCACTCTCTTTATCCAGCGATTTCTCTTGGGCTAAGGTTGCAAAATCTTTTCCTTTCTTGAGTTCTTTTAACATGGTGGTGACGTTCTCTTCGGTTCCTGCTTTAATCACGCGGATCTGGGCTTGTGCCTTTTCTTGGTAGTGGTCTTGATTTGCTTTAAAATGATTTTTAAGATCATCTTCTTCGATAGTGACTTTGTCTTTTATCTCTTTCTCTAAAATCTTATTGATCATCAGTTGCTTCATAAACTGGTCGGTCTTTTTCCTTAGGTCACTGTCTTTATCAAACTCCAGTTTTTGTGCCTTGAGGTAGAAGAGCTCATCTGCCACATATTTTTTCAAAAACTCAAGCTTTTTTTCTTTTCCCTTAAATTGATCTTTGATCCAAGGGGGAAGTTCATCTAAGGCCTCATCCAATTCCCTTACGCTAATCTTTCTTCCGGCAACTTCGGCAACCACTTCGTTTCCTTTGAGCTCTTCTTCTTTGGTTTCTTTGTGACCACTTCGTGCCGCAAGTGCATACTCAGCAGCGTGGAACCTTCCCAGCGATTCCAGGCAGTGGACAATCTTTGAACCCACCTCGCTTTTGAGAGGGGTATCAGGATCAATCATATCCACCCGGTAGAGCCAGCTCAGTGCCTTTTCATAGTTTCCTTCATCCAGGTAGAGCGTTCCTATGGTGTAGGCGAGATTTGCTCTGGTTTTTTTATCAAGCTGAGCGGTAGTAAAATACTGTTCGTACTGAGAGAGTGCCTCCTTTGCCAGGCCAACACTCTTAAGTTTGTTGGCGAGCTCTCGATAGAGGGTGGTATCCTCTTGCACCGAACCGGAAGAGGTAACTTTCCCTTTCCCGGCGTACATGATGAGAATGGCTAATGCAGCACACAGTATGAGCACTGCGCAGCTAAAAAACAATGATTGCGCACTAAAAAATTTTTCTTGTTTCTCACTCATAGTCTTTTCTCTCTCATTCTAAAAAATTTCATTAGGGGATTGAGGTAGGGTTGATTGGTATAAATAGCGATATGATCCACACTGCATCGGCGGAACAACTCCAGCGTTTCACTTACCTGGCGCGCGGCTAGTGCAGAGAAGCCTTTGCGGATGTTACTCTCGTTGGTATCAACCAGCATCACCTCTCCTGTCTCAGCATCTTCTAATTCAATAAATCCTACCTTGGGCAACTCGCTTTCTCGTGGATCGGTGATCGAAATAGCAATCACATCATGCTTTTTGTTAGTTATCCTCAGTGACTTTTCATAACCTTGGGCGATGAAATCCGAGATGAGAAAGGCAATCACCCTACGGGTAGTAATCTTATTGAGAAAATCTAAGACCACGTTGATATCAGTCTTTTTACTCTGGGGGGTGTGCTCTAAAACTTCTCTTATCACCCTCCACACGTGGTTTCTTCCCTTTTTGGGAGGGATGAACTTTTCAATCACATCGCTAAAGATGATAAGTCCTACCTTATCATTGCTTTTCACCGCCGCAAAGGCTAAGACGGCGGCAATCTCGGCGGCGACCTCATTTTTAAACCGGTTGACCGAGCCGAATTGACCGGAGCTGCTCACATCAACCAAGAGCATCAGGGTTAACTCTCTTTCCTCTCGGTACACCTTCACATAGGGGTGTCCCATCCGGGCGGTGACATTCCAATCGATATCACGCACATCATCACCGGGGTGATACTCCCTTACTTCTTCAAACTCCATTCCCCGGCCTCGGAAGGCGCTCTCGTATTCTCCCGCGAGGATATCATTCACCAGGTAGTTGGTGTGGATGTGAATCCTTTGAATCTTTTTAATTACCTCTTTGGGGAGACTGGCATAAACTTTTGTTTCATCGTTTTTCCGTTGGTCTTTTCGAAATACCATATGAACACTTTCCTATAGTAAGTCAGAATGATTCTAGATGCTGGTTGCTAGATGCTGGATATACTATGGGGAATGGTTATATTCATCTCGCATCCAGTATCTTATTCATAGCTGCAACTCGAACTTATATTTTATGGCACTTCCACATTATCGAATATCTTTATGACGATATCATCTGAGGTGAGTTCTTCTGCTTCAGCTTCGTAGGTCAAAAGCACGCGGTGGCGCAATACATCTAAGCCAATGGACTTGATGTCTTGAGGAGTGACATATCCTCTTCCTTGTAGGAAGGCATACGCTTTTGCCGCTTGATTGAGGTAGATGCTGGCGCGAGGGGAAGCGCCATAGGCGATCATATCTTCAAGGTCAATCCCGTAGGCCTTGGGCTCGCGGGTGGCAAAGACCAGGTCTACAATGTAGTCCTTCAGTTTGTCATCAATGTAGATTTGATCTACCACTTCCCTTGATTCAATGATTTCAGCGGGGGTAGTTACCGGATTAATAGGGATGGTAGTGCGATTGGCGATGCGCTGCATAATTTCCTTCTCTTCCTGTTTATTGGGATAGGTCACCCGAAGCTTGAGCATAAAGCGGTCAACCTGGGCTTCAGGTAAAGGATAGGTCCCCTCCTGTTCGATAGGGTTTTGGGTTGCCATCACCAGAAAGGGTTCTTCGAGCTTGAAGGTGTGCTCTCCGATGGTTACCTGTCGTTCCTGCATCGCTTCTAAGAGTGCACTTTGTACTTTGGCAGGTGCCCGGTTAATTTCATCGGCGAGAATGATATTGCCGAAGAGAGGCCCCTTTTTAACGGTAAAGTCACCGGTGCTGGGCAGATAGATTTGGGTGCCGATGAGGTCGGCAGGGAGCAAGTCAGGGGTAAATTGGATTCTTTTGAAGATGGTGTCAATGGCGTGCGCGAGTGTTTTTACCGCAGTGGTCTTGGCCAGGCCAGGAACTCCTTCTACCAAAATATGACCATTGGCGAGGATGCCAATGAGCAATCGCTCAATGAGGTAGTTTTGGCCCACCACAATTTTGCCGATCTCATCTTTGAGCTTCTTTGTATACCTGCTTTTTTCTTCTACCTTTCTGGTGATCTCTTGGATGTCTTGCTGCATACTCCATTCCTCCTTTTGCCGAGAGTCTTCTGCCTTACGATTTTGTTATCCGTCCATAGAAGTTTCATCCTGTACCTTGCATCGTGCATCATGTATCAGGCATCGTGGATCTATTGTATTGAAATTAGATTCCTTCTAATTCCTTATCCTTTGCATCAGGAAAGGCGCTCTTGAGTGCCCTTTCAAGCTGCCTCTGGATGAGGTTAATTTCTTCAGTGGTGGGATGGAAACCACCATAGCTTACCTGCTCAAGCAGCGAATCCAAATCATCCATAGTTTTTACTGCATCTTCTGGGAGGGAGAGTTTGTTCCGTAGTGCTACGGCCTTTTTTAAGTAATCTTTCCAGTCTCCCTTGATTCTATAGGCATTACACTGTTCAAGTTCGCTCATCACCATTTCTTTGGTAACATTTGTATCTGCTGGTTTTTGATGCTCACCCGTTTTTGATTTTATTCGATATGAAACGATTAAGATGCCCAAAAGGCTTAGGAAAATAATTATGATAGCACCTGCCAGCCGGTATGTGCCAAGGGTAAGGAAAGAAAAAAAGGTAGTAACCTTAAGATGCAAAGCTTCGGTCTTTACCTTCTCCTCCTTATCATTCCCCTTTTTCCAATAACTTATTTCAATGGGTGTAAGTTCATAGTCCCCTGCCTTTTGAGCCACGAGGGTGTATCTATAGTGGAGCGCGTAGTATTTTTCTTTAGTTTCCGTGCTGAATGAAGAGCCTTTTTCTACGATACCTTCCGGCAGTTTTAACTGAGGAGGAGCAAGTATATATTCGTCTGCCTCACCTTCCCAGGAGGAAGTAAGCTCAAGTGAAAAGGTTTTATTCACTAAAATGGTGTTGCGATCAAGAGAGAGTGAGACGGTAGGAGCAGCACTCAGGAGAGGAGGAGAGAAGAAAAGAAAAAGAGAGAGTATTGAAGAAGCAAGGAAGATTTTTACCGGGTGTTTAATCATTTCACTATTGCTCTTCCTTGTCTGAAGACGCAAGTTCTTCAAATAATTGCACTTGTCTTTTGCTTAGTTTGGTAGGTGTCTTGACCACCACCTGCACCATCTCATTCCCTCTCCCTCTTCCATGAAGGTAGGGAATACCTGCTCCCTTGATAGTGAAGACCTGGCCAGTCTGGGTACCTGAAGGTATAGTAATTTTTTCATAGCCGTTAAGGGTAGGTACTTCTAGGGTGGCGCCTAGTGCGGCCTGAGAAAAGGAGATGGAAATCTGGCAGAGGATATCATTGCCATGTCTTTCGAAGAAGGAATCCGGTTCAACGTGTAATACCACGTAGAGGTCTCCGTGAGGTCCTCCCCGCTCACCTATCCCTCCCTCCCCGCTCAGCTTGAGGCGGATGCCTGTTTCAACACCGGCAGGGATTTTTACTTTTAAGTGCTTAGGTCTGATTACCATACCGCTGCCCTTACAGTCTTTGCAGGGGTGAGTGATAATTTCTCCCCGGCCATGGCATTTTGAGCAGGTGGTACTGATGGTGAAGAAACCCTGGGTATGACCAATCTGTCCCCTTCCTCCACAGGTGGGGCAGGTTTTTTTGGACTCTCCTGGTTTTAACCCCGTGCCCTTGCATGCTTCACAGAGTTCATGTTTCTCTAGCTCAATCTCTTCCTCTTTACCGAAGGCAGCATCCTGAAAGCTGATGGATAAATCGTAGCGCAGGTCAGCACCACGACGTGCGTAGGTTCTTCTCTTTCTTCCCCGGCTTCCGAATCCGAGACCGAAGAAATCATCGAAGATATCACCGAAGCTGGAGAAAATATCATCAAAATCAGCGAAGCCTCTAAATCCTACCCCCTTGAGTCCCTCATGTCCAAACCGGTCATAGAGGCCTCTCTTTTCAGGGTCTCTCAGTACTTCATACGCCTCAGAGGCTTCTTTAAATTTTTCCTCTGCCTCTTTGTTGCTCGGATTCCGATCGGGATGGTATTGGAGGGCCATTTGACGGTAGGCCTTCTTTATTTCCTCTTCATTGGCATTCCGGGAAACACCTAAAATTTCGTAATAATCTCGCTTTGCCATACTCTTTAAAAGATTTAATGGTGCATAAAAAGCCTGGTATGCCCAAAGCCAGGCTTTAAGCTATAAGGGTTTTAAATAATTAAAGTTGATAAAATTGCTTTAGATTGAGAAGATGGGGAGTTTTAAAATCCATTCAATATCAAACAGCTCACCGATGACACCTAAGGCAAGGGTAAGCACATAGATAATAAGGATTGCCAGAAAAATCTCGCTTTTATATTTGCTTAAAAAGTTTTTCATAGATTGCCCCAGTAAATGATTTAACCGTTTAATAACATAATTGAATTTTTTTATTTGTCAAGTTTGAAAAACTAATTTTATTCACCACCTTTAATCTGAAATTCCTCAATCCCCGGGATTTCCTTTTGTAAGTGTGCTTTTATCTTTTTGAGGAGTTTTGCTTCAATCTGGCGTGATCTCTCCCTGGTGATACCGTATTTATCACCGATCTTTTGAAGCGTTGCAGGATTTTCCGTGAGTAACCTATTGTGGAATATATCGAGCTCTTTACCTTTGAGGGTTTTTTCAAATTCCTTTAACCTTTCAGCAACCAATGATTTAATCTCTTCATCTGCTAATTTTTTATCGGTGAGTACCCCTTTCTCAGGCAGAAAATCCAGCAAGCTCCTCTCATCATCGCTTCGTATCGGAGTATCGAGGGATGCCTCCCAGTTACTCATTCTCTGATCCATCTGGATAACTTCTTTCTCCTTTACCCCCATTGATTCCGCAAGCTGCTTTGGTTCAAATGAATACCCAAGGGATTGAAGTTTATTCTTTTCCTTTTGGAGATTGTAGAATAGCTTCCGCTGGGCTTGGGTAGTACCAATCTTCACCAATCTCCAATTGTCCAGTATAAATTTTAAAATGTATGCCCTGATCCAGAAGGAGGCATACGATGAGAGCCTGATACCCTGGTAGGGATCGAATTTTTTTACTGCCTGCATCAGTCCTATGTTTCCTTCTTGGATAAGGTCGAGCAGGTTTATCATCCAGGCTCGATGGAATTCTAAGGCAATCTTTACCACTAACCTTAGATTGCTGGTTACCAGCTTATACGCAACCTCAGGATCTTTTTCACTTCTATACCTTACCGCTAGCTGGTGTTCCTCATCTTTGGTGAGCAATTTATACTGACTTATTTCGACAAGATACCTCTGCAGGGGGTCAACGGGAGTGAGCGATGTATCGCGATCGTATTTTTGAATTTTCAGGTCTTCCTTTAATTCTTCTTTGGTTGCCATGAGTTTATTTTATAGCTTGATGATAATTATCAGCAGCATCAGATAGTTTAATTATTCTAACAGAAATAGTGAAAAAATCTATTACATTGTTTTTATTCTTTTTAGTTTGACAAACAATGGCTGATTGTTTTAAAGGATAGTAAATACGTTTTGTGGATGGCGTGAGTAGAAGGAATGGTATAAGGTAAGGTCAGGGCGTGGTACTGCACGCTCACTTTGAGGTGGTAATATTGTATCCGTATTGAGGGTGCACCCATGGGTTTTATAACTCTTTCTCTTGTCTATGATATGGTGCTCATTATTATCGTCGGATATTTTGTTTTTCGAGGTGCCAGGAAAGGTGCATTGAGCTATTTCTATTCCCTTGTGGCTTTGGTATGTGCCTATCCCCTTGCCTGCTTCCTTTTCCCTTTTTTAATCTCCTTTTTCCCCCAAAAGGTTGCGCAAAGGATGCAGGGCGATGCAATTGCATTTGCCACTATCCTCATGTTACTCTACCTTCTCATCGTTGCCTTGTTCTGGGGATTACTCAGTGCATTAAATAAGTTAGTAGAGGATTTTTCAGATAAACTAGCAGGTGGGGTTCTAGGTCTCATCAAAGGACTTGCCATCACCTCAATTATTGTCCTACTTTCCCTTTCTTTCACCCCCGCTAAGCTGAACTTGTTTAAAGATTCTTACCTTGCCCGCTTTGCTTCGGATACGATAGATTATCTTTCTAAACCACTCCCCCAGCATCTTAAAGAGAAGTTTATTCAAAAGAGAAAGGAAGTTGAGCAGCAGTGGGGGAAGGCATCTCTTCGCTAATACCCGTTTTAGGAAAACATCCTAGCATAGTAAAACCATAAATCCTAATATCGAAATCCTAAACCACGAAGTGCACGAAGAACAAAAGTCAATACAAACAAGTGGTTGGGTCGTTTGGATTTTGGCCATTGGGATTTGTTCAGATGGTAATGGTTACCATTCGAAAGGAAAAAATTGGTGATACACAGGAGATCCGGCGAGTAAACCTTTTTGCCTTCGGCCGGGAGGCAGAGGCAGATGTGGTGGATACGTTGCGGGAGAGCTGCCCCGAGAGTGTATCGCTTGTTGCCATTTGTGATAATCAAGTCGTAGGGCACATTCTGTTCACTCCTGTCACTGTTGAAACAAAAACAAGGACCATTAAGGGCATGGGACTTGCGCCGATGGCGGTAATGCCGGAGTATCAGCGTCAAGGCATCGGTTCGCAGTTAGTCAAAGCTGGCCTTGATGAGATTGAAAGGGCTGGCTATCCCTTTGTTATTGTTTTGGGTCATCCTGAGTACTATCCCCGTTTTGGATTTATCCCCGCGTCTCGATATAGAATTGTGAGTGAGTACCAGGATATTCCGGATGGGGTATTCATGATTTTAGTGTTCGATGAGACAGCTTTTAAAGGTGCTTCAGGTGTCGCTAAGTACCGCCCAGAATTTGCTACGGCTCAATAATTAATCTTACTACATTTTAAAAGTGTATTTTGATAAAAGATAGAGATATAATATCTTTATACATTGAATTGCCCTCATTAAAAAAAGGGTCACTATGGAAACATCAATTGTAACTACTAAAGGTCGAATAGTTATTCCTGCCAAGATCAGGGGGAAAGTTGGGATTAAAAAAGGAACTAAAGTCGCATTTATAGAGCAAGACGGCAAGCTCATCATTCAGCCAATTGATAAAAGCTACTTTGAGAGTCTTTCGGGTCTTCTTGGAACAGATGGAGACGTGCTGAAATCACTGATGAAAGACAAGAAGCGGGAGAAGGAATTATGAAAGCTAACGTTCCATGCGACCCATCTCAGGACATTTAATAAACCTTCTTATGCAAATTACTTCGAACGGCATTAGCCATTAAGAAGAAGGTGAATTAGTTACAGGAGATAAAGAATTTAAACAGATGGAGAAAGAAGTCAAGAGATGGATTGAATTAAAAAGAGAATTAACCTGTGATAACCAATTTGAATGCTAGGCCCTATATAGTTCATGCTTTAGCATTTTTACCGTAGACTATTGACTAGAAAATATAATAATTTTTATAATTCATTACAGCAAAATGAAAAATAATGTAAGGCAGAAGAGAATTTTCTATCAAATTTTCTTAGCCGCTGATATTATATGGTGGTAACCTTCAAAGAGGATTGAATTTCAGCCGTGCCGGATTTATGGACAAAAGATAAGGAAATTGAGTTTTTCACTGAATCAAAAAAATTTGCCACCTCTGAACAACTATTTTATGTTGGAGATGATCTCCGTTATTATGCTTATTGGCCAAAATCATATAAAGGTAAAAAATCAACACTCCAAAGCAGGAATGCATTAATCGGAAACTTTACAGAACGATATTCCGTGGATCTGCTTCAGGAGTTTGCCTATTCTCAAAAACTTTTTGCTGTTCAAAGTGTGATATGTGATGAGATAGGATTGTCAGCCCAATCCCCTGCTGATGTTGCTCTTTGTAAGACAAGGCAAAGAGAGCAGCAAATTTACAATATAAAGGCAATTTTTGAAGTTAAGATGTCCATCGTTTGGAATTGGGAGTTGAGAGACAGCAAACTGATTTGCTTAGGTGATTTTAGAACACATAAAGGGAATCCTGGTCTTCTTCGCTCAGATACAATGTTAAAAGCAATTGGTAAGAGCATAAACATTCGAGTCTCAGGATATGAAGCATCACAAATTCCCATAATCATTCTTGGGAACACTCCAATTACAGAAAGTTATATTTCCAAAGTTGATCACCTTTACAAAGCTGGTATCATACAAGGTTTCTGGTCTGTAAATCCATCTCCTTTAGATAATAATGGCGATAATATAAAGAATACGCCTTCTAAAGGTTTTATTAGAATGGATTCTTATGCAGAGCTGGAGAGTAACCTAAAAAAATTAATTTCTGAAGAGTTTGAATTCTTCTCCAGCATGAAATCAAAAAGAGAATTGGGGAAAATAATCGAAATCTCAAATAGAGAGTCTACCTTTGAAAAGAAGGCAGAGAAATTTCTATCTTTGATAAGGATGTAAGATGAATAAAGGTGCGTATAGACGTTTGGGAACAGAAACGAGTTCATTCGGAACACCTGGCAGAATCAGCCACGATTCAACAAAGTTTTATAAAAGCCGATTATACGAAGGATTAAATAAAGGGAATGAAGTCAAGTATATTGAAAACGAAATTCAGAGAGAAAATCTGAACCGAATTTTCTGTAAATCGAGTGAAAATATGGATGAGTTACCTGATAATAGCATCCATTTAATGGTTACTTCACCACCTTATAACGTGACGAAAGAATACGATAATAATTTGAGTTTAAATGAATATGTTGAATTATTAAATAGCGTGTGGAAAGAAACATATCGGGTTCTGGTGCCTGGAGGTCGTGTGTGTATCAATGTGGCTAACCTTGGTAGAAAGCCATATATACCTCTTCATAGCTATGTTATTGAGGGAATGCAAAAATTCGGCTTTCTGATGCGGGGTGAAATAATTTGGAATAAGGCTTCGAGTGCTAGTCCTTCAACTGCTTGGGGTACTTGGCTTTCCGCAGCAAACCCTGTTTTAAGAGATATTCATGAATATATTTTAGTTTTTTCAAAAGATACTTTCTCAAGAAAGAAAAAGGGTAAAAAGACAACCATAAGAAAGGAAGAATTTTTGGAATGGACTAAAAGTGTTTGGACTTTTCCGGCTGTTTCAGCAAAAAAAATTGGACATCCCGCTCCTTTTCCTGAGGAACTCCCGCATCGTCTCATTCAACTGTACACTTTTAAAAATGATGTAGTTTTGGATCCCTTTGTTGGTAGCGGGACAACTTGTTTGTCAGCTATAAAAGATAGCCGCTATTATATCGGCTACGATACTGATCCTGAATATGTAAAAATGTCAGAGAAAAGGATTTCTGCTTACACAAACCAATTACTTTTATTCAAAGAGTCATGAGAGAGGGCCCCACTTCGAGGCTGCTGCCTTAAAGACGCTACAATGGGCGAATGCACACATTCGCTCTACGCTCGGCCTGTGGTTGTTGCTCAATTAAGTCGTTAGATTGCTTAAATGTAGAGTTGCCGAGATTACGATGCCATGAAAAAAAGATGGTTAAAGAGGGAAATTATCACAGCAGTGCATGATAATGATTTGGTGAAATTCTTAGATTCCAATGGTTTTCTAAAAAAAGTGGAAGCGGGTGAATGTCCATGTGCCATATGTGGCATCCCAGTAAATTTAGATAATCTTGGTGCGGTTTTTCCCAAGGAAAGTTATATCTATCTGCTGTGTGATCAACCATCATGTATGTCACGAATTGATATTATGCTGATAGACAATGATTGAATACATTTTAATTAAACTTATTATCTGGATTTTTGGAAGTAGTGCACTATGTATTATTGTATTGTTATATCTATTCAACAGACCAGACAAATTTGAGCACTGGATGAAGATTTTTTACAAAGTTATTTACCCTTTAACCAAATACTTACCCGAAATAAAAAGGACTATCGATAAAAAGCTGGTAGCCGTATCAATCCAAGACACCGTAAACCAGATCAGTGATCAAATTAACGAGGAGTCTCCTGAAGTTTTTCCTCATGCCCTCAAAATAGAATGGGTGAAATCTGATATTCCTGATGCTTTCATTTCGAAAGGGAAGGTTATCCTTAGACTCAAACATTATGAAAATCAAGACCGAAATATTGTTGGCTCTGCCTTACTGTATATAAAACATGGTTTCCTCCCACTTATAAAGAATTATTTGGATAAGACGCTATGCCAAAGTTGTGAGTACAAGGTTGCTTCGCGCATATTTAGTGCTCGACGCGATGCGGGAGCTTATCCTTACTTTTTTAGCAACGAGTTGATGCCAGCTCTTTCAGCCGACCCCAAAATACAAAATGATCTGGAAATGCTTGAAAGTTTAGATAACGTCGGTTTCTTTACTCGTGTTTTCCTTTCAGAAATTACAGTAACGAGACAAAAATTACTTGGAACAGTACCTACTGAGACAGTCAAAAGAAAGTTGAGAGAATTTGCCAAGTTCTTAGAAACTATAGCTCGGAAGGGCAAAGATGAGAAAGTGCCACTCAGTTTCAATGGTACAAAAGTCAGCGCATCGGTAATTCTTGTGGCAAAACATGAAACCATTGATAAGCATGGTATTAAACCATATATCAGAAGAATTAAGCGATGTTTAAGAGAGGGATATGAGTCAATATATCTAGCTGGTTGGGGCGAAGAATTCATTGGAGCAGTTATTCAGATTAAAAAGCAAATCGAAGGTGAGATGTTAACAATTATCAGGAGGTACGACTATCCCGTCCATGGTACTGTAAAAGCTATTCTTATGGTCTGCCAGCCTAAGTCTGGCTATTTATCACAGCAAAAACGATTACACGATGAGGTGCGTAATGCTTTCGCTGACATTGTACCAGAGGTTAGAGAAGGATCAGTTAAGATAATGTCGATAGCTAGAAAGGAGAACATAGGATGCAAGGTTGCTGTCAAAGCAATAGATCCAGAAGTGGAAAATCCAATCAGATGTTGTATTGGAAAAGATGCTGAAAGATTGAAAGAATTGAAAGAGCGTATTCCTGGAGAATTCATAGGTGTCACATTGTGGTCTGATGATATGAAGGACTTTATTACGAAGGCAATTTCAACATTAAATCCTAGGTACATTGATGATATCCAGATTGATGAAGAGAATTTGATTGCCAATGTCACGGTGCGCACTAATGAATCGGTTTCAAAGGCTATAGGCAAAGGAGGTAATAATGTAAAGCTCGCAAGTGAATTGACTGGGTATCTAATCAATATTCAACTTCTCCCCTCTTTGGTGACATACCAGTCCCCAGAAGACGAACTAATGGCGATCCTTAAACTTGAAATCCCTGAAATCCTTAACAGTGATATTGAAGTAGTGAGGATTGCTAGAATTAAGGAAATTGGCTCTAAAGTCATAGTTAAATGGAGAGACACTAAACTTATACCGAATCATAGGGCATCTGAGACATGTTACGGTTTTCAACATGATAAAGCGAAAAGGATAAAGCAATATTTATCAGGGGAATGGATCCATTTTCATGATTGGTATCAGACTCCAGAAGAACAAATTGCTCTTTGCTTATACCCCGTGAAAAGCCACGAGATTCAGTCTGTAGAAATAGATGACCCATCGCGGTTGGCGGTTGTCACTTTAAACCGTATCCCAGACATAGTTTTGACAGAAAGTGATCCGAATCTAGTACTCTGTGAAGAAGTCACTGGCTATCAAATTGAAATCATGTACCCTTAAAGAATACTTCCCTTATATTCCATCGTTACAGCCTAAAAATATCAATGTTAATCTAACAACCGTATCAGCTATGATCGGGAAATCGTCGTAGGGATTTTCCGGTCGGTTATACGGAACGTTAACTGACAGGATGAGATCATGAACGAGCCTCTTCACTTCAACGAATTGTGCAGAAAGATCGGCTTTGTGGTTCTCCAGGCTCAGTTAATCGAGAGTTCGTTGGCCCTCTATCTTGCTACATCCCTACGACTGGAAAAGTCTGAGGCCATTACCCGAGTTCAGAATGCACTTGCGGCGGCGAACAAGCAAACCCTCGGTGGCCTCATGCAGGGCATCCAAAAGAAGTTCCCTCTCCCTTCAGATCTGGAAGACAGAATCTGGAACCTGAAGGAAGAGAGGAACTGGCTCGTCCACCGTCTCCATCGGGAGAATGAACCAGCGATCTACTTCCCGGATGAAGCGAATCTTATCTTCCATCGTATCGAGAAAATGGTCTGTGAGATCACTTCGATCCTGACAGAGCTTGATAAGATCGGCAACTCTTTAATGACCAAGCATGGATTCGATCTGGAAGTGATCAGGAAACGAGCAGAAGAGAATCTGAAGAGGAAAACAAAAGAGGTCGGGCCAAGATAATTATTTGATATTTTGTAACAATGCATTAATAATTTACTCAGAGTTGGACAAATTCCTTAAAGTGTTCTCTTGACAATAAAAAGTACCTTTTAATCGTTGCCACTCAATTTCATCGTTAGCCTCTGGAATAAAAGAGATGAATCTGATAGAATTTTAGTTGGATGAATAATCACGAATTTACGAAAAACATAACTGATCGCACCGCCAAAGCAGTCGCCCGCTACTGGCAGACGAGGGTTGCCCAGCGTAAGAAACAGGAGACAGGCGGCAAAGCCGATCAGGGTCTACGTAGTGCCGTCACCGGTGGTGTGTAGCTGGACGGTTTCATTGATCTTTTCACTGAACTTGTTATACAAACGGGTATTCCTAGGCACTGTATTTTCAGAAAGAAGACAGTCGTACTCCCCGGTTTCTTTAGACTGATCTTAGACAGTTACGAAAAAATAGTTCAGTGATATTAAGCACATAAGTTAGTTAAAAAGGTTCTTGGCACTACCTCTTTGCTCTTTGACATAACATAGCTTATAGTTGTCGAATAGTA
>Ga0315285_10001963_pt1 | contig 21608 bp, 13 predicted proteins | sample YL17G09_36_MG_FD_203698 | JGI IMG/M metagenome (GOLD analysis project Ga0315285, IMG submission 203698) | Sediment microbial communities from Yellowstone Lake, YNP, Wyoming, USA - YL17G09_36 | ecosystem: Environmental > Aquatic > Freshwater > Lake > Sediment | place: USA: Wyoming | collected...
TCGGAGAAAGCGGTTTATATCTACATGCTCACCCACGAAGCCCGGGAAAAGAACATGAGAAAGGCCCTGCAGGTCATCGACCAGCTGCCGGTCATCGTGGACAAGACCGTCTTCATTCGCATCGAAGATCCTTCGAACCTTGGGGCATGAGAAAGACAGGGGGCAGGGAGCAAGGAGCAGGGGGCAGGGAGCAAGGAGCAGGGGGCAGGGTGCGGGGAGCAGGGTGTAGGGTGTAGGGTGTAGAATCTTTTGCCTCTAGCCTCCAACCTCTAACCTATTACCTTTTATTAAAAGGATTTGACCTTGGGAAGAAAGTACGTGGTGCTTTGCGGGGATGGGATGGCCGATTATCCCATTTCCGAATTGCGGGGGAAGACTCCCCTGCAGGCGGCCAAAATTCCTAACCTGGACCAGATGGCGAAGCAGGGGATCTTGGGGCTGGTTCGAACGGTGCCCCCGGGGATGGCTCCCGGGAGCGACGTGGCCAACCTCTCCATTTTCGGTTATGACCCGACCCGCTACTTTACCGGCCGCGCTCCCCTCGAGGCCGCGGCCATGGGGGTCAAGCTGAACCCGGAAGATGTAGCCTTCCGCTGCAACCTCGTCACTCTCGGGGTTAGCAACGGGCGGGAAACCATGGACGATTTCAGCGCCGGCCACATTTCCACCGGCGAGGCCCGGGAGATCATCCACAAGATCGGGGAGATTCTGGGGAACGATGAATTTCATTTTTTCCCCGGGGTAAGCTACCGCCATCTCCTGGTCTGGCGCAACGGAGAAAGGGGCCTGAAGGCAAGGACCACCCCCCCCCATGATATTTCCGGAAAAGAGATTGCCGAATTTCTTCCCCGGGGGAAGGGGCAGGAAGAAATTCTTTCCCTCATGGAGAAAGCCAAGAAGGTACTTCCCGATTTTCCGGTCAACCAAAAGAGGCTGGAGGCGGGAAAGAAACCGGCCAATGCCATCTGGCTCTGGGGCCAGGGAAAGGCTCCAGCTTTGCTTCCCGTGACCGAGCGCTTCGGCCTGAGGGGATCGGTCATCTCGGCGGTGGACCTGACGAAGGGGATCGGATCGTATGCCGGTCTGGAAATCGTCAACGTTCCGGGGGCGACCGGCTACCTGGACACCAATTACGGGGGGAAAGCCGAATACGCCCTGCGGGAGATTTCCCGGAAGGACTTTGTCTATGTCCATCTGGAGGCACCCGACGAGGCTTCCCATAACGGGAACCTGAAGGATAAAATCCAGGCCATCGAAGACTTCGACCAAAAGATCGTGGGGCCCATTCTGCGGGGACTGGAAAAAATCGGGGCCTTCCGGGTCCTGGCGCTACCCGACCATCCGACTCCCCTGGTTTTAAAAACCCACTCTCCCGAGCCCGTGCCCTTTGTCGTCTTTTCTTCCGAAGATTCCGGGAACTTTTCCCGGGAAGATCGATTTTTTGATGAAACCTGCGCCCGGGAAACGGGTTTGCTGGTGGAAAAAGGGCATGAGTTGATGGAGAAGTTCATCCAGGGATTTTCCTCCCCGGTGTTTCCATGAAGCCCCTTATCCATCGCACCCAAGTCCGCGTGACCTATGCCGAGACCGACGCCATGGGGATCGTGTATTACGCCAATTACCTGCGCTGGCTCGAGGTGGGGCGTACCGAGCTCATGCGCAGCCTGGGCATCGCCTACAAAGAAATGGAGGACCGGGGAGCGTTTCTCCCGGTTTCCGAAGTCTTCTGCAAATACCATGGTTCGGCCCGCTATGACGACATCCTGATCATCGAGACCGCGGTCGATTTCCTCAAGCGGGCCAGCATCCAGTTCTCCTACCGGATTCTTCGTAAATCGGATGGGACCCTGCTGATTACGGGTTCCACACTGCACGCCTTCGTGGATCGGGAAGGAAAAATTGTCAAAGTTCCACCGGCATTGAGAGCAAAATTGAACATTTGACGCAGGCAAAAAAAATTTCAGAATTTTCGATTTTCCCCTTGCAAAAGTTTTGGATCATGTGTAATAAAAACTCTTAGATCAACAAAGTCAGACCCTGAGTCATCAGGGGGCGGAAATCCGCGGATCCCGGGAAAAATTACCCAGTTGGTTTTTCATCTCGCCGGTTTGAAGGTTTCTAATACACGGAATATCACCGCAGAGCACGCGGAGACCGCAGAGCAAACCCATTGGAATATTGGAATGATGGAATCATGATGAAATCGAATGGCCAAATAATAAATTGTTGTTTATCCATTATTCCATCGTTCCACTATTCCATGATTCCTTTCTTTTTCATTCTCTGCGCCCTCTGCGTTCTCTGCGGTTCATAGTTTATTTTTTTATTGGGCTGAAAAGCGGGGAAAAATTTTTCCGCTGCGCTGTAAGAAGGTCTTGACAGCCGGTTTATTTTTTATTAGTTTGAGTGGGGGTCGTTAGGCTGGGTTTCATTTTTTCTCTCCTTTCCATTCCGATCCCGGAATAGCAGGACATTTCCATTTCCAGGGGCTTACTTTTGACCATCCAAGCGATTCATGCGGGCGGAATCTTTTTGCGCCCTCTCGAGGAAAACGTCCATGACTCCCGCTCTTAAAAAAGAAGAAGAGGAAAAGGAAATTTCCCGGATCAAGTCGCTCTATGAGATCGCCAAGGTTCTGGGGTTCTCCCTGGAGCTAAAGGAGATTTATCCGAAGATTTTTTCCGTCCTGGCGCAGCAGATGGGCATGAAGCGGGGGGGCCTGCTCCTCATGAATCAGGAATCCAACGAGTGGGAGATGGGTGGATCCCTGGGCCTTTCGGCGGAAGAGATGAAGCGGAGGAAGGAATACTTCGGGTCCGGGGTGATTCCCCGTATTCTGGAGAAGGGGCAGATGACCGCCGTGGTGGACGGAGGAGAAAGCCTCTGGGGGTACGACGGGAAAGGCAAAAGCGCTCCCAAGAGGGGAAATGTCCCCTTCCTCTGCGCTCCGGTCAAAGTTCAGGGAACCATCGCCGGGATTCTGGGGGTGGATCACTTTTATGAGGATCCGGTTCCGGTCACCGAAGACTTGAATTTCCTGGCGGAGATTGCCTCGCTCATCGAGGATGCCATCGCCATGCGGAGGGACATCGCCTCGGAAAACCGGGCTCTGCTGGAAGAGAACTGGAGCTACCGGAAAGAACTGGAGACCCTCGGCAAAACCCCCCCCAAAGCGCGGAGGCGAATTTCTCTGACCGAGATTCTGGAGGAAAGGATTTCCCGGATGATCGCCGAGATGAAGGTGGACCCCCGGTCCAACGGCTGCCTCTACAACGAAGTTTTGAACGTCGTCGAAAGAACCCTCCTGAAATCCTCCCTGGATAAGACCAAACACGTCCAGCTCAAGACGGCCCGCTTCCTGGGGATCAACCGGAACACGCTGCGCCGCAAGATCAAGGAGCTGGGAATCTGCGCCGCAGAAAAATAACTCCTGGTTGCTCGTTGCTTGTTACTGGTTACTACACCAGTTACTAGGCGCTTAGCGCCCAACTAATACCAACATGTTGGTAAGAAGGCAATATCCTCCATCGGGGCTGTAGGGGCATCCCGCGTTTCGCCGGACATCGTACCCCTACAAGCTTTTTTTCTTTTCCTTCAACTCGCAACCAGAAACCAGCAACCAGCAGCAAGTTTTGCTTATTACAGGAACCCGGCCGGCTTTTTCCCGGGAGCTTTTTCCGGGGGGGCGGCGGGCTTTTCCGGTTTGGCCGGGGATTCCTTTTCTCCCGCCTTTAAGCCGGAACTTTCCAGAATGAACTTGTCATCCCCGGGGTCGGGCTTGAATTCGAGCTGAAGCTTCTGCGCCTCTTTGATGTAGGACCCCTCCTTCAGGCGAATCTCTCCATCCGGCACGACGACGATGGCCGAAGTCCCTCCCACCGGACACTTCGTTTCACAGAACCCGCAGCCGTTGCATTTGGAGGCGATGACCACCGGACGGCGATAGCCGTCGATGGTGCGGAAGACGATGGCATTGTAGGGGCAGATTTCGTCGCAGATCAGGCAGAGCTTGTCCTGGGACCAGACCAGACACCTCTCCTTGAGAAGGATGGCGGTGCCGACCTTGGCGTGGTTTTTTTCTTCCAGGGAGACCGAGCGGATGGCCTGAGTGGGGCAGACCTTTCCGCAGATGTTGCAGTTCTGCTCGCAGGCCGCAAAGCGCAGGTCCAGTTTGGGGGTCCAGAGCCCGGACAGGCCTGATTCCCAGAAGCAGGGCTGAAGGGTGTTGGTCACGCAGGATTTCATGCATTCGCCGCAGCGGATGCAGGTCCTAAGAAATTCATCTTCCGGCAGGGCCCCGGGAGGCCGCACCATCTGGTGCTTTCCCCGGACCGGGGTAAAGGGACTCCGGTCCATGAGGAAAGCCGCGGTGAGCCCCCCGCTGAAAGAATAGAGAAAACCCCTCCGGGAAAGGTCCACCCGGGAATATTCTCCCCCGAGCTGACGGCCGCGGATGGTGGAGGGGAGGGCCGGGAAAGAAACCGCCTCCTGGGGGCAGACTTGGGAGCAATTGCGGCACTGGATGCACTCGGGCAACCGCGTTTTTTTCGGGTCTTCCTCGATGGCTCCCATGGGGCAGGTCCGGACGCACTTGAGACACTCGTTGCATTCCGGGCTCACCCGCCGCTTAAAGAGGCCCAGGGGGGAGATAAGGCTCAGGAAAGCTCCCAGGGGACAGAGGTACCGGCACCAGAAGCGGGGCGTGATCCGGTTCAGGGCGATGGTTCCGGAAAAGACCAGAAAGGTGATGAGCGCCATGTAAAAAACCGGCTGGGTATAGTGCTGATAGGACAGCCCCATCCATCCCATGGCCTGAGCCAGGGGACGCAGGAGGTCCAGAAGGAGATTGATTATGGTGATAAGCAGGGGGTAGAGGAAAAAGGTGTAGAAACGGGTAAGCAGGGGAAGCGGGTCCATGAGGTAGGCGAGGGTGAGGCCCGCCAGGGAAGAGCTTAAAAAAAGAACGAGGACAAAGAACTTGACCTTCCTCCAGGAGACCTCCTTCTTCATCCCCAAGCGGCCCTTCTTGCGCCCCAGGAGCGGGTCCAGGAAATCAATGGCCACGCCCATGGGGCAGACGTAGCCGCAGAAGAACCGGCCCACGGCGAGAGTGGCTCCGACCAGGATGAGGGACCACAGGGCCCGGCCGATCCACTCCCTGGCCGACAGAATGGCGCTCAGCCCCAAGAGAGGATCCAGCCGGAGGTAAATGTCCGCGGGCAGCCACTCGGGGAGCTTGTAGTTAGCGAAGAAAAAGAATAAGAGGGAGAAGAGAGCCAGGGAGAGGGCCTGGATGAGAGTCCTCATGCTTTCTCCTTCAAAATTTTAAGCTGCTCCGGGTCGATCTTGCCCAGCCCCCTCTGGTGGGCGGCCAGAAGGTGCTTGACCTGGCGGCCCTTGAAGTTCTGTCCGTACCAGGGGGCCACGGTGACCGCGTAGGAGTCCACCGCCACAGGGTCGGTTCCGGCAATGATCAGGTTGGGCTTGACCACTTCTCCGGGGCCACCGGGGCCTCCGGAGACCAGGGCCCGGGTGGCATCCAGGATGGTTAACTGGGGTTTGATCACCGTGGCCAGGTCGGCGATCGCCTGGTCGATGTCATACTTGGAATGGAAGCTGTACCGATCCCAGATCACTCCCATGAGCCCCTTGAGGCCCAGGCTGATGCCGGTGGCGGAATGGGATTTGGCCTGGGGGATGTTGATGAGAACATCGCATTCCAGAACTTCCCTCATAATCTCCACTCGGTCGAATATTTTCCCCTGAGGGACCTTGATTTCCCGGTAGAATTTTCTTTCCTCCAGAGCCAGGACATGAACCCCTCTGAGGGACTGGAAAGCGTCCAGCATTCCGGATCGCTCCAGGCAAAGTTCCCCTTTCCGCAGGGGATAATCGAGCACCATAACCCGCTGGGCCCCGGCCTCCAGGCAAGCCTGGGCCGCCGTGACCACCACCGCGGGGTGGGTGGTGGAAGCCCGATCGGGGGGGTTGGCAAAAGACATGTTGGGCTTGAGGACCACCCGCTGTCCTTTTTTCACAAAGCGGGAGATCCCTCCCAGGGCCTCGATGGCTTTCCGGGTGGCTGCCGCCGGGTCGCCGGATATGACCGCCAGGTCATAATCCTCTTTGGCCCATAGCCAATCCGGTCTTGCGGCCAGGCCGAGCGCCAGGCCGGCGCCCGTAGTTTTCAGGAACTCCCGTCGGGTCATCCCGCATCCCTCTTTTCCCATTACGTTTCTCTTCCTCCCCGGCGAATCAGGTTTTTGCGGTTCTTAGTATTCTACTCACATCCCTTCCCCCCTTTCCTATGATTTCCATCAGGGGGAGAGGATGCAGGAGATTGCCTGGTTTACCCTCTCCATCCGCGTTGTCAAGCCAAGTTAAATCATAACCCATTGGGGAGGGTATTAAAAAGAAGGATTTTGGGGGCGAAATGCTGCCGTGCTGCGGTTCCCAATAACCAAAGGGAGCCCATCCTTCCGGGCAACGAAGAATTCTTGACAAAAACTCGGGGTTATATTATGAAAGGCTAACCAACCCGTAGTCCCTTACCGGTTAAATTGACGCCCAACTGGTCACAAATTGTAGGGGCAACCCTGCGTGGTTGCCCATCCTGCGGGCGGCCACATAGGGCCGCCCCTACAACATCCTGTTTGGTTCCGGCTACGCCGGGTTAGGAATTCAGGATAAGAAATGTCACCCCAACGGTCCCAGGTCCCGCTCACGAAGAAGCTGGAAGCCCTTTCCAAGATCAGCAAGGCCATCTCTTCCGATCTTTACCTGGAGGACATCCTCCGCCTTATCGTCGTGGTCACCGCGGAAGTGATGAAGTCCAAGGTCTGCTCCCTCTGGCTCATGGATGAAAGGGACAATGCCCTGAAAATCCGGGCTACCCAGGCCATGAGCGAAGAATACCTGAAAGAAAGAAGCCTCAAGCTGGGAGAGGGCGTGGTGGGGTATGTTTTTCAGGAGAACAAGCCGCTGATGATCTACAACGTCCTGAAGGAGCAGAGATATAAAGAAAAGGAACTGGCCCAGAAGGAGGGGTTGGTTTCCATGCTCAGCGTGCCCATGTGCGTGAAGGACAAGGTCATCGGGGTGATCAACTGCTACACTTCCTACCCCCACCGGTTTGACAAGAGTGAGGTGGACGTCTTCACCACGGTGGCCAACCAGGCGGCGGTGGCCATCGAGAACGCCGGGCTGATCATGAAGGCCAAGATGATCGAGGACGAACTCATCTCCCGCAAGCTCGTGGAGAGGGCCAAGGGGATTTTAATGAAGGAGCACCGCCTCACCGAGGAAGAAGCCTTCCGCCGCCTGCAGAAAAAATCCATGGATCTTCGCAAATCCATGCGGGAGATCGCCGAAGCGGTCATCCTGGCCCACCAGATTTAGATTTTTTCCGCCGTCCCTTCCCCCCAAACTTAGCTAAAGTGAAATGTAATCTATTTTAGTCTATTTCTCAGAAATCACTTGGAATTTTTTTTAATCACAGGATCCATGCTGACCTCTAAAAAAAACCTTGACAAAAAATTAGACAATATGCCTAAATATAACCCAATTTGCTTAACGGATCGCCGCCCAAAGGTGCGCGGCGGAACCAGACAAGGGCGTCCCTTATGAAGAGAGGGAGGCCCTTTTTTATTTTTCGCTGAAGATGAGAGATCTGGAAAGGACTGCCTTCAGATATTGAAGCGGAGCAGATTCCATTTTAAAAAATAAGGAGGGCGAACACGTGTCCATAATCCAAGAGGTCATTACCAAAGCCCAGCGGCAGGATGCCGATCAGCCTGAATTTCACCAGGCGGTCAAGGAGGTGATGGAGACCCTCGAGCCCACGGTGGAGAAACACCCGGAATTTGTTCGGGCCAAGATCTACGAAAGAATCGTCGAGCCGGACCGGGCGATCCTTTTCCGCGTACCCTGGGTGGACGACCGGGGGGAGGTCCAGGTCAACCGGGGATTTCGAGTGCAGTTCAATAACGCCATCGGCCCTTACAAAGGGGGGCTTCGTTTTCACCCTTCCGTCACCTTGAGCATCATGAAGTTTTTGGGTTTCGAGCAGACCTTCAAGAATTCCCTGACCACCCTGCCCATGGGCGGGGCCAAGGGAGGGGCTGATTTCGACCCCAAGGGCAAATCGGACGGAGAGGTGATGAGGTTCTGTCAGGCCTTCACCCGGGAACTGTTTAGGCACATCGGCCCCGATACGGACGTTCCCGCGGGCGATATCGGCGTGGGAGGGAGAGAAATCGGCTATATCTACGGGTACTACAAGAAAATCGTGAATCAGCATGACGGCGCCCTCACGGGGAAGGGGCTGGATTACGGGGGAAGTCTCATCCGGCCCGAGGCCACGGGCTACGGGCTGGTCTATTTCGTGGCCGAGATGCTGGCCACCCGGGGGCTGGATTTTTCGGGGAAAGTGGTGGCCATCAGCGGCGCGGGGAATGTGGCCCAGTACGCCATGGAAAAAGTCAACCAGCTCGGCGGAAGGGTCATCACCCTGTGCGACTCCAGCGCCACCATCGTGGACGAGCAGGGTATCTGCGATGACAAGTGCCAGTTTGTGATGGACCTCAAGAATGTGCGCCGGGGAAGAATCAAAGAATATGCCGATCAGTACCCCGTCCTCTGCTATATCGGCAAAAGCGTGTGGGATGTGATCCGGGAGCAGGGGATCCGGGTGGACATCGCCCTGCCCTGCGCCACCCAGAACGAGATCGACGGACCGAATGCCGAGGCGCTGGTGAAAAACGGCTGCTTCTGCGTGGCCGAGGGAGCCAATATGCCTTCCACCCCGGAAGCGGTTCAGATCTTCCAGGACCGCGGCGTTCTCTTCGCTCCCGGTAAAGCGGCCAACGCCGGGGGAGTGGCCACCTCCGGCCTGGAGATGACCCAGAACAGCATCAAGCTGTCCTGGCCGCGGGAAGAGGTGGACCAGCGGCTCCGCCAGATCATGAAAAATATCCACAAAGAGTGCCTGGACGCTTCCCAGACTTACGGCCGCAAGGCCGACTATGTGAAGGGCGCGAACATCGCGGGATTCCTGAAAGTCGCCCGGGCCATGCTGGCCTGCGGGGTCGTCTGAAAGCGGCCGCCCAGCCGCCGGGGCGGATCGCCGCCCCGGCCTTCCCCTCAGTGGAAGCAAACCACCTTCCGGGAGACGATATCCGCCAGAAGGGAAAGCCCCTTTCCCCCCACCTCACAAACCTTCAGCACCTCGGCGTAGCGGATGCTTTCGGGGACGATCTGCCCCAGGTCATTCGGTAAGGGATCCAGCCACGCCTTCCGGAAAAAAGCCTTTTCTTTCTCCGGGAAAATGGCCACGTAGAAGACATCGGTCTCCACCAGGTCCAGGAAAAAATGGGTCCCGAAAGAAAGCTCGGGCGTCTGGCTCCCGGTGGAGTATTCCAACTCCACGATGGCCGCCATGTGATTGATTTCGGAGAAACGAACCGGAACTCCCAGGGAGGGAGTCGAGGTTCCCCATCTTCCCGGACCGATGAGCAGGGCGGGGACTTCCTCGCGGGACAGAATCTGCTGGTTGAGTTTGCCGATGAGGCGGGCGATGGAATATTTTTCCGCCAGCGGAAGCCGGTAATAATTTTCCGGATCTACATAAAGGATCCGTTTGAGGGGCTGATTCAGGCTTCCCCCCATGAAATTCCCCTCCGACTGAAACAGGATTCTTTCGCCGGGAATCGTCTCCGGAATCGTGACCCGGGCCCCCTGTCCCCGGGTCTGGAACGGGCGGCATTGAAGGAGGTTCACCCGGGGGATTCGGTCGGGGCCGAAGTTCACGGTGAATTCGATATCCACCGGGTAGCCGTACCGGTCCTCCAGCGTTTTCAGCATTTTCTGCATCATCGGCGCGAAAGAGCCGGAGGATAAGAGAGGGTCGAAGGTGGGGATCCAGAAGACGCTGTCTTTCATCCCCCGTTCCCTCAGGTGCTGGGTCATTTCCGGGTCCCGGGTCCCGAGCACATCCACCTGGATCCCCAATTCTTCCGGGGGGAGGTCCAGCAGGTGGACCGTCTCCAGCTGGTTGGCGTCGATATTCAGCAAGTCCACTTCATGCTGGGAGTATTTTCTCGCATCCCCCATCCCCGCGTGGGGTTTCAGGAGGGGCGCATCCAGAGCCACCAGCCGGGGATAATCGTTTTCCACCCGGTTCACGGCCCGGGTCCCCAGCCCCACCACCAGCCGCAGCATCCCGGCCTGGGGGTCCATCCCTTCCTTCCAGACGAAGGGGTTGTGGGAAACCCCCACGCCCGCCAGGTCGGGGAAGAAGTAATGCCTGCGGTAGGAACCCGATACCCGCTGCACCAAGAGGGCCATCTGCTCGTCCTGCTGGTCTAAGCCCCGCTGCCGCCGGTAGGCGAGGGCGTCTTCATTCATGGTGCTGGCGAAAATCCGGCGAACGCATTCTTCGAACCGCCGGAACCGCTGCTCCGGCGTTCCCTGGTTGACGCAGAAGATGCTGTCGTATTTGCCGGCGAAGGCGTTGCCGAAGGCGTCTTCCAGCAGGCTGCTGGAACGGAGGATGATGGGGGACTGGCCGAAATATTCGATGATCTGCCAGAACCCGTCCTGGATTTCCCCCGGGAATTTCCCCCCCAGCATCTGTTCTTTCAAGCGTCGGGCGATTTCAAAGTATCCCTCCCGGGTCCTCTGGTCCATCCGCAATTTCCACCATCCGTTCTCCACGATGTAGGTGTAGAAAACATCGGAGCCGATGTAGAAGGAGTCGTGAGGCTCCAGATGGCCGGCCCAGGGGAAAGAGGAGTCCTCGGCCAGGATTTTGCGGGCCAGGAGCATCCCCGCCGACTTCCCGCCGATATAACCGGTCCCGATCAACCGGGTCTTGATGTTCAGCAGGTCCTCCAGGGAAAAACATTCCCGGGACAGGCCCAGCATCCTCTTCTCCCGGCCGATCATGATCTGGCAGAGCTGATCGATCATTTTTTTCTTTTCTTTGCCGTAGCCGATCCTGTCCATCATGTCTTCGGCGTGCAAAAAGAGCCGGTCCCAGTAGTCCAGGTTTCTCTTCATGGCCTCGGCCCTCTTCTGGGAGAGGGAGGAAAAAAGGCGGGTGGCGTCCAGGCTGCTGGTGACCGGGATGAACCGGTCCCCTTCCTTCTGGTGAGGAAGGAACATGGTGGGCGAGTAGCGGTTGGCGTTTTTCAGGGGATGAATGAACAGGTTTTCCCCCTCATGGTGGACGTCCAGAAGAACCTGGGTCGTTTCCCGGATCCGGGCCACGGTCTTATGAGAGTGGGCGTCCCGCAGGAGGGCGAAGTAAGCCACCGTGTCCAGCTGGAACAGGTAGGGGCAGGTAATCCGGAAGAAGTTTCCGATCATCAAATCCGTGGCCCAGGCGGAAAGCAGGTCGGAGAGGCAATCAAAGACATAAAAAGCTCCCGGTCCCTCCCGGGTGGCGATGTGATGGACCTGGGTGGAGAAGGACTCGAACCCGCTGTGGGCGTCCAGGGGGTAAACGACCACATGCGACTGATTTTCCAGGAGGGGGGGGTGACCGGCAAATCGCAGGTAGTTGATTCTCCGGTTCTCCCGGGCAGTCCGGTCGGCCCAGGAGGCGACGAAGAATCGATAATCCTCCAGCTCGTCCACCTGCCAGACCACGTTGTCGCCCAGCCTCAGGCCGTCCAGGATTCCGTCCAGGGAATCCAGCCCCGTGCTGACTCGACCCAATCCGGACATTGAAAACTCCTTCAGGGGAAGCCAATGGCATTCCTTGCCTCTTTCTGCGAGGATAGCATGTTTTCTGTCCTTGGGGACATACCAGAATTGCAGGGCCCCCCCGGGAAAAGAGGACGACCGCCTTTCTGAAGGGGAAAAGAATCCGGGGACCAGAAGCTTAAAAAGCGGGCCAAAAAGAAAAAAAGCTTGACAAAAAAAGAGCATTCTGATTATTATATAACCAAACTGAGATGGCGATGCCGTACAAGGGTGTGCGGCCTCCAGCAAGACGAAGGCGTCCAAAAAGGGAAAGGACGCCTTTTCTTTTTTGGTCCATCGTTCATCGAACTTTTTTTTGACCGCTCGACGACGTGCGGCGAGGGAGTTGACAAAGGCGTCCGGAAGAAAAATCCAGGGCGCTTTTTCTTTTTCTACGACAGAGAAGGGAGCGCCGGAAAAATTTTTCTTAAGGAGGAAGATGAAAATGACTTACAGCAGACCGAATTCCAGCCCAGCGACCCTGAGCAAGAACCGGGTTGCTCCGGCGCCGCAATCGGGCATCTGTGTGACCTGTCTCGACGGCTGTCCGGGACCGTGTGAAGTAGGCCGCTCCGCTCTGCGGGGAAGGGAGATTCTCTATCCCCAGCCCTATTCCCGGATCACCGCCGGGGCGGAAAAGGATTATCCCGTTGACCTGTCTCATTTCAACATCCAGGGGTCCTGCGTGGGCGCCACCGGGGTTTCCGCCGACTCGGATCGAGCCACCTTCCCGGCGGTGGATATCTCGACCACGATCGGGGCGAGAGAGACCATCAAGATGAAGGTTCCCTATTTTACCGGAGCCCTGGGGTCAACGGACATCGCCCGGATCCACTGGGAGCCCATGGCCATTGCCGCGGCCCTCAGCGGAACGCTGGTCGTCGTCGGGGAAAACGTTTGCGGCATGGACCCGGAGGCGGAGTTCAAAAACGGAAGAGTGGTCCGGTCGCCGGAAATGGAGCGTCGGGTCAAAACCTTCCAACGCTGGCACAACGGCTACGGCGGGATCGTCGTGCAGTACAACGTGGAAGACGGCCGGATGGGGGTCCCCGAATACGCGGTGGAGAAATTGGGGGTCGAGATCATCGAGCCCAAATGGGGCCAGGGCGCCAAGGACATCGGCGGAGAAGTAAAACTCTCGACCCTGGAGAGAGCGCTCCAGCTGAAAAGCCGGGGATACATCGTCCTTCCCGACCCGGAAGACCCGGTCATCCAGGAAGCCTTCAAGCAGGGGGACTTCAAAGAGTTCGAGCGCCACTCCCGCCTGGGCATGGTGACGGAAGAGGGTTTTCACCAGGAAGTGGAGAGGCTGAGGAAAATCGGGACCAAACATATTTCGCTGAAGACCGGGGCCTACCGGGCGGCGGACCTGGCGCGGGCGGTGAAATTCGCTTCCGACGCCCGGATCGACCTTCTCACCGTGGATGGGGCGGGAGGCGGGACCGGGATGAGCCCCTGGAGAATGATGAATGAGTGGGGGATTCCCACGGTCTACCTGGAAAGCCTCCTCTACCAGTACCTGGATTACCTGGAGGAGAGGGGGGCTTTCATCCCCTCCTGCGCCATGGCCGGGGGGCTGGCCCTGGAGGATCACATCTTCAAGACCCTGGCCCTGGCGGCCCCTTACATCAAGGCCATCTGCCTGGGGCGGGCCTCCATGACCGCCGCCATGGTGGGGGGCACCATCGGGGAAATGATCAAGAAGGGAAAGGTGACTGCGGAAATCGCCAAGTACGGGACCGATGTGGAACACATCTTCATCCTGGCCGCTCAGCTCAAGGCCAAATACGGCAAGGATTTTGAAAAGATTCCCACCGGGGCCATCGGCATGATCACCTACTTCGACCGTCTGAACGCCGGACTGCAGCAGCTCATGGCCGGGGCCCGCAAATTCGCCCTGCACCATATCATCCGGGATGACCTGGTTTCCCTGACCCGGGAGGCTTCAGAGGTGTCCGGGATTTCCTACGTGATGGAGGCGGACCGGGAAGAGGCTTCGCGGATTTTGAGGGGTGGGCCGCGGGTCCGCCATAGCCGACCGGCAAGGGAAAGAGCCTCCGTGGGAATTTCCCTGGATCAGGGGATCCCCTCTTAGTCCGTTCCCCAAGAAACCAGCCGCCCGGCTGGTTCGTTTCGCTCGACCACGGGGAAAGGCCTTCCGCCTTTCCCCTTTTTTTTTGCCCGCAAAAAGTGCTAAGATTCCGACGACTGCATAAAGAGCATGGAGCGGAGAGCAGAGAGCGGAGAGCAAAGGCAAAAAAAGATTCAAAAGAATATGATCGGAAAATGAATTTTTCGGTTCGCCTCCAAATCTTGTTTCTCTTTTTTCTGCTGGGGGCCCTGGGGCTTCCCGGCGGGGCCTGGGCGGTGGAGTCGGAAGAGGCCGGGAAACCCATCAAGACCCTGTCGGACCATGCCGCCTCCATGGACATGATGTGGACCCTCATAGCCTCCTTCCTGATTTTTCTCATGCAGGCGGGCTTCACCCTGGTGGAGGTGGGATTCACCCGGGCCAAGAATGCGGGCAACGTGGTCATGAAAAACATGATCGACTTTGCCCTGGGTTCCATCGGCTTTTTCCTCATCGGCTATGGGCTCATGTTCGGGGCCAGCGCCGCCGGGCTCTTCGGAACCAGTGATTTCTTCCTCAGTCACATCACTTCGGCGGGCAAGGTGGACAACTGGAAGTTCGCCAACCTGATGTTCCAGGTGGTGTTCGCGGCCACGGCGGCCACCATCGTCTCCGGGGCCATGAGCGAGCGGGCCAAATTCATCGGCTACCTCTTCTACAGCCTCCTCATCAGCACGCTGATCTACCCCGTGGTAGGCCACTGGATCTGGGGCGGCGGCTGGCTGGCCCGGAAGGGAATGATCGATTTTTCCGGATCCACCGTCGTCCACTCGGTCGGAGGCTGGGTCTCCCTGGCGGGGGTACTGGTGTTGGGACCCCGGCTCGGCCGGCACAATCGGGACGGGTCGGCGAATGTCATCCCCGGTCACAACATTCCCCTGGTCGCCCTGGGCGTCTTCCTCCTCTGGTTCGGGTGGTTCGGGTTCAACACCGGAAACACCCTGTCGGCCAGCAATCCAAGCATTGCCCTCATCGCGGTCAATACGATCCTGGCCGGAGCCAGCGGGGCCCTCTGCACCATGGCCGTGACCTGGGTGCTGCGGGGAAAGCCGGATGTGGGCATGACCCTGAATGGAATTCTCTCCGGCCTGGTCTCCTGCACCGGGGGAGTGGCCATCATCAGCCCTTTCAGCGCGGCGGCCATCGGCAGCGCGGCAGGCTTCATTCTGTATTTTTCTCTCTCGGCCTTCGAGCGGCGCCGCGTCGACGACCCGGTGGGGGCCATCTCCGTCCACGGGGTGAACGGAATCTGGGGAACCCTGGCGGTGGGGCTGTTCGCGCAGGAGCAGTATGCGCAGAACAGCCTCGGCTTTGCGGTCAACGGCCTTTTCTTCGGGGGAGGAATCGACCTTCTGGGGGTCCAGGCCCTCGCCGTGGTCTCGGTCTTTCTCTGGGCTTTTCCCCTCTCCTGGCTTTTTTTCAAGGTTCTGGACAAGACCCTGGGACTCCGGGTCTCCGCCGAAGAAGAGGTGAGGGGGCTGGATTTCGGCCAGCATTCCATGACCTCCTACCCCGTCTTCGATGAATTCCAGAAGAAGCAGGAGGAGATTCTGGAAGAACTGGAACGGGTGAGAGAACTGTCCTTGCTCCACGATATCGGCCAGTCCATGCATACCCTCAACCTGGAGGAGACCCTGGAACTCATCCTCCAGGGAGTGGCCAAGGGGATCGGGTTTGACCGGGTCAGGCTCTACCTCCTGGAGGAGGAGAAAAGACAGCTCTTCTGCAAAGTGACGGTGGGGATGGAGAAGGAGAAGATCCAGAGCCTGGCTCTGCCCTATGACCGGGAGGATAACATGATCTCCCGGGCCATGATGGAACGGCGGCCTTTTATCGTGGAGGATGCCGGCCATGACCCCCGGGTCAATCCGGGCCTGATCAGCTTTCTGGACGTGAAATCCTTTGCCGTGGTTCCCCTTCTTTCGCGGGATAAGGTGCTGGGGGGGATTTCCGCCGACAACCTCATCACCCAGGCCCTGATCACCGAAAAAAAGCTCCAGTCCCTGATGATCTTTGCCAATCAGGCGGCTCTGGCCCTGGAAAACGCCCTGATGTATGAGGAGCTGAAAGCCTTCAGCGGTCAATTGGAGGACCGGGTGCGCCGGGCTTCGGCGCGGCTGGAGGAGACCCAGCGGCAGCTCTTCCAGTCGGAGAAGCTGGCGGCCCTGGGAAAGCTCTCCGCGGGAATCGCCCATGAGATCCGAAATCCCCTGACCAGCATCAAGATCCTGATCCATTCGCTCGTGGATGAGCAGGCCACCGAAACCTCGCGGGAGAAGGACCTGGCGGTGATTGAAGGGGAGATCGAACGGGTGAACAAGATCATCAGGCAGTTTTTGGATTTTGCCCGGCCCCGCCCGCCCTCCCTGGAGCCCAGGGAAGTGCGTGCGATCCTGGAGGAAACCCTGGCCCTGCTGGTGTACGAAATGGAGGCTCAGAAAATATCCCTGGAGCGCAGCTACGCCCCGGATATTCCCCCCGTTCCCATGGACCGGGAACAGATGAAACAGGTCTTCCTCAATCTCTTGCTCAATGCCATCCAGGCCATGGAGCGGGGGGGAAATTTGCGGGTCGCCATCCGGTGGAAGCCCGCCCCGTCGGGGGACGGGGGCCGTTCGGTGGCGGAAATCGCCGTTCAGGACACCGGCCCGGGAATGGCGGAAGATATCCGGAGCAGGATTTTTGAGCCCTTCTTTTCCACCAAAGAGGAAGGAATCGGCCTGGGCCTGCCCATCGCCCAGCGCATCGTGGAAGAGCACGGGGGGCAGATCCGGGTGGAGAGCCGGGTGGGGGAGGGGACGGTTTTTACGATAATACTCCCGCTGGGGTAGAATAAAAGACGAGCGCCGCGCCAAGGGCGCGGCTTGAGGAGCGGCCTGACGGCCTTGAGGAGCGCTTCGCTTGAGGCAACAGATTAACGGCCTTTAGCCTTAAGTGAGCGAAGCGAACGCTCCTCAAGCGCCGGAGGCGCGCTCCTCGAGTGACGCCGAAGGCGGAACGCTCCTCGAGTCACGCCCCCGGCGTGACGCTCCTCCAACGAGCAACGAGGAACCATGGAACGTATTCTAATCGTCGACGATGACTCGAGCATGCGCTATTCCCTGAACCGCATGCTGGAAGGGCAGGGACTGGGAGTCTCTCTGGCCAAAAACGGAATCGAAGCTCTGGAACGGTTCGCCCAGGATCAGCCGGACCTGGTGGTCATGGATATCAAAATGCCCGGGAAGAGCGGCCTGGAGGTCCTGAGAGAGATCAAGGAGAGGGATCCCAAGGCCCTGGTGATCCTGATGACGGCCTTCGGGACTACGGAGACGGCGATTGAGGCCATGAAGTTCGGGGCCTTCGATTATATCCTCAAACCCTTCGACATTCCCCAGATGCGGGGATTAGTGGAGCGGGCCCTGGAAATCTCCCGGATGATGAAGAAGATGGTGTCTCTGCCGGACCGGGAAGAAATTAGGGAGTCGGAGGAGACCCTGGTGGGGTCCTCCCCGGCCATGCAGCAGGTCTACAAGATGATCGGCCAGGTGGCGGCCACCGAAGTGACCGTCCTCCTGCGGGGGGAGAGCGGGACCGGGAAAGAGATGGTGGCCCGGGCGATCTACCACCACAGCCGACGCGGGGATAAACCTTTCCTGCCGGTGAATTGCGCCGCCATTCCCGAGACCCTGCTCGAGAGCGAACTCTTCGGCCACGAGAAGGGAGCCTTCACCGGAGCCTTGACGCGGCGCGTGGGGAAATTCGAACAATGCCAAGGTGGGACCCTCTTCCTGGATGAGATCGGCGACATGACTCCGGCCACCCAGTCCAAGATCCTCCGGGTGCTCCAGGACAGGCAGTTCGAACGCCTGGGGGGGTCGGAGCGGATCACCTCGGACGTGCGCGTGATCGTCGCCACCAACAAGGACTTGGAAAAGGCCATCCGGGAAGGGACTTTCCGGCAGGACCTTTACTACCGGCTGAAGGTGGTGACCCTTCACCTCCCTCCTCTGCGGGAGCGGAAAGAGGATATTCCCGAACTGGTGCGCTATTTCCTGCAGCGTTTCCGGGCGGATATCAACCGGGAAGTGCTGGACATCTCCCCCAAATCCCTGGAAAACCTGATGCGCTATCATTGGCCGGGGAACGTGAGAGAGCTGGAAAACGCGGTCAAGCGGGCTCTGGTCATTACCAAAAGCCACAGCCTCCTGCCGGAAGATTTTTCCCTGGAAGGGGTAGAGCGGGAGATGGGGCCCGCGGAACACCTGGATTTGGAGGAACGGCTGCAAAAAATGATGGAGCCGGTCTTCAAGGAGCTCCTCGAATTGTCCCGGAGAAGCCCGGGGACCGACCTCATGTCCGAGATGGAGAGGATCCTGATCAAGAGGGCCCTGCAGGAGACCAAGGGAAATCAGGTCCAGGCGGCGGTCCTCCTGGGGATCAGCCGCAACACCTTGCGCTCCAAGATCGAAAGATATAGGATCAGAAAAGACGTGTCCATCGTGGAGGAGGAATAGTACGACCGTCCCGCCAGGGGCGGGACTCGAGGACCGCCGCGCCAAGGGCGCGGCTTGAGGACCGGCCTGACGGCCTCGAGGAGCGCTTCGCTTGAGGCAACAAATTAAAGGCCTTTAGCCTCGAGTGAGCGAAGCGAACGCTCCTCGAATCACGCCGCAGGCGGGATGCTCCTCGAGTGACGCCGAAGGCGGAACGCTCCTCGAGTCGCGCCTCTGGCGTGACGCTCCTCAAGGCCCGCTCTTGGCGGGCCGATCGCCATCAAAGGATTTTGCGAATGAAAAGCAATTTCCGTCTGGCTCTGGGCCAGGTCAACGTCACCGTCGGGGATCTGCCGGGAAACGCCCGCAAGATCATGGAGATGATTGAACGGGCCCGGGAATGGGGGGCAGATGTGGTGGCCTTCCCGGAGCTGGTCCTGCCGGGCTATCCCCCGGAAGATCTCCTCTTGAACTCCACCTTCGTTCGAGACAACGTGGAGGCTTTAAAAAAAGTCGCCCGGGCCACCCGGGGGATTACCGCCATCGTCGGATTTGCCGACCTGCAGGATGATATTTACAACGCCGCGGCCATCCTCCAGGATGGAAGGCTGGCCGGGGTTTACCATAAGATCTACCTTCCCAACTACGGGGTCTTTGATGAAGAGCGGTATTTTCAAAGGGGGCAGGATTTCCTGGTTTTTGAACTGGGGGGAGCGGTCGTCGGGGTGAATATCTGCGAGGACATCTGGTATCCCGGAGACCCCACCCGGACCCAGTGCCTCCAGGGCGGGGCCGCGCTGATCGTGAACATCTCTTCGTCCCCCTTTCATGCCGGGAAAAGGGATTTTCGCCGCAGGATGCTTTCCACCCGGGCCTGGGACTATTCGGCCTACGTAGCCTATGTCAACCTGGTGGGAGGGCAGGATGAGCTGGTCTTCGACGGCGGGTCCATGGTCCTCAATCAACGCGGGGAGGTTGTCGCTGAAGCGCGAGCCTTCGAGGAAGAACTCCTGGCCGTTGACCTGCCTCTGGATGAAGTCCTTCTCCACCGGCTCCATGATCCCCGGAGGAGAAAGGAAAAGCTGGGTTTCCTGCCCGAAGGAAGACTGCGGCGGATCCAGCTCCGGCCGCCGAAAAAGGAAAAGAGGAAAAAAACCCTGCCCCCCCGAACCGCCGTGACCCTGGGGAGGCTGGAGGAGATCTACCGGGCCCTGGTTCTGGGAACCAGGGACTATGTCCGCAAGAACGGCTTTCGGAAGGTGATTTTGGGGTTGAGCGGGGGAATCGATTCCTCCCTTACCGCTGCCATCGCGGTGGATGCGCTGGGAAAAGAATCCGTGGTCGGAGTGGCCATGCCCTCCATGTATTCCTCCCCGGAAAGCCTGGAAGATGCCCGATCTCTGGCGCAAAACCTGGAAATCGATTTCCAAGTCCTGCCCATCGGCGGAATCCTGGCTTCCTACCTGAAAACTCTGGAGCCCCCTTTTCAGGGGAAGAAGCCGGATGTAACCGAAGAAAATATCCAGGCCCGAATCCGGGGGAATCTTCTCATGGCCCTTTCCAACAAATTCGGCTGGCTGGTCCTGACCACCGGGAACAAGAGCGAGATCGGGGTCGGGTACTGCACCCTCTACGGGGACATGGCCGGCGGTTTCGCGGTGATCAAAGACGTTCCTAAAACCCTGGTCTATGAGCTGTCCGCGTACCGGAATTCGACGGGTTCCCCGCCGGTCATCCCTTCGCGGGTCATGGAGAAGCCTCCTTCGGCGGAGCTCCGCCCCAACCAGAAGGATACCGACTCCCTTCCCCCCTATGAAACCCTGGACCCGATCCTCCAGGCCTACGTCGAGGAGGACCAGAGTCCGGAGACCATCGTCTCCCGGGGATTTCATCGCCAAATGGTGGAAGAGGTCATCCGCAAGGTGGACCTCAATGAGTATAAACGGCGGCAGGCTTCTCCCGGGGTCAAAATCACCCCCCGCGCCTTCGGGCGGGATCGCCGGCTGCCGATCACGAATCAATACCGGAGGAAGAGATAAAAGTATGATCGCTGTGCTTGAGGAGCATCACGCCTGCGGCGTGATTCGAGGAGCGTCCGCCCGGGGCGGACTTGAGGAGCGCTCCGCTTGAGGCAGAATGCATAAGATTTGGGTTGATACGGCTTTAGGCAAACCTTTTCAAAACTTTAGGACTTCGAACTTTAGGCATTTTAGGCACTCTATTCAAAAGGAGGCTTTTATGGCGCTGAATCTGGAGTCGGTGGGAAAAACCTGGGGGCCTTACGAATTTACTTACAGCGAGAGGGACTTGATTATTTACGCCCTGGGGGTCGGGTTCACCAAACAAAACCTGGAATACGTCTATGAGGGGGCGAAGGATTTTAAAGCTTTTCCTACCTACGGCGTCATCCTGCCGTCGAATGCCGGGGCCGAAGCCTTTTTGTCCACCCAAGCCAATTTCGCCATGGTGGTTCACGGGGAGCAGGGTCTGCAGATTCACAACCCCCTGCCCAAGGGCGGCACCGTGCAGACGACCACGACCCTGGAAGGGGTTTACGATAAGGGCTCAGGAGCTTTGGTCGTCATGCGCTTCGATACCCGGGAAAAAGGCGGTGCTCCCGTCTGCACCAACTGGGTGAGCGCCTTTGTGCGCGGGTCCGGGGGATTCGGGGGGCCGGCCCAACCGAAGAAGGATGTCCCCCCGATCCCCCCGAAGAACCCGGACTTCATCCTGGACGCGCAGACCGACGTGAACCAGGCAGCTCTCTACCGGATGTCCGGAGACCGGAATCCTTTGCACATCGACCCGGCCATCGCCAAGATGGTGGGCTTCCAGGAGCCCATCCTCCACGGCCTCTGCACCTATGGAGTCGTATGCCGCCGTTTCGTCCAGGAGGTCTTGAAAGGAGATTCGGGAAAAGTGAAATCCTATTCGGCCCGGTTCAGCAGCCCGGTCATTCCCGGAGAAAAACTGCAGGTCAAGGTATGGCAGGCAAACCCCAACCTTTACTTATTGGAAGTTTTTAATGCCAAGGGGGATGCGGTAATCCGCAACGGGGTGATTGAGGGCAGATAAAAAAACAATCACCACAGAGAACGCAGCGCGGCGGAGCCGCAACCAAAAGGAATCACCCCCTCCCTCTCCTCCCCCCTCGAGGGGCATAAGCGCTAACTTAATCCCCCCTTTGAAAAAGGGGGGAAGGGGGGATTTCAGTGGGGGCCGAGCTATGTTGAATTACAATGCAAATCTCAAAGACA
>Ga0315285_10001965_pt1 | contig 21595 bp, 16 predicted proteins | sample YL17G09_36_MG_FD_203698 | JGI IMG/M metagenome (GOLD analysis project Ga0315285, IMG submission 203698) | Sediment microbial communities from Yellowstone Lake, YNP, Wyoming, USA - YL17G09_36 | ecosystem: Environmental > Aquatic > Freshwater > Lake > Sediment | place: USA: Wyoming | collected...
CCCACCTGCCGGCGTTTCGCAAAAGCGGCTGACTAATCGAAAGCGAGAGGTCCGAATCGTAGTAAGGGTTGAAGGTAGTCAGCTGTGAATCCGTTTTGACCCGGCTGTTCGCCAAATCGAAGGTCACGGTCCCACCGCTTTGCAACGGCACCTGGACACCCAAATCTGTACGAAAGTAGTCTATCTTTGAGCCGGAAATTATGTCCAGATACGAGACTACGGGCGTATCAGACTTATTAAAGGAGACATTTGAGAAAAAAGCAGCCTCAAACTTAGCCTCTTCCTCAGTGACGCGCTCAGCGGCTATCGAAGGACTGATAAGTTGCACCTTAAGGTCAAGGTTGCTCTCCAGTGCCCACGCTCTGCACTGCTCTAAAGACAGCTCGAGCTGCTCCGGAGGCGGCCCTTCGGCTTCGCTCAGAGCTTGCCCTGAGTCTGCCGAAGGGACAGGCTTGGCTTCTGCACCTTTTATTTGCTCCAAATCGAGCGTCTCTATCCGTCGTAATTTTTCCGGCGCAATTTTGATTTGGTGAACGTCTGCGCCGCCGAAAAACTGCTCGCAGCCGGCTGACAAAATCAAAATGCAAAAAGCAAAATGCAAAATTAAGGAATTCATTGCCGGAAGCTGGCAATTCCACATTTTTGATTTTTGATTCTTAATCTTTGATTTCCCCGTCTTACTCATGTCTAAGTGCCTCAATAGGGTCGAGTCTCGCAGCCTTAATAGCCGGAAACATTCCAAAAAGGATACCTACACAACCGGCAAAAGCGAACGACATTGCTATTGCCCACAGGGGAATATATGCCCTATCAAGTTCAACCTTGGGGATGTTGGCTATAGCCATAGTCAGAAGCTGGCCAAAACCAATTCCGGCAAGCCCTCCAATAGAGCATAGGACCACCGACTCAATCAGGAACTGACTTAGAATGGCGGATTTTTTTGCCCCGACCGCTTTGCGAAGCCCAATCTCTCTGGTTCTTTCGGACACCGAGACCAGCATGATATTCATAATGCCTACGCCCCCCACCAAAAGCGAAATTCCCACGATGCCCCCGGCCACGAGTGTTACTATGAGTGCTATTTTGTTGAACGTCTCCAGCGCACTTTTGAGTGATGCAACTTGAAACGTGTCGGGTTCGGTAGGCCTGATATTGCGCGTCTGGCGAAGGAAAAAACTTATCTCAGCTTCGGCTTCTTCCAAGACTTCGGCTGACCTGCTTGCCGCCAAGGCCGCAATTCCCGGCTCTGCCAGCTTGAAAGCGGTCCTAAATGGAATAAACACCTGGTAGTATTCTTCAGGGGCTGGCGCAGGATCCAACGGAGGGCGCCATTCGACAACGCCGACAATGTGAAATCTGTTGTGACCTAAAAGTATGGACCCCCCAATGGGGTCTCGGTCCAGGCGAAGCTTGTTGCGTAACTTAGTGTCAATCAAACACACATAGCGGGCCTGTACGTCATCAACAACAGAAAATGTTCGTCCGAGGACAACGGGCCGAGACTCGATCTGGTGGTAGGTGGGCTCGATACCGAGAATAAAGACAGTCTCAGCCGACCTTTCACCGTGTCGAGCCGGACGCGGCTGTACCCAAGCTATCCTGCTAAAGCAGGCCACCGAAGGGCAATGTTCAAGCAAACCATCAAAGTGTTCGGGCAAAAACCGAATGGTCCACCATGATGCGTGACGCAACGACCCTGTTTCCGGCTGTTTGGGTAGAATGAAAATAGTGTTAGTGCCAAAAGTTTCCACCTGACTGAGCACTTTGGCCTTTAGCCCCGTAAGAGCTGCGATAACGGCAGTGACCGAGGCGACACCAATTACAATGCCGATAGTTGTCAGTATCTAGCGGGTCAAATTTGTCCAGATTTGCCCCAGCGCAAGATATACACTTTGATACAAGAGCCGCGAGAACGCTGCTGGCGCCAATATCACAGCCTTCATGCCAGCTCCTTTGTCAGATCGCCACAAATCCTGCCGTCTCTCATGCGGATTATTCGGTTCGCGTGACGTGCCACGCTTTCTTCGTGCGTTACTATAATAATCGTCTGCCCTTGGCGATGAAGCTGGTCAAACAACCCCAAGATATCCTCGCTTGTTTTGCTGTCGAGATTGCCGGTCGGCTCGTCGGCCAGCAGAATAGTAGGATTACAGACCAGGGCCCGGGCGATGGCCACGCGTTGTCTTTCACCGCCTGAAAGCTGATTGGGCTTGTGCTTTATCCGGTCTGCCAGTCCGACTCGCTCGAGCACGGCGATAGCACGCTTTCGTCGGGACCACCAGCCATTTCTCGAATAAATCAACGGCATCTCAACATTCTTCAGGGCAGTCAGCCGCCCGAGCAGCTCAAATGTCTGAAAAACAAAGCCGATTCGTTCATTACGAATGCGAGCTAACGCTGCGTCACTCATTTCTATCATGTCGAGACCATCCAGCTCATAGCGGCCTGAGGTGGCGCGGTCCAGGCACCCGAGGATATTCATCAGCGTACTCTTGCCCGAACCAGAGGGGCCCATCACTGCAACGTATTCGTTCTCCCATAGCTGTAGATCGATTCCATCGAGCGCACGGATACGCTCCACTCCGACTCTGTAAATCCGTGTGACATCCTGAAGACGAATTATCAACTTTTCGGCTTTGTCCATCCTCTTGCCAGTTGTGCCAAGAGAGGAAAAATCAAAGATTAAATTTATGGAAGCCCGGCTTGCCGGGCTGACTTCCTCAATTTTGCATTTTGAACTTTGATTTTTGCATTTCCCTGGTTTCGAGAGTCACTGGATTTCACGCTCATCCCGTATTCTTTGTCCGTGCTTAAGCTTTTCGAGCACCTTATAAGGCCCGACGACTATCCTGTCTTGTTCTGTGAGGCCCGACAGGATTATGGTATGGGTCAAGTCGCTGTGCCCAATCTTAACCGGCGTTGCCACCGCTTTGCCATTGATGTAACGGTAAACCACCGTTGCGTATGTCTTGCGGGTATCTACCTCGGCAGAGTTTTCGCGAATATCTAAAGGCAGACTGTCAACCTCCCGCCCCAGCACCGCCTGACTGGGCACTTTGAGGATCCAGGTATGACTTCGGGTTTTGATATCTACATGAGCGGTCAAGCCTGAATGTAACTTCTCTTTAGTGTCATCAAGCAAAATCTCAGTTCTGAAGTATTTTGTCATGCTGTACGTCACATCATGTGCCAAAGCAATTGAATCAACGACACCGGTAAATTCGCGGTCGGGCAGCGCGTCTACATGAACGGTAGCTTTCTGGCCCACTTCTAATTTGCCAACGTCTGCCTCGTCAACCTGTGTCACGACCAGCATCGCAGACAAATCCGCCACTTCCATAATCAGTGTCCCCGGATTATTCATTATTCCAGGAATCACCAGTTCCCCGACTTTTGTCCTAATCCGCATCACCACACCGTCGATAGGGGAGGTAATGGTCGTGTAGCTAAGAGCATCACGGGCCTGGGTAATCTTGGCGTCAGCCGCCTCCAGATTGTGGGTAAGCACCACCAAATTCAGTTTGGCCGCCTCTAAACCATGCTCGGCGGCCTCATATTGTGCCTTTAGATCATCGAGCTTGAGCTTTGTTTGGTCGTAACTGGCCTGACTTATGTCCTGGGACTGGAGTAGTGCTGCTTGCCGCTGCAAATCCTGCTCGGCTTGCTTGACCGAGGCAGCAAGGCCTGCCAGGCTTGCTTGCTGACCGGCGATTCTTGCCTTCTCAACATCGATTTGGGCTTGGCTAGCCGCGCGACTCGCCTCGGCTTGCCGCAACTGGCTCTGGACATCCTTTGCGTCCAGCCGTACCAGCACCGATGCCGGCACCGGCGGATTGGCATTGGGGTCGCCACAAGTTACCCGGTCTGCCTCTTGATATGGCAGCTCTTCAACACGTGCACTGACTCTTGCCCTTATCTGCACCCATATCTTGGGTGCAATCTCGCCGGGAGCACTGACAAATTCTGTCAATTCACCACGCCGAGCATTGTCGACCTGAACCACCAGAGCCTTGCGCGAGGCGCTAATTTTCCTCCAAATTAGCACGCCGATTATTGAAACAACCGCCAGGCGGATTTTCGATTTTCAATTGGCAATTATTCGATTTAAGATTTCCGATTTAAGATTTTCAATTGGCAATCGACACTCGACAATGGGCAATGAGAAATTGGCAATCCTCAATCACGTAGTGACGACGACCGTGAGGACCTCGTATGTGGGCATAATTTTGGTGTGAAAGTTATGCGGGATTTCGATACCTGCGACCTTTCAAGTGGATTTTCGATTGTCGATTTCCGATTTTCGATTTCCCTTTTTACAATCGCCGATCGGCAATGGGAAATCGGAAATCTGGTTGTGATAGCTTTGCAGTGAACGCACGGGGGCTCCGCCGGCAGCGGACTGATAGTAGTTCGACCCTGAGCTCACTACTGTCGAAGGGCTGGCGGCAATGCCCTTAACTGCGGCCGCGGCTGCCGCCGTAGTGGTAATATAAGGAATCTTGTACCTTATGGCAGCCTTGCGAATATAAGAGTCGTCGTACTTACCCAATCTGCCGGCAGGAGTATTGATGACAAGTTGGATCTGGCCGTTTTTGATGGCGTCCACAATGTTAGGTCTGCCTTCGTGCATTTTCAGGATATGCTCGGCTTTTACGCCCCTGCCGACGAGGAATTTGTAGGTTCCCTCTGTCGCCTTTATCTTGAAGCCGAGCTTTTCAAATTCCTGAGCGGTTTTCACAACCCCGGCCTTGTCGGGGTCGGTAACAGTCATCAGGACCGTGCCTTTAGAAGGAAGTTTTTGATAAGCTGCCTGCTGAGATTTGAAAAAGGCAAGGCCAAATGAGTCAGCCAATCCCAGCACCTCGCCGGTCGAGCGCATCTCCGGCCCCAGCACCGGGTCGACCTCCGGGAACATGTTGAACGGAAACACGGCTTCTTTTACGCCAAAGTACGGGATGGAACGTTGCTTCAGGTTTAGGTCAGCAAGTTTTTTGCCCAGCATAAGCTGAACAGCGAGCCGAACCATATTGATATTGCAGACCTTTGAGACCAGCGGCACAGTACGAGATGCGCGGGGATTAGCCTCAAGAATGTAGACAATATCGTTTGCAATGGCGTACTGAATGTTCATCAGGCCGACAACATTGAGCTCCGTTGCGATTTTTCTGGTGTACCTGCAGATAGTGTCGATGTGCTTTTGTGGTATGCTGACCGGCGGGATGACACAAGCTGAATCTCCGGAGTGGATGCCTGCCAGCTCGATGTGCTCCATAACCGCCGGGACAAAGACATCGGCGCCGTCGGAGATGGCGTCGGCTTCGGTCTCTATGGCGTTCTCCAGGAACTTATCGATCAGAATCGGCCTTTCGGGCGACACTTCCACCGCAGCAGCGACGTAATGCCGGAGCATTTCCTCATCGTGCACCACTTCCATAGCCCGCCCGCCCAGGACGTAGGATGGCCGAACCATAAGCGGATAGCCAATCCGCTGCGCGATGGCAAGCGCCTCTTCCGGGCTGCCGGCCATATCAGACTCGGGCTGCGGTATGCCCATCTTTGCGCAGACCTTGCGGAAACGGTCGCGGTCTTCCGCCAAGTCTATTGTCTCCGGCGATGTCCCGATTATATGCACGCCTGCCTGAGCCAGCTCGCCGGCGATATTCAGCGGCGTCTGGCCTCCAAACTGAACGATGACGCCTTCGGGCTTTTCTTTCTCATATATGCTCAAAACATCTTCGACGGTAAGCGGCTCAAAATAAAGCTTGTCGGAGGTATCGTAGTCGGTTGAGACAGTTTCGGGATTGCAGTTGATCATAATCGACTCGTATCCCTCATCGCGCAGGGTAAAAGCCGCGTGCACACAGCAGTAATCAAACTCGATTCCCTGGCCGATTCGGTTGGGGCCGCCGCCCAGAACCATTATCTTGCGTCTCTTGCTGGTCGCGACCCTGTCTGGTGCGTTGTAGGTGGAGTAGTAATACGAGGCGTTTTCCACGCCGCTGACGGGCACGGCATCCCAGCACTCGACTACGCCCAGGCCGGTGCGCCGCCGACGGATGTCACTCTCTGCCACACCCAGCAACTTCGAGAGATACTTGTCGGCAAAGCCATCCTTTTTTGCCTGGGCCAGAAGTCCATCCGGCAGTTTTTTGCCTTTGTATTTGAGAATCTTTTCCTCCAGCGCAACGAGCTGCGCCATTTGTTCGAGAAAATAGTGCTTGATGCGTGTTTTCTCGTAGAGAGTCTGTACATTAGCGCCTTTGCGCAGGGCTTCGTACATAATGAATTGCCGCTCGCTTGTCGGAAATGTCAAAAGACCGAGAAGCTCATCGAGCGACAGCTTGTTGAAATTCTTTGCAAAGCCCAGGCCATATCGGCCGATCTCGAGCGAGCGAATAGCCTTTTGAAAGGCTTCTTTGTAGTTTTTGCCGATACTCATTACCTCGCCGACCGCCCGCATTTGTGTGCCGAGCTTATCTTCAACGCCCTTGAATTTTTCGAACGCCCAGCGGGCAAATTTGACGACCACGTAGTCTCCCGACGGTGTATATTTCTCTAACGTTCCCTCTCGCCAGTAGGGTATCTCGTCGAGTGTAAGTCCCACCGCAAGCAGTGAAGAAATAAAGGCAATCGGAAAGCCCGTTGCTTTGGAGGCCAGAGCCGACGACCGCGATGTCCTCGGATTTATCTCGATAACGACTACTCGACCCGTATCAGGGTCGTGGGCAAACTGGATGTTTGTGCCGCCTATGACCTCGATGGCGTCGACAATGTCGTAAGAGTATTTCTGCAGTTGCTTTTGCAGCTGCTGGTCGATTGTGAGCATAGGAGCTGTGCAGTACGAATCGCCGGTGTGCACGCCCATCGGGTCCACATTTTCAATAAAGCAGACGGTAATCTTCTGACCTTTGGCGTCGCGTACGACTTCAAGCTCCAGCTCCTCCCAGCCAAGAACGGACTCTTCGACCAGGATTTGTCCCACGAGGCTCGCGGAAAGCCCTCGACTTGCGATGGTGCGCAGCTCTTCAATATTAAAGACCGCGCCTCCGCCCGTGCCGCCTAATGTATAGGCTGGTCGAATGACCACCGGGTAGCCGAGCTGCTCGGCGATTCTCTCGGCATCTTCCACGCTGTAGGCCGGGGCACTTTTAGGCATATCGATACCGAGTCGGTTCATCGTTTCCTTGAAGACGACACGGTCTTCGCCGCGCTCGATCGCGTCGACATCAACGCCGATGACTTTGATGCCGTATTTTTCGAGCACGCCTGCGCGGGCCAGCTCCGAGGACAGGTTCAGCCCGGTCTGGCCGCCAAGATTGGGTAGCAGAGCATCAGGGCGCTCTTTCTCGAGGATTTTTGTCATAGTTTCCAGGTCGAGCGGCTCAACATAGGTTGCATCCGCCATGCCGGGGTCGGTCATAATAGTCGCCGGGTTGGAGTTGACCAGCACTATTTCGTAGCCCAATTTGCGAAGGGCCTTGCACGCCTGGGTGCCGGAGTAATCGAATTCACAAGCCTGGCCGATGATGATGGGACCGGAGCCGATAATCATCACTTTCCTTATGTCCTGGCGTTTCGGCATAGAAAATTCCCCTGTGTTTCTTCGTTAGTGTGAGCTCCCCGACCGCGGCGGACTATCGCCGGACTTAGCCTGACCCGTCCCCGGCGGGTCCGGCGGATTGGCCGGCGAAGAGCCAGCACCGAATATTCGCTTGACCTTCTGGCTTAAATCCGCCAGCTTTTTTCTATGTTTTTCCTTCAAGAGCAAGGACCCCGCCTTGCTGGAGGCCGAAGACAACTTCTTCGTCAACAAGAGTCGCAAGCCCAAGCCGAAGCCCAAAATTTCCAGCCCTACCAATATAAGCCACGAGCCTGGAGAAAAAGGAGTGACCAGAGCCAGAAAGCCCAAAATAATAAGAATTACGCCGAGAACTTTTCGTAAGACTATTTTCACGTAACGCCCCTCACAGTGCTACTTTGACCGTTTGGCTTTTGTCAGGCGGCAGCGAGCGAACACCGCCGATGGTTTTCACCTGGCTGGTTCCTTGCTGACCGACGCGGATAGTGTAGCTTCCATCCTTGAAGACCTTGGGCCTGTACGATGAGCCACTGATGGCAAGCGTGTAGACGATTTCGCCATTCGACTCATCTATCACCTGTAGCACAGAACTGGTTCCGCCTGCAGCGGACTGAACTTCGATTGTAGGTAGATAAGCCGTCGCCTTACGGGCGTAGTTGTCCTCTTGCCTGATGGTCGCAGGCCAGCCGGGATATTGCCTGGCTGCCGGGTCTGCAACATCCACGTTTCTCGGCCAACATTCAACGGTGATGTGTCTAGTTTTCTTATTGAATCTGACGACGCCGAAGCCGGCAGCCCGCGTGGTCAGCTTGTCCTTGTTTTCCTCCGGGCTGGGATTGGCAACCGCCAGCATGGTGATTTTATTTCCAAGCCCATCGAGAAATTCGCCCAGATGTTCGGACATTCCCTCCCGGCGGTTCTTGCCCGGTTCCAGCGGCGCCCACCAGCGTAAGTAGAGATTTGCGATGGACGGCACGCAAAAAGAATAACCGGCGTCGTTCCAGTCGTCGATGCCGTGGTGAATGAACGTGCCCAGATGCTGGTCGCCGCATATCATAAACGCAAATGCCTTGCGGATCTCGCTCAGTGCTTTATTGCGCCCTGTCTGCGGCCAGCCGTTGCAATCCAGGTCGGCATACACACGGTAGTTGCGGTTCCCGTGCAAATGCGCTGCTCCGGCAAACAGCGTTTGCGAAAGCACGCATTTCATATCGCAGTCGCGCCAGTCGGCCGCCCACCCGCTCAGGAATTTGAGCTGACGCTCCCCCAGCAGTTCAGCGCCCGGCACATCCAGGCTCTTGGGGTCATAATTGGGCTCTGTAATATGATCGGGCCTGGGGCCAAATTGAGGGACAAGGCCTTGCGGCCCCGACTTGAACTTGCGGTCCTCGATAATGGCAAAACTCACCCGGCCCACCGTCAGAGCGGTGTAATATACGCCGATCCCTCTCAGTACCGGCGTTGGATCATAAGGGTCGGGCAGATGACTGGTCTGTGCGCGCTCGACCATTTTTACATATTCCACCGGGGCGGCATATCCTCCATCATGACCGGCACGGGTTTGTGAGAGCTTACCACCCGCACCCCACAAGTTGGCGTGACCCACATCGTGATCGTCCGGAATCGTCACGGTGGGCGTGTTGCGAATGATTTCACCGAAATCTCTGCCGAATTTTAGCCAGTATGCGTAGTGGTTGAAGTGGTCGTAGACCTGGTCGCCGGAGAAAAATAAAAGGTCTGGCTTTATCTTTTTGATGTTTTCAACAATATCCGTTTTCGCAATGTCGCCCCCGTGCGCTGGATAGATTGAGTTGCCGGTAAAAGCTGCCACCACGATAACATCTTTATCGACCGGGTCTTTGCGAATCGTGCCCGCGTAGTAGGCATTTTTTCCGTGAGCGACGCGATATTCGACGTCTTTTGTGCAGTCCCAGCTCTCGACCCGGAAGTGCGCCGTCCAGCCATCCTCGATTACCTGGGCATCGGCTGCTTGTTTCCACTTCCCATCTTCCTTTATCTCCAGACGCACTTTTCTTTCTTCACCTTCTTTTAGCGGATAAAGCTGGGCGGTCATTTTGAGGATGTTGTTGTGCGCAGCGTACAACGCAAAGCAAATGACCTGGTCCCGCGACACATCGGGAATCTTAAGCAGCTCGCTGCGCTGGCCGCGGGGCAGCTCATCCTTCGCAGCACTACGGCGAATAGATTGCCCCCCGGCGGCGCCAACCAGTGGCTTAGCCACCAGTAAGCCGGTTGCGAGAAGTGCGACAAGCACTTTTGTATTTATTAGCCTCATAATTGCACCTTTCTGCCGCGATATAATCCCTCGACTGCGATCGGGATGGTGAGCCCGTCGAACCATATCAGCGTCTGCCTCAATAATATGCGAATAAGAAGAATTTGACAAGTGCCGATGCCGCGTGCTATATTCCAAAACCAACGGGCGATGCCGGCGTAGCAGATTAATCCGCCACGCGGCTCGGCGGATTGACCGCAGAGCACGCTGGGAATGCAGAGACTGGAAAAATAAATAATATTCTCTCCGCGACCTCTGCGGGCTTCGCGGTAAAGAAGGCTGACTCACGAGGAGCGAAAATGATGCGCTATATTGGCAAAATCGTTACTCTGTTTGCCGTAGTGGGACCTCTACTGGCAATTCTTACAGTGCCGGGCTTGACGGCAGGGTCGGGCGAGAAACAAGTCCAGGTGCTGATAGTCACAGGCATCGACCATCCCGCTCACAACTGGCGACAGACCGCCCCGGTGCTGGCCGAGGTGCTCGCCAAAGACCCCAGGCTGCAGGTACGTACAATCCAAGACCCGCAGTTTCTGGATTCATCCGCGATTCAGCGGTACGACGTCATTGTTCTGCATTTTATGCCCTGGGAACAAACTGCGCCGGCGGATGCGGCGAGGGCCAATCTGCGTGAATTTGTGCGCGGCGGCAAAGGTCTATTTATTGTGCATTTTGGCTGCGGCGCATTCCCGGATTGGCCGGAGTTCGTCAATCTTGCCGGCCGAGTCTGGGACCCCAAGGCAAGGGCTCACGACCCACAAGGCGCCTTCGGCGTTAATATCACCGACACGGACCACCCGATAACGCGAGGGATAAAGTCGTTCCAGACCGAAGACGAACTATACACTTGCCTTACGGGTGACCGCCCCGTCAAGCTGCTGGCGACGGCCAAGTCGAAAGTGGATGGTAAAGACTATCCGATGGCGTTCGCATTTGAATACGGTAAGGGGCGGGTCTTTCATAGCGCGTTGGGGCACGACGCCAAGGCCATTGGCAATCCGAATGTCGCCGAACTATTTAGGCGAGGCTGCGCGTGGGCGGCAGGTCTTGCAGTCGTGCAGACCCCGGCCGGAAGGGCAAACAAAACCCCGCAATAAATTGCGGGGCTAAATATTTAGTCCTGAGCAGGCTCGGACGATTGCGGGGCTAAACCCGCCTCGAGCGCGGTCGAAAGATATTTAGCCCCACGTTTTAGGTGGGGTTTTACTTCTATAAGGAGAGACTCTTATGAAAGTCGGATTTAACATGCTGTTGTGGACAACACACGTAACTAAAGAGCACCTGGCGCTGCTGAAAACTCTCAAGAAGGTCGGCTATGACGGGGTCGAGATACCAGTATTCGGCGGGGATGCCGCACACTTTGAAAAGATCGGCAAGGCGATAAAAGATAATGGGCTTGCCTGCACGACCGTGACGGTCATCCCCGACGAACAGCACAATCCAATTAGCGCCGACGCCAAGTGCCGCAAGCAGGCGCTGGAGTATCTAAAGTGGGCAATTGACTGTTCGCGGGCGATGGGCTCAGAGGTTCTGTGCGGGCCTATTTATCAGCCGCTTGGGATGTTCAGCGGAAAAGCCCCCACCGAACAGGAAAAGAAACGCGCGGCTGAGGTGCATCGCAAGGCTGCTGAATTCGCGGCTAAGGCAAACCTTGTGCTGGCCGTAGAGTTCCTGAACCGCTTCGAATGTTATTTTCTAAACACGATGGCTGATGCGGCAGCTTACGTCAGGCGCGTCAATCATCCGAACGTGGGCGTTCTATTCGATACCTTTCACGCCAACATCGAAGAGAAGGATCCGGTCGGCTGCATCAGCAAGCATATTAGGGCAATCAAGCACGTGCACATCAGCGAGAACGACCGCGGCACGCCGGGCAAAGGTCATATCGACTGGCCGGGCACATTCAAGGCTCTGCGCAGCGGCGGTTACGACGATTGGCTGGTGATCGAAGCCTTCGGGCGGGCACTGCCGGATTTGGCCGCTGCTACCAAGGTTTGGCGCGACTTTTTCGCCAGCCAAGAAGACGTCTATAAACAAGGGCTAAAATTTGTAAGGAATCGGTGGAAAGCCGCCAAATAAATCCGCCGGACGGCCGGCGGATGAACCCCGCCTTAAAAGGCGGGGCTAAACAATACTCCAATATTTAGCCCCGCAATCCTTTGACCCGGCTCAGGCCCGTCCCGAGCAGGGCCGAGGGAACGGGTTTATTGCGGGGTCGTCGTTCTGGTATCCCCGGGCGGACCTTTTTTAAGGAGAAGTGGTCGTGTGCACTAGGTATAGACGAGTTACTACGGCTGTTTTGGCTGGTTGTTTGAGCTTCGCAGCGTGCGTTGCCGCGGCAGAGGACTCCACCTTTAAGTCCATCTTCGATGGCAAGACACTCAGCGGCTGGAAGGCCCCCGAGATGAGCTACTGGTCGGTCGAAGACGGCGCAATCACAGCTCAATCCACACAGCAGAATCCCGTAAAAGCGAATCAGTTCCTGGTCTGGCAATTTGGTGAGCTGGACGACTTCGAGCTGAGGCTCAAGTACCGTATCGACGGAACGCCCGCGGCGAACTCCGGCATCCAGATTCGCAGCCACGTTCCAGCCGACGGCCATGTCGCCGGCTACCAGGCGGATATCGATAGGGGCGGCACATACACGGGCGCACTCTATGACGAGGGCGGCCGAGGAATGCTCGCCGAGCGCGGAGAGATATCCATCATAGGCGCCGACGGCAAAAAGAGCAGCACTCCGCTCGGCGACTCTTCGCAGCTATTTGCAAACATCAAACAGGACGGCTGGAACGATTATCACATAATCGCCCGCGGGCCACACATTATCCTGAAGATCAACGGCAAAATCACCGCCGAGGTCATTGATAACGACAAGGCCAACCAGGACCTCTCGGGCGTGCTGGCTTTGCAGTTGCACGCCGGACCGCCTATGAAGGTTCAATTTAAGGACATCCAGCTCAAGCGGCTGAAAATGGAAAATAGAAAAAAAGTAGTCCTCGTCGCCGGCCCTGCCAGCCATGGTTACGGCAGCCACGAGCACAACGCCGGCTGTCTTCTGCTGGCAAAGCTGCTCAACGAAAGCATGCCGAATATGTACGCGACGGTGTACACGAACGGCTGGCCCAAAGACCCGACCGCCTTTGACAACGCAGACGCGATCGTATTTTTCTGCGACGGGGGCGGCGGCCACGTGGCTATGCCGCACCTGGAAGAAGTAGACCGGCTGGCCAAACAGGGCGTAGGCATCGCCTGTCTTCACTATGCGGTAGAGCTGCCCAAAGGTGAGCCGGGCAATTATCTACTTGACTGGACCGGCGGCTACTACGAGACGTTCTGGTCGGTCAATCCAATTTGGAAAGCGGAGTTCAAGGAATTGCCGGATCACCCAATCACTCGCGGCGTCAAGCCTTTCGCGATAGATGACGAGTGGTACTACCACATGCGTTTCGTGGAAGATATGAAAAATGTCAGCCCGATTCTTACCGCTGTGCCGCCCGACAGCACGCGTAAGGGAAAAGACGATCCTCACGGCGGCAATCCGACCGTCCGTGCGCGGATGGGCATGCCGGAGCACGTGGCATGGGCGTATGAAAGACCAGGTGGTGGGCGGGGCTTCGGCTTCACCGGCGGACACTGGCACTGGAGCTGGGCGCACAACGACTTCCGCAAACTTGTGCTTAACGGCCTGGTATGGGTCAGCGGGGCCGAGGTGCCGCCTAACGGCGTGCCCTCAAGAACGCCGTCCCTGGAAGAGCTCGAAGCAAACCAGGATTATCCAAGGCCGGATAATTGGAATCGAGAAAAAATTCAACAGATGATTGAGCAATGGAACCGGCGAGTGGCAGAATTGAAAATTGAAGATTGACAATCGACAATTAACTGGCTCGGAAAGGAGTATTCTCATGCGTAAGTTAGTTCTGCTGATGGTGGTGGGTTTTGCTTTTGCAGTGTCCGTTTCAGCGGCGCAGGCTGCGCCTGAGTACCGCCGGCTGCCCGTGAAAGAGTACGTTAATAAGATGAAGGCCGGCTGGATCGGACAAATGGCCGGCGTCGGCTGGGGCGGGCCAACTGAATTCCGCTGGACGGGTCAAATCATACCAGAACCAAACATCCCTCAGTGGCGTCCCGAAATGATCAACCAGTTCAACCAGGACGATATCTACGTCGAGATGACGTTTTTGCGCACGCTGGAGCAATACGGCCTTGACTGCTCGATCCGCCAGGCGGGCATAGATTTTGCCAATAGCGGCTATCCGCTCTGGCACGCCAACAATGCAGGCCGAACGAACCTGCGAAACGGCATCGCTCCGCCCGATTCAGGCCATCCCGAATTTAACAAACACGCCGACGACATTGATTACCAAATCGAGGCGGATTACGCAGGCTTGATCGCTCCGGGCCTGCCCAATATCGCCATAGAGCTGGGCGAAAAGTTCGGTCGCCTGATGAACTACGGCGACGGCCTCTACGGCGGCCAGTTCGTGGGCGGAATGTACGCGCAGGCCTTCTTTACCGATGACATGGAAGAAATTGTCCGTGCCGGACTTCAGTGCATCCCGCAAGGAAGCCAGTACGCCGAATGTATCCGCGACCTGCTGGCCTGGTACAAACAGAATCCTGACGACTGGCAAAAAACCTGGAACCTCGTGGAACAGAAATACCACCAGGACCCAAAGTACACGCACGGCTTGTGCAGCGGCCCGGGCGGAAAGGACGCCGGCAGTATCGACGCCAAGCTCAACGGCGCATACATTGTGCTGGGCCTGCTCTACGGCAAGGGCGATCCGGACAAGACTATCATCATCTCGACCCGCTGCGGTCAGGACTCCGACTGCAACCCGGCGAACTCAGGCGGCATACTTTTTACGACCATCGGCTTTGAGAAGCTGCCGGATAAATTCAAATCCGCCCTAAACCCGGAGGGCAAATTCAGCCATACGCCGTACAACTTCCCGACGCTGGTGAAAGTCTGCGAAAAACTTGTCCGCGAGGCTCTCAAGCGAGCTGGCGGCCGGATAGAAAAAGACGCCACTGGCCAGGAAATCTTCGTTATCCCGATTGCTCAGATTCGTCCAAGTAAGCTCGAACCGTGTTGGGAGCCCGGCCCGATTGCCAACAGCCGATTCACCGAGGAAGAAATACGCAAAATTACCGTCCCGGAGAAGGCAAAATAACCGCGACAAGACCCCGCGTGAAACGCCGAGTGAAACCCCGCAATGAATTGCGGTACATGTTCAGCCCGGGAGAAAACCATCCCCAATCCGCCCCCGCTCTCCCGCAAGGGATGGCTAGCGCCATTGTCTTCGACAAGAAGACGCGGGGGCGGATTGAGGCTGCCACCCGACGGGACTGAGAAAATATGTGTGTGGCATCCTCAAGCCCTGCACCTGCTCGTACAGGCCCAGGGCTTGGGGATGGCAGTATCCAAAGTCGGCTAAACACATACCAATTGCGGGGCTAAATATTTAGCCTGCGGTTTTACCGCAGGTTTGGGCGTCAGAATTCCGGGATTTGCATTGTGCCGTCAGTCATCCGTACAGGACTGCCGTTATGGTAAGGGCGTTGAAAAGTGCGTGGATGAAAATCGCTCTGAACAAAGAGCCGGTCTTTTCATACGCATAGCCCAGACATGCTCCCAATAATAGTAGTGCCGGCCAATGTGCGGGATTTTGGTGCGCGGTCGCAAATACGATAGAGCTTATCGCGATTGCCTGCCAAGTATTCTCTACCGCCGAGCCCGCAGAGGTCGCGGAGCTCTTTTTTGACACGGATTTACACGGATTGACACTGCTGGAACGCAAATCTGTGGAATCTGTGAAATCTGTGGTTTGACTTGGAGTTTTCCGCTCTGCGTTCCCAGCGTGCTCTGCGGCTAATCCGCCGTCTGTCTGGCGGATTAATCTGCCGGCCAGGTACGAGCGCACCATTGTTTGAAACAGCCCTCGAAACAACATTTCTTCAAGCAGCGGCGCACAGACCGTCGCAACGACAATAACCAGAATCCGCAGCGGCAACTGTGAGTGGGTCGTTATCAGCTCAAGCTGTGTATGCTGTTCGATTTGGTATTGCGGCCCCCAGATAAGTCGGCCAAGATCCGTGGTCAGTATTATCGCCGCCAGCAGCAGCGGCCAAACGGCCAACAGCAATACAAGTGCGGCGAAAAAATCTCTGTGGATTCTTCTTAGGTTCAGGCCGAAGCCCTTCAATCCGCGGGCAAAACTTGCCCTGGCCAAAAAGACAATCACTACTATTGTTACCACCGCTCCGATGCCGAGGACCAAATTCTCCACAAAAGCGCCTTGCCAGCCCTGCAGATCACCCAGCAGTGTTCGTGTCAGCGATACCGCCAGCGAGACCCCCACAAACCACACAAATAGCGGCACAAAGGGAAGATAAAAAGGCATATTATTGCGACGGGACGGACAATCGCTTAAAGCATTTCTGCCCAAAGATGTTCGCAGCAGCCAGGCGCCGAACAGTAATATCCCAGCCACGCAGGCAAGATTTTCTACTGTTATGTAGTCGTTCAGCATTGACGATTGGCTATCCGCGATTAACAATTAGCAGGAAAACCGCCAAATAGATTTGGCGGCTAAACCCGTATCGAGCCGGGTCGAGAGATATTTAGCCCCGCAATTCATTGCGGGGTCTTCCTTGAAAATAGTAAATGGTCAATAGAAAATAGTCAATGGTCGATTCCTTATGGACGTATTTCGCATTGAAGGACCGGTTCGGCTTTCCGGCGAAGTCAGCGTAAAGGGCGCAAAAAACGCCTGTCTGCCGATAATGGCTGCCGCCATTTTAGGCGGCGGGAAATCTAGTCTGGCTCCCGTGCCCAATCTCTCGGACATCTCGGTTTTCAGCCAGTTGCTGGAGCAATTGGGCTGCAAAGTAAGCCGAAGCCCGGATGGCCGGTTGAGCGTTGACTCCACCGTGATTGATAATCAGGTGGGCGAGTACGAAATAGTCCGCACGATGCGGGCGAGTATCTGCATACTCGGCCCGCTGCTTGCCCGGTGCGGCCGGGCGGAGGTTTCGATGCCAGGCGGCTGCGCCATCGGCGATAGACCAATTAATATCCATTTACGGGGTCTGCGGGAGCTCGGTGCGCAGATCCAGCTTAAAAACGGCTACATCATCGCCGAGGCGACAAACGGCTTGGTGGGCAAGGACATTTTTCTCGGCGGGCCGTTCGGCTCGACCGTCCTGGGAACGGCTAACGTGCTGATGGCCGCCACGCTGGCAAAGGGCCGAACCACCATCGAATCCGCTGCCTGCGAGCCGGAGATAGTCAACCTGGCAGACTGCCTTAACAAAATGGGCGCCAAAATACGCGGTATCGGCTCACCTCGGCTAATCATTGAAGGCGTCAAGCAGTTGCACCCGGCTGAATTCCAGATAATCCCCGATAGAATTGAGGCGGGAACCTTTATGGTTGCCGCTGCCATAACGCAAGGCGAGCTGCGACTGCGGCATTGCAGGCTCGATCATCTGATGGCGGTCGTTGACAGGTTGAGAGACATCGGCGTAACCGTCGAGCCGACAACCAATGGTTGTGTCATTGCCGGCAACGGGCCGGTTAAGCCTGCCGACGTTACCACACAGCCGTATCCGGGTTTTCCAACCGACTTGCAGGCTCAATTCATGGCTCTTTTGGCTCTTGCCGAGGGCAATAGCATTATTGTTGAAAAAATCTTTCCGGATAGATTTATGCACGTTGCCGAGCTGAATCGGATGGCGGCCGACCTTCGCAAGGAAGGCCCCGCCGTCGTCGTCGCGGGCGTAAAAAAGTTGATAGCTGCGCCGGTTATGGCGTCGGACTTACGGGCATCGGCTGCGTTGGTTTTGGCCGGCCTGGCCGCCGAGGGAACCACTACCGTCAACAGGGTCTATCACATCGACCGCGGTTATGAAAAAATTGAGCAGCGGCTCAATCCGCTCGGAGCAAAAATCGCCAGGGAAAGTGCTTAGCATCATTCTCTGCCCGACAAGCAGCGTGCAAGCAAAGACTCTCTTCATCCCATCCAGGGACGCTGCCTCTCAACCTTGCCGGATAATATGTTCCGGGCAATTATCACGTCCTCTCTAACCTGAAAATCAAACATTCCGGCGCAAATAAAATCAGCGCCGTTTTCATAGGCAAACTTGAAGCCGTCCTGCGGCTGGACGGCTCCCGCAGCTAAGACCTTAAAGGCAATCCACGGCCTTTTCACGCTTTTCATAAACTCAATGGTTTGCTCGGGGTTCGTGCACCAGATATTGTCGTGCTCCGGCTGCCTCTGAGCCGACCAATAATTGTGGCTATGCAAGGTCTTCATATAAAAGTCAGGCTCTAACCCTGCCTTTTCGCACGCAATGGGCACAGCTAAATTATGTCCCCCCACACCTGCAAGCACGCCATTTTCTTTAATACATTGAAGCGATTCAGCCAGCAGATCAACACGCCCCTTTTCGATCAGACTATCTCCGACGCCGCCCTGTATGTACGCGCCAACGGCTCCATTATCAGCGGCTCTTTTTATGTCATCTTTAAAGTGTTGGAGGTCTTCTTTGCCCGGCTTGATTTGCGCGATCCATTGTATTTGGCCGCCCCTTTCATTCCAGTATTTGTCCAGAATTCTAACGCAATGGTCGTCAAGCCTTAATATAGCGGTATTGATGCCGGTCTCTTCGCATATAGCAAGAGTTTCGATGACTTTCTGGTCGGTGAAATATCGCGTTAGAAGCGAGGATACATAAATCAAATCTCTGCTGTGGGCAAAGCCGCTGATCAGATTGCCGCCACAGATAAGCCGGCTAATCTTGACCTTGCCGATTCTGCCCATTGGCAGACCTTCATCCGCCATACGTTCGGCGGATAAAGCAGACTCTGTCGGCGTCGGCGCAGCCGGTTTTTCCCCCCCGCCCCGGCGGGCCAATAACGTCTTTTCCTCCAGGCTCAGACCCAATAGGCCCGCTCCTGAGCCGAGAAGGGAACGCTCTAAGAAAGTTCTGCGGTTCAAATCTGCGGCCATAACGTGCCTCGCTTCGATCAAGGGTTTTTGCTTTCCAACGCTTTGCGGATAGCCACAAGCTCGTTCAATATGAGATCGAACACCTGCGTTTTATCCTGGTCGGTGGTCGGTTGTCTGGGCTGGGTGAGGCCGGAAGGCGTGTAGGCTCTAATTTTTGCCATGATACTTTCCTTAACCTCTTCGAGCTTTCTCAGTCCCAGCAAGCTGAGCTCCGCCTTTGCGGTTTGCTGCCCGCTGGCGCCTGCCGTCTGGATGTGAATTGTCCCGATGTCGAAAATCCGCTGGAGCGGCCCTTGGGTAATATCAAGATTCGTGACTTTGGTGAATGGAATAGTGATATACTTTCTCCAGAATACGCCGCTTTTCCCTTTAATACAGTCGTTGTTTATGACGTACTCCAAAGTCGCGTAGAAGGCCGGTATCCATATAAGGATAAGCACTGCGACCATTACCGAACCCACCAGCAAAAGGCCGAACACAATCGGCTGGGCGAGCATAAGCAGCAGCCACGTTACAATATCGACCACAAACCATACCGACCAGCAGGTAAGCCACAGATTTTTCAGCTCTTTCTCGGGTTTCATCGCTACGGGTTCCATTTTAGTCCCTTTCAAATGCCAGAATATTTCGCCCACCGTGGTCCGGAATTATCCTCTGCTGTCGGCTCACCACGACGGGTCTTTGCCGGGTTATCTGCTTTCTGCCGGTGCGCCAAGCAGCCTCATAAGACCTCCAACCTCGACCGGGAAAAGCACAACCGTGTTCGAGGGGCTGGCTCCAAGTCCGTCAATAGTCTGGAGCGTTCGCAATTGTATCGCTAATGCGTTTTCTTTCATAATAGCAGCGGCTGCTGCGAGGTTGACTGCGGCGAGTTTATCGCCTTCCGCCTTGGTTATCGTGGCGCGTTTCTCTCGCTCGGCAGAAGCCTGGCGGGACATAACGCGCTTAAGGTCCTCCGGCAGCTCGATATCCTGCAAACGGATCGAATCGACGTGCAATCCCCAGTCTTTAATTCGTTCTTCAACAATTTCTCCTATACGTGCCTGGGTTTGCTGGCGCTCGGAGAGCAGATCATCCAGAGTCAGCCCGCCTACTACATCTCGCAGCGCCGCCTGAGAATACTGCGCAATAGCGAAACGAAAGTCCTGAATGCGGATCACCGCTTTTTCCGAGTCTTTAACCATGAAAAATAGTGCCCCGTCGATTTCTGCGGGCACGTTGTCGCGCGTGATTACCTTCTGGTGGGGAATATTAACTACCAGGACTCGCGTATCGATGAATCGCACATACTCAATGATAGGGACAATGTAGAGAAGCCCTGGGCCGCGCACGGCCTGGAAATTCCCCAGCCGCAGCACCACACCGCGCTCCCACTGAGCGGCAACTCGCACGCCGCTAACGAAGATGCCCCAGAGAACCCCTACAATGGCTACAATGACAACAATAACTATAGCCGTTTTCTCATCCCGTGCTTTGGCGAACACCGCCCAGTACATCAGCAGCGCAAAAAGAGCCAAGGGCACAGCGAATAGCACGCCCCGCAGAGCGCGGCCCAGTGAAATATGTTCGTCCGCGGGCTTTGCGTACTGCTTGGGCGATTCCGTTAATTGATGTGATAATGCTGCCATAATCTTGCACTCCTTTACTTTTGCAGTTCGGCCCTGAGCTTACTGCCGAAGGGTTGACTATATTTGTCTACAAACACTTTTAAGGACGTTCCTTCGACGGCGAGCCGCTCAGGACGGTCGAACCGTTGATAAAACTTCACCGCGCTGGCAATATAATTGCCGCGCACACACGCATCTACGTGCTGCCTTGAGCAGCGACTGCGCGCTCCATCAGGCCATATTTGTTTCCACCAAGATAGTGCAATGTGTGAAACTTTTCCGGGATCCATCTGCCATCAAAAAAGTCTGCCTCAGCTTCTGCTCGGACGACCTGGCAAATAAGCAAATCATGCGTCTGCATCTTAAATATGTCGACCACTCGACATTCCAGATGCCCGGCACACTCTTTTATCAAGGGCGGCTCGACCGTTTTAGCAGGGGTCGGCGTCAGCCCAATTTCTTTGAACTTATCGCTATTTCTGCCTGACACCTGCCCAACAAAATGGACTTGTTCCAGCAGCTCTTGGCCGGGCACATTTATAACGAGCTGTCGGTTCTGCCTTATCAAATCGTAGCTGTATCGCAGGTGGCTTATAGCCAGAAGTATCAGGCAGGGCTCAGCGCTATTGACGGGAGTTTGCCAGCTAAAGGTCATAACGTTCGGCTTTTGCATGGTGCCGGACGTCACCAGCACCACGCAGCCTGGCTCAACCAGCCATTTCGCCTTATTCAATTCAACTTCCCGCTTCATCTGTGCACCTCTGCAGCAGAGCAGCCAGAGCACTATTGTAGCTTTTTACCAGCGAAGCTGAAGGGATTTATTTTTTCTCTGAACGAGAAAGTAAGTTTGCAGAAGCTGCTCGGGCGGTGCTATTTGCAGAACAAGATTAGCTGGTTTTTCGCAACCAATGGGCCGGGCAGGATTCGAACCTACGCAGGCTTACGCCAACGGATTAACCCCCCGCGAAAGCGGCGATACGGCTCGCTCCTTACCACCAGTGTATAGGCATTCCACTGCCTCCATAGCGTCTTTCCATCTCCTTGAAATGCCGCCACTTGACGTGACCATCGGCCAATCCTATGTTGCCTCCGGCGCCTT
>Ga0315285_10001966_pt1 | contig 21594 bp, 15 predicted proteins | sample YL17G09_36_MG_FD_203698 | JGI IMG/M metagenome (GOLD analysis project Ga0315285, IMG submission 203698) | Sediment microbial communities from Yellowstone Lake, YNP, Wyoming, USA - YL17G09_36 | ecosystem: Environmental > Aquatic > Freshwater > Lake > Sediment | place: USA: Wyoming | collected...
CGAGCGGTTTGCCAACGAACTGAAGCTGGCGCGGCGAATCATCCACAAGAATATCGCCCGCATGTATGAGCTGATGGAATATGGGGAAACTTCTTTTATCACCATGGAGTTCGTCCCCGGCGAGAATTTAAAAAGCTTCATCAAGAGAATAGGAAAGCTGCCTGAGGGAAAGGCGGCGGCCATTGCGAAACAGGTTTGTGAGGGGCTCAGAGAGGCGCATCATTTGGGAGTCACTCACCGCGATTTGAAGCCGCAAAACATCATGATCGACACGGAGGGGAATGCCAGGGTTATGGACTTCGGGATAGCCCGCTCGATGGAGACAAAAGGCCAAACCGAAGCCGGAATGATCATCGGGACACCTGAATACATGAGCCCTGAACAAGCCGAAGGCAAAGAGGCCGACGCGCGCTCCGATATCTATTCTCTGGGAGTGGTCCTCTATGAAATGCTGACCGGTCAGGTGCCCTTTGCGGGTGATTCTTCCATGAGCATAGCGTTGGGACACATCAACCAAATTCCATTGGATCCGCAAGCTATAGATTCCCATATCTCTGATGGAATGAATCATCTGATCCTAAACTGCCTGGAGAAGAATCCGGAGAAAAGATATCAAGATATCGAAGGACTGATTCTTGAGCTCGACAGCATAGGGAAAGGCCTTGTTGTCGCAGCTCGTCCTAAAGGGCCGCATCTCCCTCCATTTCTCGAAACAAAGGAAAAAGAAGCGGAGCCGTCGCGCTCGATCTTCGTGGCGCGCGAACCAGAGCTGGATACACTGGCCGACTCCCTGGAAACAGCTCTCCTCGGCAAAGGACAAGTCCTTTTTGTGACGGGCGACGCCGGGAGCGGCAAAACAGCCCTCATCCAGGAGTTCTGCCGTCGAGCTCAAGAGTCACATTCCGATCTCATCGTGGCCGACGGCAAGTGCAATGCCCAGACGGGCGCCGGAGATCCTTACCTCCCCTTTATCGAGATTCTGAGTCTCTTAACCGGAGAGGTCGAAACGAAATATACGGCCGGAGTCATTTCGAGGGAGAACGCTCTTCGTCTTTGGAATCTTCTCCCTTCATCGGTCAAAGCCATCCTGGAAAATGGGACAGACCTGATCGATATTTTCGCTCCTGGAGCCTCGCTCGTCTTACGAGCATCCACCTTCTCGTCCGGATGGACGGATTGGCTGGCCCAGCTGAAAAAGCTCGTTGAGCGGAAATCCGCTCTTCCTGGGGATTTGACTCTCCAGCAGAGCCATCTCTTTGAGCAATATACACGGGTGCTTCAGTCTCTATCGAGAGAAAAGCCGCTGCTTCTCATTCTGGAAGATCTGCAGTGGGTCGATGAGGGGTCGGCCAATCTGCTTTTCCACATCGGCCGTCAGATCAAGGGCCATCGGATTCTCGTTGTCGGTTCCTTCCGGCCGACCGAAGTCGCAATGGGCAGGGAGGAGAAGCGCCATCCTATCATACCTGTTCTCCATGAATTCAAGCGGGACTTTGGAGAAATCGAAGTGGATTTGGAGAAGGCCGAAGGCCGCGAGTTTGTAGATGCCTTTTTGGATTCTGAACCGAATGAGCTCGGCCAAAAGTTTCGCGAGACGCTCTCCGCCCAGACGAAAGGACAGCCCCTTTTCACCGTTGAGCTGCTGCGGGCCATGCAGGAACAGGGGATGCTGGTCAGGGACCGGGACGGCCGGTGGGTTGAGGGACGGACATTTGACTGGCGCAAACTTCCCTCCCGCGTGGATGCGGTCATCATGGAACGGATCAGCCGGTTGACGGAAAAGATGGGTGAAGTTTTGATCCTGGCCAGCGTCGAGGGCCAGGAGTTCACGGCCGAGGTGGTCGCCCGGCTCCGGAAAGAGGAAGTCCGGGAATTGATCAAGATTTTGAGCAGTGAGCTGGAAAAGCGCCATCACCTGGTCTCAGCCAAGGGTATCCGAAATCTGGAGAAGCAGCGCCTCTCCCTGTATGTATTCCAGAATAATCTGTTCCAGAAGTATCTTTATAATAGCCTGGATGAAGTGGAGCGGACCCACCTCCACGAGGAAGTGGGGAATATCCTGGAAGCCCTTTATGGAGAACAGGCGGACGAGATCTCGGTCCAACTGGCCAGACACTTCCAGGAAGCGGGAATATTGCCTAAGGCTGTAGAATATCTGGCCAAAGCAGGGAACAAAGCCCTGCATCTATCGGCTTATGCCGAGACAATCGGCCATTTCAGGAAAGCTTTGGATATTCTCAAGACTTTTCCCCCATCTCCGGAGCACGACCAATATGAGCTCTTCTTTCAAATTCCATTGGCGGCTTCATTGCAGGCGATTCATGGGTACGGAGCGCCCGAGGTTTCATCGACTTACGGAAGGATTAAGGAGCTCTGTCAAAAGATGGCGGGATCACCGCAAATTATCTATGCGCTCTATTTTCTGGCCAATTATCATTGGCTGCGGGCGGAACACGGCGCGGCCCTTGAATTTACCGAGCAAATGATGAACCTGTCTCAGAAGGCCGGTGATGCGCTGAGTCTTGCGGTCACCCATACCCTGCATGGCACTCTCTCCTTTATAATCGGAAAATGGCCGTCCGCTTTGGAACATCTTGAGCAGATGAATGTTTTTTATAACCCCCAGCAGCACTCGCATTTGGCCTTCATCTACGGACAGGACCCCGGCATCATCAGTCTGTGCAGCACGGCGAGTGTTTTATGGGCACTCGGGTACCCAGACCGGGCCGTTGATCAAAGCCGAAAGATGCTCGAGGCGGCTCGCCAAGTCAATCACCCCTTCAGTTTGGCCACAGCGCTGGCTTTTGATTCTCTGTTTCATCTTCTCCGGAGAGATGCGGCGGCGCTCGAAGAGAGAGGCCGGGAAGTGGCCGCGCTCGCGGAAGAAAAGGGTTTCCTGTTTTTCGTCGGCATCGGCATGTTCAAGTTGGGCTGGGTAGCAACCCGTCAAGGCCGGGTTGAAGAAGGCCTAGCCAAGCTTCACCAAGCTTTGGAAATTTATCAAGCAACTGGCGTCCGATTCACCCTGACCGAGTTGTTCGGCAGCCTCGCCGAGGCCTACGGAATGGCGGGAGATAATGAAAAAGGGCTGGAATTCATGTCTCAGGTGCTGGCGGAGGTAGAGAGAGGGGGCGAGCGTTATTATGAAGCGGAGCTTTATCGCCTTAAGGGTGAGCTGCTGCTCAAGAAAGCGGAGAAGGATGATGATCAAGCCGCCATGGAAAAAGAGGCGGAAGCCTGCTTCCAGAAGTCTTTGGCCGTGGCCCGACAGCAGATGGCAAAATCGTTTGAGCTGCGAACAGCCGTAAGCCTCGGTCGGCTGCTTAAAAAGCAGGGCAGAGGGAGCGAAGCCAAAAAGCTGCTCGAGGAGGTCTACAGCTGGTTCACCGAAGGGTTTGATACTCCGGACCTCAAAGAGGCGAAATCATTCATTGAGGAATTATCGTAAACGGCAGGCGCAGAAAATAAGGGATTTCTTTTGTAACGCGTTCGTTTTTAAGGCATTGGCGATTTCGAAGGGTTTCGATGTTTTTCGATGGTTTTAGATATTTTTGGGCACACTTTGGGCACAGGTCTTCACCTTTTGGTGTGTTCAGGACGTCTCGAAAGAATCCCTTCCATTGCGGTGATCTGCGCCGCAGGTTCGTCCGTCTCAGCCCTGCTTCGGCCTGGCCTTGATGGTTCCTTCAATGGTCCAGGTGGCGGTGGAGGAAAGCTAGCGTTTCCGACCACGACCGGTAGCCTCCCCGGGCGTCGGCCTGGGGCGATCCGCCGCTGGGATCTCCGTCGATGAGCATGCCGCGATTGGCCGTGACTAAAAAGGGAAGGCAGGATGAGTGGCCGCCTTTCTCGTTGCTGACATGCTTGACCTCGTAGGGAAATCCGGCCTTCTTCAGCCTGGCCATGATGGCCGCGCAGAACTCCCCGGCCGGCCAGATCTGGTCGTCGGTCCCTGAGATGAGCAGGATCGGGGCCTGGATCTTTTCGACGGGGATCGCCGCCTTCTCAATCGTCGCCGGATCAGCCTGGGTCAGACCATCTCGGAAAAACGAGACGAAGGATGCGAGTTCGCCTTTTTGGTAGATTTCCTTTTCCTCCGGGGAGACCTTGAAGGCTATGTAAGGAAGCGGTCGTCCGCCGAGACTCCACGAAGACACCGGCTGATAGTCCGCGGAAAAGAATCTCAGGGTATGACCCTCCCATGCATGGGCCGCGGGAGTCATGGCCACGACGGCCCCGAAATCCCTGCTCTGGGAAGCCACGAGAAGCGCCAGCTCTCCGCCCTTAGAACCGCCGACGAGCCCCAGCCCTCCGGCTTTGACCTTGGGCTGAGCCTTCATCCAGTTCGCCGCACGCTCGACGTATTCGAGGGGAATCTCGACCAGCTCATCGGGAAGGTTCGGATACCCAAAATAAGCCAGGGTCAGGGCAGCGAAACCGTTGGAGGCAAAGGCCCGGGCGCGCGGCTCGAACAGGCCGCCCTCCGATCCTCCCAGGATGATGATGCCGGGGAATAGGCCGCCTTCCGCCGGATAATAAAGAAATCCGCTCAAGCCGTCTTTGTCGAGAGGGACACGGACGAGGGCTTCGCCCGGCCTCTGATAGACGCAGCGGAACCTGGTCGTGGCCGTGGTCCCAGCCGAATTCGTGGCCGTCAGGTCCACCGTCCAGCCATTGACCCCATCATTGCGGTAGCCGATGGGTTTCTTGGAATCGGAATTCATCGACCTCATGGACCAGAGGAGGCCGAAAATGTCCGCCTCCGCATAGCTTCCCGAAACTGGCGCCTGACGGCTCACGTCGACCGCCCCGGACGCATCGGCTTCGAAGACGGCTTCCGACTCCCAAAGAATCATGCGGGCGTCCTTGGAGGCTGCCTTGACCTTCACCGTCTCGCCGGGCCGAAGGCCCGTGAGCTTCCAGGAGAAAGGCTCCCCGTAAAGCGCCACGGAGGGCGTGGCGACGATCTTGAGCTCTTTTGTTCCCGCTGATGAAGCCGTCCCGCTGATTCCTGGGGCCAGGCCCAATATAAGCGCCGCAGGAAAAATCCATCGTTTATTCATAGCGTTCCTCCGTTTCTAGGGATTCTTTTTTGTCTCAATCCCGCGAAAGACCAGGCTCACGTACTCCGCCGAATCCTCTACAAGCGGTTTCCTCGGAACCCTAGGGTGATGAATCCTGTGATCGATATACCCTTGGACGGCATCCCAGAGGTAAAGGAAAACCCGTACATCATCTTTCACTTCGACATTGTCTGAATCGATGGATTGCCTGATGCAATGGAACCAGGATTTATAAACCCTGTAACGGGTTCCCCCTAGGCGCTCATACATGATTCCATCTTCCATCTCGAAAGAGCCGAGATCCGAATACACCCTGAACATATCTGGCCGTTCCACACAGAAGATGATGTATTCCCTGACCAGGGATTTCAGCGTGCCGAGCGGATTCTGGCCGCCCTTCGCTTTTATCGTCTCAAACCTCGCCGACAGGTCGCCGTAGGTCTCGGCTGCGATGGTCCCCAGAAGCTCCTCCTTGTTCCGGAAAAACCTGTAAATCGTCGTTGGGGAATAGTCTATGAGAGCGGCGATTTTCCTCATCGATACCTTGCCGTAGCCCTGCTCGGCAAAAACCCGCAGGGCTGCGGTCAGGATTTTTTGCCTCAACTGAGCGTTTTCTCTCGATTTCCTGTCCTGGATGCTCATATTGTACCTCAATAAATAACGACGTTATTTATAATAACATTGTTATATACGGTAAATAGCAACAAAAGTTCCATTCTTCCTCGAGATCACGACGATTGAGATATTATCGTCGTTAGTATCGAAGTTGCCGACCTGCGTAAAGCGCGTAATTGGGTGGAAGACCACTCCCGGCGCAAACTGGATCCGTGCAAGGGTTACTACCTTCAGAGTATCCTGCTTCTGCCGGACTTCACGAACGGGATCTGGATGGAACTGTTCCAGCGATAGATAATTGAACGCAGCAGGGAGATGGTGGGCGATAGAGGAATTGAACCTCTGGCTTCACCCGTATTCCTGACATCTTTTAGGCACAATCCCGCATCGCCCATTCCAGATAGGGGCCAAGTCGCTTTGTGATATGAAATCCTCTACACCCATGCCCGTCAAGGCAAGGTCAGGAAGATGAGTCTCGGGGGTTGATCTACCGCCTGACCCTGTGATCGAGGATCTCTATCGTGCGGGCATTCAGGGCCGTGGCCGTGGATTGGTGGATGCCGATCCGGATGTGCCCAGAGTCGACATAGTCGGTTTCGTGCCGGGTCGTGTCGAGTGGAATCCATCCGGCCTCGCCCATATAGATCTCATTCCAGCCATGCTGGCCGAACACGCCCTCGCCCGAAGTCGCATACAAGCATCCCCAGACGACCCGGGCGGGGATCCCGACGGCTCGGCAGAACGCGGCCGTAAGGAATCCATATCCGCCACACTCGCCGCTCCGCGTATCGTAAACGCCCTTAGCCGTCCCGCCGCCGGGGATAGCGCCCTTGATGTTGTCGGCGACCCATTGGGCCACGCGCCGGGCGGCTTCCCAGGAGTCTTTGGATCCCTTTGTGATCTCGCGGGCTTTTTCGACCAGGACGGGATCGGCCGATTGGATGAAATCGGACGGCTCCAGAAATTCTTTCAGGGCCGGGTCGCGGCCGAAATCGGGCGGAAACGGCGGCGCCTTCGAGCCGTCGTAGCGCCGGTGCTCGATCTCGAACTCGCCTTCGATGTGATTATCTTTGACGGTGCCAATGAACCGCTGTCCCGGGACATTGAGCGTTTCCGGCGAGACCCACAGGCCGGTGGGGTCGATGACCGCCCTGACCTTCATAAAGGAAATGTCATTGGGATTCGGGATCGTCCTATTGGCCTTGACCGCGAGGATCGGATCCAAATGGGCCGTTTGGATCGCCTGTGCGACTGAGGCGTCGGCCAGGTAGGTGAGTCGGTTCGGCATCTGCGTCTGGACGTTGATACCTGTTGCCGGATCCAGCCAGAGCCTGACTTTCAGCCCGTTGGACCGGTTCAGGCAGTCGAGGACGATCGTCTCGAAAGCCTTGCCTGCCCTCCGGACCGTCTCGGCGCCGACCTTCGTGTACACGACGTCCTGGATTTTGCCGTCGCGGCCGTTGAAGATTTTGTAGCTTTGCGTTTCCAGCTTGCGTTTGGCGAAATCCGCGACGAGGTGCGGATAATAAAGGGTGTTCTCGAGGACGACATCCGGCGGCAGATCAACGGCTTCTTCCTTGTCCATCCCGGTGCCCGAGATATAAGCCCGCCCGCCGTCAATGCGCATCTTGACGAACATCCTCTGCTCGCCCTGTTCGATGGTGCTGTCGTGATAGCGGAAGCCGTTCGTCTCGGGGTCGAGGTGGTAGGTCAGCTTGAGCCGGCTCTCGACCTGCTTTCCCATGGCCCGAACATGCATCAGGACCGTATGCTCGAGGAGAATGAGCTTCCGGCCTTCCTGAACGAGCGGCGCGGTAGTGAATTTGACGTAGCCGCAGAGGGTGCCGTTGATCTCGTAGGCGTAATAGTATTCTTCGGCCGAAGGCGGCGGCGCGACTGTGACGGCCAAGGCCGACGACAGAAGCACAGTTAAAAAAACACACCATCTTATCGTTTTCATGGGAAAATCCTCCACTAAAAAGTTTCGCTCTCTTCCTTCACTCGGACGGCCAGCCTCATGAGCCCGTAATAGGCCGCCAGGGCGATGGCAAACAGGACGGCCTGATAAATCCATGGGCCCTCGGCCAGCCAGCGCGGGGCGAGGGTTCCGATGCCGCCGATACTGACCATGCGTCTGACATCGACGATCCACGTCGCGAGGACGCCGATCACCACAAAAGCCATCACGCCCGCGGTCAGGACAGATGGGCCGAATCGCCAGGAGAAGATGTACCAGCCGCCCGCGAGGACAAGCGAAACGGCGCAGGTCAGACCCGCTAAGGCCATATAGCCGGAATATTCCGGGGTCGAGCCCCAAGCCCCTCGGATGAACAGGAATAAGATGAGCCAGTAGGTGACAGCGAATCCAAGTGCCAAGCCAAATTTCGTCCGAACGATCTGGCGGTCGGTCACCGGGAGGGTCCGAAGGAAGGCATACGACTCCTGCCTCTCGCTCCACAAGATCGAACTGCTGAGCCAGACGGGAACCCAGAGGGCCATCACGGAAAGCACGCCTCGATTTCTCCGCTCCAAAAGCATCGCCAGCGGGGGGATGCTGAACGTGCAGAGATGGGTGATGAAGAAAAAAGAGCTTTTTCGCAGGACAGCGGACATGTCAGTCTCCTTCATGCATGGCGATCAGGATGTCGTCGAGCCTGGCGTTTTCGAGTTTGACATCGCCGCGGGCGATCCCTGCCTCCAGCGCCTCGCGGATGGCAGGAAAATCTCGGGCGAGGCCCGTGCTCGAGAAAGGCTGTCGGCGGACATCCACGAGTTGTCCGACAAGGACAGGAGGGAGAGAGCCTTCCCGAAAATGGATTCGCTTCCAGCGGGCCAGCAACTCGTCCCTTTCGGACTGAACAACCATCTTCCCGTTGTCTAGAAAATTGACATATTCGGCGATGTCCTCGAGCCCGTCGGTCACGTGGGAGGCAACAATGATCGTCTTCTCTTCTTCGGCGGCGAACCTCCGCAGGCGCTCGAGGATCGTCCGGCGGAGGATGATGTCCAGGCCCGCCGTGGGCTCATCCAAGATGAGAAGGTCCGCTTCGTGCGAAAGGCCCAGCGCGATCGCAAAGAGAGTCTTCTGTCCCCTGGACAGACGCTTGAACGCTTTCTCCCGTCCGACCTTGAACTCCTCGAGCATCCGGTAGAACGAGCTGCCGTCCCAGCGTTCGTAGAAGGAGGCGGCGAAGCGGGCGTTGAACTCCACCGACCGGTCCTGATAGAACTGCGGTTCCTGCGGAACGTAGCCGATCCGGTTCTTGATCTCCTTTTCTCGGTCGTCATAGGGGAGGCCGAACACGCGCACCGATCCGGAATTCGCGGGGATCTGACGAGCCAGGAGCTTCATCAGGGTTGTTTTCCCCGCCCCGGTTGGCCCGAAGATGCCGAAGACGCAGCCTGGGGGGATTGCCAATGAAATATCCCGCAGGGTGAAGTCATGATATTTCTTGGTCAGGTTCTTGACTTCCAGAATCGGGTTCATTTAGTCCTCCCGGATCTCGCGGATCAGTCGGGCGATATCGTCGGCGTTGACGCCATATTTGGCCCCCGTCGCGAGGATCCCCTTCAATGCTGCTTTGAACTCGGCCAGTTTCTCTTGGCGCAGCCTGTCCCGATCGACGTCGGCGACAAAGGAACCCAGCCCCGCGCGCGTCAGGATGTACCCTTCGCTCTCCAAATCTAAATAGGCACGCTTGATCGTTATGACGCTTGTTTCGAGCGCTTCGGCGAGTTCTCGAATGGAAGGGAGCTTATCGTTTGACCGCAGGTCCCCGGCGGCGATAGCGTTCTTGATCTGGTCTGTGACTTGCTTGTACATCGGGTCCGGGTTGCTGGGCGAAAGGGCGATGAACAAGTTGTTCTCCTTATCTACTGAGCATACACAATATACACAGTTCGCTCAGATTTGTCAAGCAATAAATATATATAAATCCTTTTTCCTCTATAACAGCTGCGTTATCTTGATCATCGCTCTTTGGTCGCTGGCAGCAGGGAAACGGGGCATTTTGGTCCCTGCGGGGTTGGCTCAGGATATCTATACGGAATTTATTTAACGCGATGTAACAGCGGGCAGAAGAGAGAGCTGGTGGGCGATAGAGGACTTGAACCTCTGACTTCACCCGTGTGTAGGAAGCGGCGCACGAAGCAATATGCAGAAAATAAATGACTTCCCCTGTAAGCGCTGCCTTTTCGAGGCCTTCCCGGTTTTGATGGATTTTGATCCAAGGAAGCGGAAATGGATGGCCGGTTTCTTTGGCATAATTTATCGAAACTTGATATGCTATTATCCCGATAGGGAGAATAAATGCGGAAAATTCCCCAGGCGATCTACGACCGCATCAACAACGGCGTCTACAGCGCTCTTAGCGACCTGTGGTGGCAGCCGGATTCCGCGTTTTATCAGATGAAGGTTTCCTTCAATCCTGTCCGGGTGGGCTACGCGAAAAGAAAGCTGATCGAGGAGCTCAAGATCGATCCCAAAGCCACGGCCGCTCTGGACGTGGGCTGTGGCGGGGGATTCCTGACCGAGGAGATCGCCCGGATGGGCTTCGACACGACCGGCGTCGACCCCTCCGAGCGGTCCGTCCGGGCCGCCGCCTCCCACGCGCGGGAGAGCGGACTGGACATCCGTTACGGGACGGGCGCGGGAGAATCTCTCCCGTTCGAGGACCGGTCCTTCGGAGCCGTTTTCTGTTGCGACGTCCTGGAACATGTCCGCGACCTGCCCAAGGTTATCTCCGAGATTTCCCGGGTCCTGAGGCCGGGGGGCGTGTTTTGCTACGATACCTTCAACCGCACGTGGGCGAGCCGGCTCGCCGCGATCAAGATCATCCAGGTCTGGAAGCCGTGGGCCTTCATGCCCCCGAACCTCCATGTCTGGAGGATGTTCATCAGGCCCGGGGAATTGAAATCGCTCCTTCGGCAAAACGGTCTGGAATGGAAAGAGCACATGGGCATGATGCCCAACGTTCCCATCCCCCGGCTCCTCGGCTACTTGCACAAGAGGGCCAGGGGGGAATGGACCTACGGCGAACTTGCCGGCAAGGTCCAGATGGTTGAAAGCCGCGTCACGACGATCATGTACATGGGTTATGCCGTGAAAAAATTTCCGTCCGGCGCCGACGCTGGTCTGACAAGGCAGGAGGGAAGCGATGGATGACGTCCTGAAAATCGCCAAGAATTGCAGGCACTACGCGATGTGCAAGATCGATTTCCTGGGGAGCGGCATCTGTGCCTCGGGGCTGGAAAAGCACTATGTGAGCTACTATCCGGAGGGGCGGATGGACCTCTACGCCGCCCTTGCAGAGCACAACATCCCTGTCACCGAAAAAGGCGTCGACATTGCTGCGAGCTGTGACCTCTGCGGCAAGTGCGATTACCAGTGTTACTTTGTCACGGAGCTGCGGCCCTCCCGCGTCATGGAAGCGTTGAAGAACCTTGTTGCCGCCCATGTGCAGGGGGGAGGGGTGGTCGAAAGGGCCCCGGAGGATCCGCTACTCCGCGACATCCGGCGGATCGTCGGCGAGGAATGGGCGACAAACGACAAGGCCATCGCCGTTACATATTCCCATGATCCCGGCCCCCTGTCCGTGCCCAAGATGCCGGCCGTAGTCGTCCTGCCCAGAACCCGGGAGGAAATATCGGCGCTCCTGAGGTTATTTAATGACCATCACGTCCCCTGGGTGGTCCGCGGCAACGGGTCCCAGGGCGTGGGCCTCAGCCTCTGCGAAGGCGCCGTCATCGACCTGAACCGGATGAAAGACATCGCTTTCGACGAAAAGAATTGGGCGGTCAGGGTGGGGGCGGGCGTTCCAGCCTTCGACCTCCAGCGCGAGGCCGTCCGGCGCGGCTATCGCGTCAACGTCGCCGAGCCGGCGGCGCTGGTGTGCTCCAATATGATCTGCTCGGGGATCTTTTCGACCTTCCTGACCGCGTACGGAACGGCCGCCGACAACTGCGTCGACGCCGAGTTCGTGGCCAGGGACGGGTCGTTTTTCTCGCTCAGTGACAAGCATGCCCCCAACCTGTTCGCCTTCAAGCAGGCCGACCAGGAGGCCCCCGGAATTTGCACGGCCGTGAGCATGAAGCTCCATCCCGTGACGGGCGACGAAGCGGGAGTCCTCGTTCCTTTCGATTCGCTGGAAATGGCCCTCGACTTTTCCAAGGAATGCGCGATCCGGCGGATCGGCCTGGCCATCGGAGTCCTGGGGGGCGGGTACATTTCCTCCTTCCTGGCCCCGACGAAGCAACTGGCCGCCGAGGCCAGGGACGTCTTTGAAAAAAAGCTCGGCATCGCCTATCTGGTTCTGGTGATCGGCGACTGCTACGCGATCCAGAACGTCCTGGCTATGGGCCGGCCGGTTTTCGACGAGCGGCTCTTCAAAGCCCTCAGCCTGGGCTTGCCTTCGCTCCGATCGGCCGAGTGGCTGGACCTCCTGGGCGGGCTTCCCACCCTCGAGCCGTTCTCTTATCTCCGGATCAAGGGCTTCGCGGAGATCGCGGAAGCGGCCCTGGCGCCGTCGGCGGCGACCTTGGCGGAGGCGGTTGATCCGGACCTCAGGCCGTTCTTCGAGGAAATTTACGGCCGGCCGGAAATGACGGACCTGGTCTGGCTGAATATGTTCAGGATCCTGAGCTCGAGGATGGGGCGGGAGAAGCAGTTCGCCGTCAACATCGTCTATCTCCCCCTCGAGCGGGAGTTGATCCGCGAAATGAGTGAAGGATTCAAGCGGATCGCCGACGGCCACGGGCTCACGAACGATCTCGGGTTCATCACGCCCCTCGACGGCGGAAAACGGTGCATCCTCGAATACGACTACTTTTTCGACCAGACCGACCCCGAGGAGATCTCGCGGGCCCAGCAAGCGGTGATGGACGCCGGTGCCCTGATCATGGAGTATTCGGCCAAGTTGGGCACCATCCGTTGGATCCGGCACGTCGTGAATCAGGGATTCAGCCGAATGGAGAATCTGCTCTATACCGGAGGCACTTAAATTTCTCCCCATATAAGCCATGAAAATCAACAAAGATTCCCTCTAAAGTGGTGGGCTGTACTTCAGCTTCGCCGGCCACGGCTTTATAGCAGGCTCTGAGACCTGATTTATTGCTTCCGACCGGCTAAGATATGGAGCGATCGCCCCAAAACCGTCCTCGCACACAGGAGGGGGCCAAAAAGCAAATCCTTATCAGCCCAAAAATTCGTGGCCGATTATTAAAGATTCGCGTCTTCGCGGAACTTATATTTCCGGGCTTTCGTAAGACTATTTGAACGGAGGAGAAGATGCATAGATTCATCTGTTTAATGACAACATTATTGGCGCTCATTTCGTGTTCGCGGAATAGCCCGGACGCTCTGCTCAAGCAAAGGATCGACAGGATCGAAAACGGTCTGGTCGAATTTACTTCCTCCAAGGGCCTATTTCAAGTCGGCAGCGTTAAGAGCGAGGATTTAAAGACGCTGGCGGAACGGATGAAACATTACCATACGCCAGGCGTCAGCATGGCCGTCATCAAGGATTTTGCGCTCGACTGGACCATGCCCTACGGAGTTTTAAAAGCTGACGGCGAGAGGCCTGTGTCCGTTGACTCTTACTTCGAGGCGGCTTCGACGTCGAAATTGGTGACTGCCGCGATCGTCCTTCATCATGTTGAACAGGGGATACTGAGCCTGGATGAGGATATCAACACCTATCTCAAGTCCTGGAAACTGCCTGAAAACGACTTTACGCGGCAGCAAAAGGTCACCCTACGTTTGTTGCTGACGCACCAGGCGGGCCTTCCGGCCACCAATTTTCCACAAAAAGAAAATGCGGGCGATCCCAACCTTCTTCAGGTCCTGAAAGGGGAGTCGCCGGCCATGAACAAGCCGGCCGTCGTCGAATGTGTCCCGGGCACAAAATGGCAATATTCCAATATCGGCTATGTCGTCGTCCAGCAGATTCTTGAGGACGCGATAGGCAAGCCTTTCTCCCAAATCGCGCGGGAGACGGTATTCGAACCGCTCGGCATGAAAAGCAGCACGTTTATCTATCCCTTGGATCAGAAACTTCAAGCCAACGAGGCCTGGCCTCATGATGCGGAAGGAATCCTCCGGGAACCCGGTATGTGTCCCACGGCGCTGGCCCATGGCGGGCTTATGACGACGCCTTCGGACCTGGCCCTATTCACCATTGAATTGATGCGAGCCTATAACGGTTTGTCCGAGCGCTTGTTATCAAAAGAGATGGCCCGCCGGATGTTCACCAAAGTCTTAGACTTGGATCCGGCGATGTTTGGCATTCCTTTAGGCGAAGGTTTGGGTGTTTTCCTTAATGGAGAGGAAGACAACCTCGTTTTCGCCCATCCTGGCAGCAATAGCCCGGGTATGAATTGCTGGCTGTTCGGTTATCCCAGGACGGGGAGAGGCGCTGTTATCATGACCAATGGCGCTGGTGGCGAACTCCTGGCCCTGGAAATCATCTCCGCTGTCAGCAGAGAATACGGTCGGAAATAGGCTCTCGACGGGACCAGCCTGATTCGGGCCGGCCGTCTATTTTAGCGGACCAATGAAAAAGAGGGCAAGGTCCCTTGCCGGCATGGGGAGGGAGCTGAAGGGGTAGAAAAGATGGACGATTAAAGCTCAAAGCCTGCGTGACTTAGCACTTTGCCGACAAAGGCCAGGGTACGTGGTCGTTGACATCGTCGCCCGGCCTACGATACACTTTGGCATCATTTTGTCCCTGGAGATTTGGCCATGGCGCCTGACGAAAAGCCCGTAAACGGCTTGGGGAATCCCACGATTCCGATTCTGTCCGATTTCGAGTTCATCACCCGGGAATACCGGACATCCGACCTTCTGCAGATGCTCGATCTCGTCCTCGAACTCGAGGCCGAACTCGCCGAAAAGTTCAATGACGTCCAAATCAAGTCCGTGGTCGAGGACTATGAGAACCGTTATCTCAAGCCGGGAACGAAGTATAAGACGTTCGTCGCCGAATCCAACGGGAAGCTCATCGGCTATCTGATCGGATATGCGTCCGTCGGAGCCCCGGAAGTCGACAACATGTACGATATCCTGCCCGTGTCCCCGGGACGGACACCTCCGGAGTTCTATCTCCAGATCACGTTCGTATCCAAGGCCTTCCGAAACCACGGCGTGTCCAAAGCTCTCCATAAGCTGATCATCGGATACGCCCGGGAGCAGGGTCACCGGGAAATCTATGCCTGCATTGCCAAGTGGAACATCCCGGAGCTCAAGGTCGTCTCATCGTTCGATTTTGTCAAGACCGACCTGGGCTACCGGTGCCGGATGTCATTGAAGCTCTGATCGAAGAGCGGCGCCGAAACCGCTGCGATCCTTCCATCTGCCCGGCGAGATCCATTCTCCTCCTAGCGAATTAAGAGGGGAAGAGCGCCCGCGAGGCTTCCGTCTTTAATTGATATCCTATGCCCCCGACCTACCTCATACGAACGCATTAGATAGTTTGACATCTGGCTTTAAGCGGCCTGAAGCCGCCCTCATTCCCCCGACCCCCGGGGAACCAGTCCCGTCGGTTCCCCCCGTCGCACCTCTGCCGGCGACACGGACGATCTCAGAGCCCCCCTCCGATTGGGGGTAGGGGGTGGCAAGAAATATGAACAGAGTCTTGGGCGCGTCGCCGAGAGAGCCCTCATAGGGCGCGGGTCCCCCCTCCGCTACGGGGGCTTGAGGACGGCATTCAGTGCCGTTCATACATTGTAACTTCTTTTATTGCGTTCGTATTAGTCCTTGGCGAAGAGTCGCGCGTTCCGTTGTCGTAGATCCCGATGATCTCGACGGCCTTGCCGCCCTTCACCACGAACTCCACCCGGAAGTAATCGAGGCCTTCCGCCGCAAAGAGCGTTCCGGTCAAGGGGACCAAACGGTACTTCGGGCCTGTCCGCTGATAAAAAAGGGCGCCGTTTTCGAAGGAGACCTTGCGCTCCCCGTAGACGCCGACGTAAGTCTTGAGCGTTTTTTCGTCGACGCGGGGCGGCTTGGCCTTGGCCTTTATGCCCGTAAGGATCCAGTCGTACGCGGACTTCCGCTCAGGGTCGGACGCCTTGGCGGCGAGCTTCTCGACGGCCAGGGCGTAAGCCTTGTCGAAAGCTTCGACGGCCGGAACCGCGATATCCGGCGTGACACCGGTCCCCTCCCAGTTCGTCTTGGAGACCGGGTTGATGGCCCGGCCGATGGGCACGCGGAGGATGAAGTCCTCATGAACGATCATCTCATCGGTCGGGTGGGCGCCGCCGCCGGTCGTCTCCCCGATGACCGTCGCTCGCTTCAGGTTCTTCATGTTGTACGTGAATTCCTCGGCCCCGGAAAACGTGCGGCCGCTCGTGAGGATATAGAGGTCGGCGTTGACCGCTTTCGGCCCCGGGACATAGGGCAGGGTCCAGTAGTTTTCAGTCGTATCTCCGGCCCGATAATACAGATCGTTGAGATGGGCCGGCTCGGCGAAAAAGTAGGAGCTGATGAGCTGGATCTGGGCCGGGTCGCCGCCGCCGTTCTGGCGAAGATCGACGATGATGGCGTCGCAATAGGCCAGGAAATTCATCGCCGCGACCGCCGTCTCCCCGGCCCGGGCGGGGGACTGGAAGGAACGGAAATCGATGGTGCCGATATTCCCGGGCAGCTGCTCTACCTTGCGGAAGCCGAAGTTGTCCCGCCTGGCCGCCTGAAGTTGCCGCTCGCGGACTTTCCCCCTCTCTTCTTCGCTCTGACCCATGATCCGTCTGATGTCGGCCGCCTGTTCGGGGTCAAAAGCGAAACCCATATGCCTGTCCTTGCCCACGTCAAGCAGGGTCCCGGAGATAGCCCCGGCGAATTGGCGGGCATCGTTCAATTTGTCGAATTCGCCGCTTTTAAGCTTAGCGCGGAGAACGTCCTCCAGCTTTTTGGCCGTATCGGCGAAGATGTAATTCTTGTTGAGGAGGGTGGAAATCTCGTCGACGATGGCTTGCTTTTGCGCGGCGTCGAGGGAAGGCGCCTTCGGCTCCTGGCCGAAGGCGAGCGGGCCGGCCAGCGCCAGACAGAAGAACAGAAAAAACATCCAGCGGATTGTTTTGCGCGACATTTGGGTTCTCCTAATGCATATTTATCAATGGGCGTGGGGACGAACCGTCCTCACCGGGCCTTCACGCGGGCCAGGATCCTTCCGATCTTGTCCGCCAGCGGGGAGGCGCCATTATCGTAGTTGGACATCACGGCGACGATGTACCCGGTGTCGACATAGATGTCCAGCCGCGAATTGATGCCGTCAAAGCCCCCGCTGTGGCCGACGACCTTCCCGCCCCGGCCCTGGGCAACCGCGAACCCGTAACCGTAATTCGCGCCCTTGAAATCCGTCCACATCGTCTCCCGCATGGACTTGGAGACGAGCTTGCCGGCAAGGAGGGCGAGGGCGAATTTATGGAGGTCCTTGACCGTGGAGAAGCCGCCGCCGGCCGGCCCGCCCTTGAGGACGTGTTTATAGAGGTTGTTCTGCCACTTGTAGGGGCTCGAGAAGTCGGGGCTGTAACCGATGGCCAGATTCTCAACGGGATGATCCATTTCGTAGCAGTCGGAGCTGGTCATCCCGGCCGGCGCATAGATCGCCTTGCGGATATGCTCGAAGTAATCCTCGCCCGTGAGCTTCTCGATGACGACCCCGAGGAGGAACATCCCGGTGTTGCTGTACTGGAACTTCTCGCCCGGCGTGAAGGCGGGCTTGTCGTCCTTGATGAGCGGCTTGTAGTCGTCGAGCTTCCGGAAAAGGTTCCGGGAGCTCTTGACATAGGTTTTGTTGAAATAGCTCCCCAGGCCGGAGGTATGGGTGATGAGGTGGCGGATGGTGATCCTGTTCGTGACGTCCTTGGGCAGCCAGGTTTCGTCGATGTACCTGCTGATCAAGTCGTCGAAAGAGAGCTTCCCGGCCTCGACGAGACGGGCGACGGCCGTGGCCGTGAACATCTTGTTCATCGAACCCAGGTTGAACTTGGTGTCGATGTTGTTCAGGACGTGGAAAGCCTTGCTGGCTTCACCGCCGACGTCGGTTATGAGCACGTTGGGCCCCTTGGCGATGAGCAGGGCTCCCGAGAACCAGTTCTTTTTATTGAGGCCGGCCATTAGAGCGCGGATCTCGTCGACGGCCTCCTTCTCGGTCAGCGCCGCTTCGGGGAGTCCGGCGGGGGGACGGGCGGAGCTGAATTCGAGGCCCGCCACCGGATAATTCGGGGATTCGCCGAAGTGGAAGCTCAGGCCCCACCAGCTTCCCAGGTTCCGGTCCTTGACGATGACCACGGTCTCGTCCGGCCGTTCGGACGTGTAGGTGCGGACGGCATAGAACTCGATGCCGTCCGTGTCCCTCAAGAATCCGAGAAACGCGGAGAGGTGCTCTTCCATCGGCACCATCCCGCGGAACTCGCCCGTGCATTCCTGGTCAAGGAAGCGTTTGACGCGGCCCGGTTCTCCGGAGTTGATGACTTCGATGAGGGACCGGACGCGGGCGCCTTTCTGCCCTTCCGGCAGGACGGTCGTGTCCTTGAAGTCCGGCGCGGCCGCCTGCCGGGCGATGGCGCTCGGGCCGGCAAGGGCTAAAAAGAGCAAAAGGACAAACACCCATCGGATCTTCGCTCGACGCATGTTGAACCTCCTTGAGTTAAAAAATGTGCTCCTGTCAACGCGCTCGGCCGGCCGGGCGCTTCGGACAAGGCCTCAGACCTTTGATGAGCAGGTCGGCGATGTCCGCGACCTGCTCCTCCAGGTCTTCTCTCCGGCCCAGCTCGCGGGCCGACAAACTGAACGGCAGGAGAGAATTCGTGCTTTGAATGAGGGCCCTGGAGGCCGCCGCGGGGTTGGGGCAATCGAATGAGCCGGACCGGACGCCTTCCCGGAGGACGCTCTCGAGAATTTTCGCCTCGGTCGTGAAGTGGCTTTCACGGCGGACAAGAAGGGCCGTCCTCATCGACGACAGGAGGTCGCCGAGGCCCTGGGAATAGTGGGAGACGCTGTCGAAGCGGATGAGCGCCCTGGTCGCGAGCATCTTGCGGACGCGCTTATCGTGGGGCTCGGACGACCCCGCGATCTCCCGGAGCCGGGCGGCGACCCTTCCGGCGATGCGGTCGATGTGGGACAGGATCAGTTCCTCCTTTCCCGGAAAGTGGAGATAGATCGTCCCCTTGCCGATCCCAACCTGCCGGGCGACGTCGTCCACGGTCATTTTTTTGTAGTCGTACCTGGCCAGGAGGACCTCCACCGCGTCGAGGATCAGGTCCCGGATGTCTTCACGCCTGGCAATGTGTCTCATGATGACTTCTGACTAGAATTGTATTTTGGTCATTTGGAAATGTCAAGTGGGAAAGAATGGCTGCCGTCATTCGAAAAAATCTATGTCTTCTCCGACAACATCGACCGCTTATATATTATCCCCCCGGCCCCCCTTCCAAGAAGGGGGGATTCGTCAGCCTCACGGGAAAGGTGTGGTGGACGATAGAGGAATTAAACCTTTGACTTCTATTGTGTGTGGGAAGCCATGCTCGCAGCGAACGCGCAGAAAATAAAGGATTTCCCATGGTAACGCCCTCTTTTCAAAGCCTTCCGGATATCGACGGATTTGGATGTTGTTTGATAGTTTTCGATATTTTTGGGCGCACTTCGGGTGACGTCCGTTTCAGCAAAAGGGGGCTGATGATGGGAATCAAAAAGGTGGGAGCTTTCTCCTCCCGGCACAAGAGAACTAATAACCGTTGGGGCCAGGGGAAATTAATCGAATTTCCATTTCTGGTAGAAAATCCCTTGACTTTTGCTCGTATCGGGCCTAAATATTTATATGAATCTGTAAAATATTTAATAATATGAAAGAAATTACAGAAGAATATAGGAAAGGCATCGGGAAAAAGGAATCGCTCCTTCTAACCGAGCTCGCCAGGAAGAACAGGCCCATCTTCACCGTAAAAGATGCCAGAGCTATATTGAAGGAAAACCCGTACCTCACGCTCCACCAGCTCAAGAGGAAGAAGTGGATTCTTACCATCAAGGGCGGCCTGTACGCCATCGTTCCACTGGACATTGGTGTCAAGGGCGCGGAGAGCTTCATAGTCCATGATTTTATCATCGCCTCGCATCTGACGAAGCCCTATTACATAGGCTTCTGGTCCGCCCTGAACTACCACGGGCTCTCTGACCAGATTCCCACGTCTGTTTTCATCTGCACGACCAAGGCGAAGAAGCCTATAAGCGTGCTAACCTCCAGATTCGTCTTCGTCCAGCTCGCGAAGAAGAAATTCGTCGGCATAGAGAAAGCCGTAATCGAAGGCAGGGAAGTCAATATATCAAATAACGACAAGACCATCGTCGACTGCCTAGATCATTCAGAACACGCGGGCGGGATCGACGAGGTTGCTAGAGCGATATACTTCAACCATGAAGAACTAGACTTCGGAAAGATAAGGGAATTTGCCATTAAGACAAAAAATGTTGCCGTCTTCAAGCGCCTCGGCTTTATCCTCGAAGCGACGGACCTGTTTGACAAATATGCCGCGACATTCAAAAACATACGTCTAACAGAAGGCTACCCCGTACTTGACAAGCTTGGCGTAAAACGAGGCAAGTACTCGGAGAAATGGAAGCTCCTCGTCAACGCCGATATAAATTCTAAGAGGTGGATGTATTGATTGACAAACGCGAGCTCCTGGAAAAGGCGCGGCAGAGGAATCTCAGCCTTATGATGGTCGAGAAGGATTATGTTCTCGGCTGGCTTCTCTACGGTTTCGCGAAGGACCAGAACCTCGTCTTCAAGGGAGGAACGGCGCTATCGAAGGTCTACTTCCCTAGAATCTGGCGTCTTTCGGAGGACCTGGACTTCAGCCTGATAAAGGGCGAGCTGAAAGAGCTTCTGGGTAACGTCGAAACGATTCTCGCCGACGTAAAAAAGAAATCAGGCATCGAATTCGTCCTGAAAAGCAGCCACGTTAATCCCGACTATCTTCAACTCAAGATTCAATATAAAGGCGTAATCGACAGGAACTGGATAAAAGTGGATGTAACCCCCAATGACCTCGTTGATAAAGCCATGACAAGGGCGATTCCCCAGGGGTATTCGGATTACGTCGCCTTCAGCGTCAGAATCGAGTCGCTTGCAGAGATATTTGCGTCGAAGCTAAGGGCCGCGATAGAGCGTAAGAAATGCAGAGATTTTTTTGACCTCTGGAAGCTCAGCCAGATAGGTTTCGACAGGAGAAAGATAAAAGAAGCGTTCGCGAAGAAGTGCGAAATTAAGGAAATCGAATATAAAAGTCTTCACCAAATCTTCCCAAAAGATCTGGAGGAAACACTGGGGCCGTACTGGGAACGAGAGCTCGGAAGGCTCATAAGCCCATTACCCGATATGAAAAAAGTGTTGGATAGCCTCAAGGAAACTCTGAAGTTTCTCTGAAGAAGCTTAAGGGTCCGAGACGGGCACAATTTTAGACACGGCCGCGATTTTGCAGGGAAGGGGGCCGGTTCTCAAAGAAATCCGAAACGTCTTCAAGATTCTTCTTAATCGTATCAACCACCCCAACCCCTCCTAGCGAATTAGGAGGGGGCCCGGAGAATCGCCAGAGACACCTACGAATTTATTAATATTTATTTATCCCCCCTTGCCCCCTTGGTGAAACAAGGGGGATAAAGGATGGTGTCTCTGGAGAGGTGTGGTGGGCGATAGAGGAATTGAACCTCTGACTTCTACCGTGTGAAGGTAGCACCCCAAAAACGTAATGCGAAGAAAATAATGGAGATAATAGATAATCAAGGGTTTTGCGGGTCGATTCAGTATTCGATATCTTTAGCCTGACCTATTCATAAAAATGCCGATGCGTTGTTTAACTCAAGCAATATCTGCGATATCTCTGATAAACCGATTTCTCATTCGGTTTCCGAAAGTTCGTCTCA
>Ga0315285_10001967_pt1 | contig 21590 bp, 30 predicted proteins | sample YL17G09_36_MG_FD_203698 | JGI IMG/M metagenome (GOLD analysis project Ga0315285, IMG submission 203698) | Sediment microbial communities from Yellowstone Lake, YNP, Wyoming, USA - YL17G09_36 | ecosystem: Environmental > Aquatic > Freshwater > Lake > Sediment | place: USA: Wyoming | collected...
ATATTAAGTTTCTTGAAAAAAACATTGTTCCTTTAGTGCCAAAAAATCTTGTAGCTGTTGTTGGTTTTGTTGATAAATATGGAACCACTAGAGATGGATATCCAGAAATAAGAAATTCTGTTGCTATTATTCAAAATAAGAAAATTGTTGGAACTTATGATAAAATGTTACTTGCAAATAGTTCTCATCACGAAGATAGAAAATATTTTAACCCTGGAACTCACATTAAAATATTTGAGGTTGATATAAAAGGAGAAAAAGTAAAAATAGGAACGCCTATTTGTGAAGACGTGTGGAAAGATGACCACATGGAAGATGTTGTTAAAAGTATGAAAACTGCTGGTGCGCAAATGATACTTTGTTCTAATCAAAGTTATTTTTATTATGGCAAACAAGAGGTTAGAAGAAAACTTTTTAGCGAACATGCTTATGATAATGAAATTCCTGTTGTTGCAGTTAATGCTTCTGGGGTTGGAGATATTGTTAAGAACATTATGATATATGATGGAGGCTCTATGGCTTTTAATCAATATGGCAATATGGTCGTACAAGCAAAATCGTTTTCTGAAGACTTTGTTAATGCTGAATTCGAATTGGATTTTTATAAAAGCAAAAAAAGTCCATATAACCCAGATAGAATGAGGGATGTTTTGTTTAATAAGAGTGAAGAAATTTTTAATGCTCTTGTTTTTGAGCAGAGAGAATTATTTAAATTGCTTGGAATTAAAAAAGCACAAGTTCATATGTCTGGAGGTCTCGATAGTTCTGTGGTATTACCTATTGTTGTTGAAGCTATGGGTAAGGAAAATGTTGTAGCCATTTCAAACCCAACTCACGATAACGGAGACACAACAAAAACAAATGCTCAACTTTCTTGTGATGCTCTTGGTGTTAAACTTTATTGGAACTCATTTGAAAACACGTATAATGAGCTACAGAATGGATTTAAAGAGGCTTTTAATGCTGACCCGAGTAATGGAGTCAAATCTTGTATGCAAGCCGTAGGAAGAACTGTACAAGGCCTTTCTGCATCACATTTATTTGGTAGTGGCATTGTTGCTACCGGTAATCATACTGAGATAGTCCTTGGGTGGGCTAATTTTCATGATATTGGCTCCATAGGCGTACATTCAATTATTGGAGACCTAACTAAAATGGAAATTTTCCAAATAGCGCGTTATATTAATCAAAAATATCAAAAAGATATTGTGCCGGTTAATCTTTATGATGGAAGTACAAAACCAGCTGCAGAACTTGCTGATGCAAACGAAGACCCATTTGATTATTGGTTGGTATCTGGTATTTGCGCAGAAATTATACGCGACAGAAAAGACCTATCAGATTTAATTACAGAATATCAGAAAAAATCATTAAGTCCCGATTATTTTCCTGCTTATCCTGATGGTACTTCTATTTATGAAAATGTAAATGAAGAGCAGTTTATAGAGGCTGTTGATATGTGTTTTAAAAAATCAAGAATTTCGGTATTTAAATCAGCTCAAGCAGCTCCTGTGGTGATTATATCGCCTAGAAGTCGTGGGTTTTCTAATCGCGAGACTATTATTAACAAATATGCCGGGGCTTATGAATTTGATGATATAAAACTTATAAGTTTGAACATAAAAAAATTACATTCCCACACGTTGGTTTAATAAAAATTCATATATTTGCTAAAATAATTAAAAATAACTAATAATAAATAATCATGGACGAAAACACAAAAACAGCTTTCCAAGCAGGAAGCATCAGAGAGTCAATCTCTAAAAAAATTAAAGAATCTAATCCAGAAGTTCTTACTGGACTTATAAATACACTTGTACAAGAAGAAGTGTCTAAACGTAAGGATATGGTTAAGAAAGGTATTGAAAAATTTGAAGAGTTAGAAAATGCTTTTAAGAAAATGAAGCCGGATAATGTTACTTATAATCAAGATGGCTCTGAAGCTTCTAAGTTATGGTCTAAAGATGCTCTTGACAAATATAATAAAGCAAATAAAGAAATTGAGTCATTAAATAATGCACTTAACAGCGCTATTAATGAAGCTAATTATGAGCCTTTATCAAAAATAGTTAAATAGTGTTTCTAAACGCCCAAGATATAATTGCGGAAGTAAATCGTAGAGCTAATGAGTTGAACTACCAAGTTCAACTTTATGCTCTTGAATTATATCAAAAAGAATATTTCAAACCAAAACATTTTTCTGGAAATGACCATTATTCTGAATTACACAAAGAAGTACATCGTATTAAGAAAGCAGAAGAAAGATGGATTGATTTTTATGGTGAAGATGTAATGCAAAATTTCTTTATAAGAAGAGAGAAAATTGAAGAAAAAATACAAGAGCTTAAATCGGAAAGAAAAGCTGAGCGAGAGGGGTTTGTTCTTGATTTTATTACAAAATAAATCATAATGAGATTTGTAATGTTCGAAAAAATATCTGTCGGATATACTGAACTGGTGGATGGTTCTAAGTTTTGGCATAATGATTTTGGAGAAATGCATAAAAAATATGGCCCAGCAAGTATTGAGGCCAGCGGTATAATGTCATGGTGGGAAGATGGAGATTTTATAAAATCGATAAATGTAGAAGATGACGATGTGCAAATAGAAGAGATTTTAAATGAAATAAATTTCAATAAAATTCACAAGGCTATGAGACATCTTGATTGGAAATGGGGACTTGGTGATAATGCAAGTATTCCAAATGTAAACAGACTAAAAGAAGAAGCAAAAAGATTATTAAATCAATCTAAAAAATACAGAAATAGCGAAACTCCAGTACGTAGCGCTTGTGGAGGTTTTGAAGTATATTCGTACAAAGGTGGATTTTCATTGAAATTTGTTTTAGAACATTGGAATACAGATGAGTGAAATATTGATAATAAATAAAATAACCGGGAAATACGAACTTTACAATCATAATAACACAATGGAAAATTTATACACAACAGTAAATAAAACAGGATTTGTTCAACCAGTTCATAATTGGTATAATCAAAAATATAATCTAATTCCTTCTGAATTTGTTTTAAAGAAAAGAATTGATTATAAAAAAATTTTAAAACAATTTAAAGATAAAATTATATCTATATCATATTCCGAAACAGATGATGGAGGAAAAGATGCGTATTCTTTTTATTCGTTTTTAGATGAAGAAAAAAAAATAATCTTATATTCGGTTATGACCGGTTCATCAAAGACAAAAAGCATAAATGAAGAAAAAGAATATTTAACCACAATTTTTTTTAACGCTTCAACTACCAAAATTGAAGATGTTGAAAAAATTACTGAAAAATTGCCTTATGTAAAAGAATTTAAACAAAAAGAAGCAACTTTGCATTTATTGTCGAGAGATAATTTTGTTGGTTATCACCTGAAGCCAATGAAGGTGGATTTTAAAAACATCAATATCGATTTAAATTACAATGATGATTTAAAGGATATAGATAAAGTAATAATAAAAGGATTAAAGGACTTAAAGTTAAAAAATAAAGGTTTAACTTTGCTTTATGGGCCTCCAGGTACCGGTAAGACAACTTACATAAGAAGTCTGGCCAAAAGGGTTAAAAATAAAAAATTTGTACTCGTTCCTACAAACTTAACTGCAAATCTTACAGAGCCTACATTTTTAGATTTCTTATCAAGAATGGAAAATTTGGTTCTTATTATAGAAGAGTCTGAACAAGTGCTTATGAAGCGAGATATTAAAGATAATAGCTCTATTTCTAATATTTTAAACATGTCTGATGGACTGCTTGGTGATTGCATAAATTTTAAAATAATTGCAACATTTAATACTGAATTAAAAAATATTGATGATGCGTTATTAAGAAAAGGAAGATTGCTTGCCAAGTATGAATTCAAAGAATTGTCAGAAGAAAAAGCAAAAATCTTAAAAAACAAAATTGGAGCTGAACACGTTAAATCTAATTTGTTGTCTGAGATTTATAATCCAGAAGATATTTCTTTTACAAGTGAAAAAGAAAAAATAGGGTTTAAAAATTATTCTGGGGAAATTGAAACAAAAGCTTAAATATTGCGTTTAAAGGATATGGAATCACAAAATCAATTTGATTTTCAAAATGCTGGTGAAGGAAAAGGTTGTTTAGTCTGGACTTTGGTTTTGGTTGGTATTATATTTACGGCAATAATTGTATCAATTTTTATATGAAAAAATCACTAATCTTGCAACTGGAAGTTGCATCAAGAAAACACGAAAAAGCATCTACCAATAGAAACAGAAATTGTTTTAAAGCAGGCGCAGAGTTTTGTGATAAAAAATCAGAAAAACAATTTTCTAGAGCAGATATGTTTCAGATGTTGTCAGAAGGTGTTTTGAATTTCGCACAAAAGAATAATGTAAAAGTAAGCAGTTCAGAAATTAATTCTTGGTTTAAAAATTATATGAAAAAATAGATTTTTCTATTTTGACTCTGAATCAATTTTGTCGGTCACAAATTCAAAAGCTCTGTTTAATCTCATTGATAATTTGCTATAATCTTTTTTGAAAGTACTTGGACAGGATTTCCAACATTTTTCATTTCCGTACACATGATTATACCACTTTCTTCTTTTTAACATAAAAGTATATAAGAATAAATAACAATTAGCTTTTTGTGTATATTCTTTGGCGTTGATGTTTTTGAATTTGTATTTTTTTATTTTTTCAACACTTCTCATTTCACAATCTTTCTCAATGTCAACAATGGCTTGCCTGGATTTTTCTAATTCTTTTTTGGATACCTTTTTGCCATTCAACCAATCAAAAAATTTGCTATAATCATCCATCTTGCTCAAGAACCATTCTCTATCTTCTATCCATTGGTCCATATGACAAGATTCGTGTATGAAAATTATAAACCAAAGTTCTAATGGATTATTTATGCCGGTAGCTATTCTTTTAAGTTCATCATTACAGAAAAAGCCTCCAGTACCAACAGTATCTTCATCGCTGTCGAATACCGTTTTCTCTTTTGAAAAGAAAACTTCTATTCCATTTGCTTTTGCTTTTTTTCTAACAGAGTTTATATAGTCCAAGTAGCTTTTAGGCATCTTAGGAAGCCTTTTTACTCTTAATTTTTTATCACTCTTTAGTTTCATAATTAAATTATTCTACTTTAGTTATTGATAACACAGGATGTAATTCTATTCCATTTTTTGCAACTCCTTTTTGTCCGTGAACTTTGTCAAAAAATGCCACACCAGTAATAATATATGTTCCGGGTTTAACTCTATTGTTTGTCCATTTAATTAAACTGAATGATTTTCTTGTAGACTCTATTTGTTTTAAAAATCTACCGTTTTTAACTTCATCACAATCTGGACTTGGTATTTCTGCAACCATAGTTAGTGTTGAGTCCTTTAGGTCTTGTAGTACCAAATGATAGTCATTATCATCTTCAGATTTCCAAAATGTTATTTTTGCCTTTATTTTATATGTTTTAAATTCAAGACCGGTTCTTGGTAGATTTTCACTTATTTTTTCTGGAGCCTTCTTTGATGTTAATGTTTTTATTGTACTTTGCTTTGCTATGGTATCTATTTTTGCAACATCCACATCCGAACCTGTTTTGATTTTGACTCTATTTATCCCACAACTCGAATTTTGAGTTTGAGCTGCAAAAAATACCGATGTTGTTGATATTATTAATATTTTAATTAATTTGTTCATCCGGTTCAGTTTTTATTTTTTCTATTACTTTTTTTAAAATCTCACCTTTTTTGTCTATTAGTTCTTTAAATCCAGGATGTAAATTTGAAGGTAAAGAATCTATTGGAAACCAGCCAAAGGCTAAATGTTCTTTGTCTATGTTTGGAATGAATTTATTTCCAAATATTCCTACAAAATTATAGAAAGTTAAATTTGGTTTTTTTTGTACATAAAATGGCGAGCTTGATATTTCATAAGGTTCATCAGATTTAGTTTCTTCAGAAAATTCTCTCTTCGCTGTTGTTTTTGGATTGCCATCTTTGAGTTCGAAAGTTCCTCCGAATGGGGCCCAAGTGTTTGGAGAAGGAGATTGAAAAGACCTTCTTCCAAGCAAAATATCACCGGTTTTCTCATCTACAGCTATTATGCCGGCGCCTATTGTTTTGTGTTCCATCTTACCTATAAATATGTACGATTTTCATCAAAAAAACAACTATTTATCGGAGATAATGTTATTAGGGGAAAATTATAAGAAAAGACTATTGGAATTAGCCGGCATCCCTGCAGGTCAAAACCTTATTTCTGAGGCAGACAAAAGGAATGTAATTATTCAAAAAATCAAGTTTCCACCAGAGCTTTCTAAGGAAATTGCTGATTGGGCCCATAATATCTCAGAAAAGTACTCAATTTGGGTTGCTGACTCACTAAAAAAGAAACTTATAGAAGGCGGTTTTATTAACCAAAATGGTGGAGTAATAGGTTCAAATCCTGATGATGATGGTAAATATGATTATCAAACAAGAAGTCCTTTAATTAATGACATTAGAGGAGTAATAAGAGGTGTTACTAGTTATTATACACCAATAATTGATTGGTTGACCAATAGAAACACATTGGCCCCAGAACATGACCAATTGAACTTTAAAACACTCACTTTAGCAGATGCAATAAAAAGAAGTGAGGAATGGCATAATAATCTAAAAGCTATTCAGGGGGGTAAAATAGAAGGAGAAGAAGGTGATATTGTAATGACTTTCCCGGAAGGATTTTATTGGATAAGCTTAGGTAAGGCAAAATGCGAAAAAGAAGCTTCTGCTATGGGCCATTGTGGTACCGGTAGAGGAAATCTTTATTCTTTAAGAAAGGAACAATACCCTTATGTTACAGCCGATGTTACTAATAATGGAACTATTTTGGCCCAAATGAAAGGAAGAGCAAATACAAAACCAAAAGCTTCTTTTCATAAATACATAATACCATTTATTCTTCATAACGATTCTTCTTTACAAATAGAATATGCATCATCATCATATCAACCACAAACAGATTTTAATATAAATGATTTATCTGATGTTGACCTAAAAAATGTTGTTAATAAAAAACCATCACTTTTACAAGGTGATGGCTGGATAGCATTTCATAGACTTTTAGATAATGAAGTAATGAATTTACTCATTAATCACTCTAGGGTTATTTTAGCTCTTGATAAAAGAATAACCGTATCTGATATTTTAAGAAATAATGATATGATTGATTGGGCGATACAACATCTTCCGAAAATATTTGTTGGTCGTGAATTTGGTAATGATTTAAAAAGAATTAAGTTAGACAATAATCAATTAATTGCTTTATTGAATAATAAAGAAGTTGCTAGTGATATTGATTTAGATGGAATTTCTGTTGATGAAAATGCTTTTGATTGGATAATTAAAAACAAACCAGAATTATTGTCTCAATCTATAAGATTGATACAACACGCAAATGATGAGCAAAAAGATTATTTGGTGAAAAATCATCCGGTGGCTTTTACAAAGTTTTTAAGTTTAATAGTACAAGAACAAAAACTAATAGATAATCAAATATTATCTTTTTTAGGCCCAGAGAGATTACAAACTTTATTTTCTAAAAATCCAGAATTATTCAATGTGTCTAAATCAATAAGAAATTATGATTTATGGCAAAATATTATCACTCCAAAATTAATGAGTGATTATATAACTAAAAGAAGTATTTCTAATGACCCCTTACAGATTTTAGATAATTCAAGAAAGTTTTCATATTTTATTGGATTTGTAGATAATAAAACAGCAATGTTTGTACTTGTTCATTATCCTGAATTGTTTTTTGAATCAGGATTAATGAAAAGATTAAATAGCGATTCTCAAGGAGCAGATGAATTAGGAAGATATGTATTTGACCATCATTTTGATTGGATTGAAAAGTATAATGAAAAATTAGGAATACAAAATTGGAATCTTACAAATGTTCAAAAACAATACATTGTTGATTATGATAATAATTTTAACACAAACATACTATCAGACTTCAATCTTGATGAATCTGCTTTTAGAAAATTAGAATTTAGTTTAGCACAAAAGAAACAGATACTTAAAACATATAAAGAAAACGGTTACTTAAATTTAGATATGGTTCTTGGATTTGATTTAACCCCTGAAAGTGCAAAAAAATACATTTTAAATGTTCTTGAAAACAATGAAGATGAAAGTAATAAGTTAGTTGAAAAAATAGAAGAAGCTCACGGAGAACAATATGTTGATGCTTTATATAAAGCAAATCCAGAGGCTTTTCCTGGACTTCTTACTGCTGTTAAATATAGAGATGTTGAACGTTTAAAAAAATATAACAATGCAAATATTTCTTATGGAGAAAGTGGAATAAAAATAAGATTTGATGAATGGTCTGATGATGCTTTAATAGATTTATTTAAAGATTCAAGAGAAGGCGGTAGAGAATTAGCTAAAACTATAGCAAATTATGAATTGGATTTTTATGGTTATGATTATAAGTTTGGAGATGTTGATGATGATTTTAATGAGTTGGACCAAGTAAATACTGCTAAGGTAAGATATTTGTTATCTAAGGCTTTTCCACCCAGTTTCAAAAAACAAATAATGGCTATGAATCATTCGCAGCTTGTGGATATTCTAAATGACCCAGACTCAATAAGTGAAGAGCCGATTAGTTATGATGGCGATATTATTGATGGAATAAAAGATGCTTTTGTAAGAACGATGGAAGATGCTCAACAAAGTGCTGATGAAAGTGAATACTGGAAATTATACACAGAACCAATTGAAAAACTTTTAGGTAAACCTAAATGGGCAGATATTAAAGTAAAGAAAAAAGGAACAAACGATATTGAGCAAAAACAAGTTTTGGAATTTGAAATTTCATACGATGAATTAGAAGATTTCATAAAAGATTCTAATGAAAATTCTTCCTATAATTATGGTGCAGAATTTCTTGATGTAAAAAATTATGCAACAAGTTTATATAGTATAATAAAATACGCTCTTGAAGAACGTGGTGATGAATTAGAGATAGATACTCCTCATTATGGAGTTAGTGGAGACAGAGATAAAGAAGATATAAATGATAGGTTTCCGGAAAGATTATCGGACCATAGTGATTTAAGTTCAATTTTAGATAAAGCAAAAATTGTTGTTAAAAGACAACCTAAGAAAAATTAAAATGCCTTATAAAGCAAAAGGAAAGTGTATATATAAAAAAGATACTGGTGCAAAAGTAGGTTGTACAAAAGGTAGTGTTAAACAATATTTAGCTGCTTTACATGCTAATGTAAAAGATTCAGTAGAAGAAAATATTAGAAAAGAAATAAAAAAAACCCTGTTTGAATCAATTAAAAAGAAAACACTTAAAAGTATTTTCGATTCTGATGAGGCATATGCTATTTTAGACCACTCAAAAGCTGCCGGTACAATGTGGACTCAAGGTGGTTGCGCAATATTAGCTTTTGCTTTAAATAAAGCTTATGGTTATCCGGTATATGTTATTTATGATAAAGATTTAAATCAAGCTGACCATTTTGTTGTAAAAACTCCAAGGAATACATTTCTTGATTACAGAGGTGAATCAAAAGATATTGTAAACAAATTCAAAGAAGATGAAATGCTTTGGAAAAAAGATTTGAGCCTCATTCCATATGAGCCCGGAATGAATATTTCAGATATCGTTATTGACGATAAAGCTTCTCAACAACTTGCTGAATTAATAAATAATTAAAACATATGAAAAACTGGAACCCAACAGAATGGTGTTTATTTATATTGACTTTAACAATACCGGTTACTCTATTGTCATTACAGGCTTCTAGAATTATTACAGGACAACATACTAACACTGAAAACCTAAGCTTAATCGAAGACCTTTTGAAAGTTATTTCTGGTGGAGTTCTTGGAATAATAGGCACGCTTTATTCTAAAGATAAAAACAATAAAGAAAATTAAATGAGAGACATATACATTAGAAATATCTTTGCAGATATTTTCTTGACTTACTATTTTAAGTACGGATATAATATTAGTTTTGCAGCTATGCATCTTATGGGAAAAAACAATTTCTCAGATGAACAAAGTTTGACGCGAATTTTTAGTTCAATAAACAGTAAGATAAGAAGCGTTAATATGCACAATAGTAAAAATTGTTCTTTCTTAAATCTTTCTGGAGTGTTAAATCTACCAATTAAAGAAATGTATCCGGTTAAATTTAATTTAACTACTGATGAGTTGTTTTGGTTTGAGTTTGTTATGAATTTGGATGCTGCTAAATTTCTTTATATTTGTGAAGAATCTAAAAATATAAGAGAAGTTAGAAGGTTATATTCAATACCAGACTCGTTTATGGAAGAATTTTTAAGTGTTTTTAACAATAAACATGCTATAGATTTAGTCAGAAGAAGGATAGTTGCTGGAGAACGCATAGGAAATAATATGCCATTTTAAATTTCTTTTTGTTATATTTGTTTTGTAATTTTACAAAATGGATACTGAGGAAATTTTAGGAAGCTACGATTCCAAATCGGATAGTAGAAAACGTCAATACGATTTAGCTTATATGGATATGGCCAAAAGATGGTCTATGTTATCTCTTTGTAAAAAGAAACAAGTAGGAGCTATAATAGTTAAGGACCGGATGATAATATCTGATGGTTTCAACGGAACACCATCTGGTTTTGATAATTGTTGTGAAGATGATGAAAAAAAAACTCATTGGTATACTCTACATGCTGAAGCTAATGCTATATTAAAATTAGCAGCTTCAACTCAGAATTCTATTGGAGCTACTCTGTATATAACTTGTTGTCCTTGCAAGGATTGTGCTAAACTTATTTATCAATCCGGAATAAAGAGAGTGATTTACTTAGATGATTACAAAACTGTGGAAGGTGTTGATTTTTTAAAAAAGGCAGGTATACAAGTTCAGAAAATGGACGAAATTCAGAATAATTACACTGATATTGTTGACGCATTTGAGTTAGAGAACAATTCTAAGGCAAATATTTATGTGCATAAAACCATTAATAAAGCATCTGTAGAAAATGATTACGAATCTATCAATAAATCAATTAATGTTTTAGTTTCTGATTATGGTAATAACATAATTCTATTAAGAACTTTTATGTTGGCCACAAATTCTTTCAAAGAAAAAATACAAAGTAGAAATCGTGTATATGCCAGAGCTACACAGTCATGCGGTGATTCTTCAATTGAAATGGAAATGCTAGAAAAATTAAAATGATAGAGTATCCAATAAGAAAATATGATAAACTAAACCGAGTTATTTACATTGATTGGAATGGGGTCGAAAGAAGTATTTATATGTATTGGGATGATACTGAAAAAGTTAAAATAAAATACAGATTATATTCTAGTGATGCAGAAGTAGAAGCTTATGATAAAAATGGAAAAGTTATCATAAGGAACGTCTCAGGAAAGTTTGTGTTGGATTTGCCAAAATTATCTATAAGAAATGGTAGAGTATCATATTATGTTGATAAAAAAAAATTAAAAGAATGGCAAGAAAAACTTGAAAATAACAAAAATAAATCATAGATTTGCTTAAATTAAATTAAAAAGTATGACACAATTATCAGTTAAAATAGTAAACAATTCAAAACATTCAACTCCAGAATATGCAACCAAAAATGCTGCAGGTATGGATTTGCGCGCAAATCTAGAAACATCAATAGTTTTAAAACCATTAGAAAGAACATTGGTTCCAACTGGATTATTTATGGAATTGCCTGTTGGTTTTGAATCGCAAATCCGTCCAAGAAGCGGATTGGCTTTTAAAAATGGCGTAACCGTACTTAATTCTCCAGGGACAATCGATAGTGATTATCGTGGTGAAATAAAGGTTCTTTTAGTAAATCTTTCAAATCAGGATTTTACAATAAATGATGGCGAGCGAGTTGCTCAAATGGTTGTTGCAAAACACGAACAAGTTAAATTTGATGTGGTTGAACAGCTTGAAGAAACTGAGCGCGGTGCTGGAGGTTTTGGTTCGACCGGTAATAAATAATTACTAAATTTGTAACAAAATAATAAAAAAATCGTTTAAACATAAAACTAAACACATATACAATGGCAGAAGAAATTAATGATGACGCTCCAGGAGCACAAGAAACATCCTCAAGAAGAAAAGATAAATCCAAAACTCCAATGTTGGATAATTTTGGTAAAGACCTGACAAAGATGGCTTTAGATGGCAAATTAGAGCAGGTTATTGGAAGAAATGAAGAAATCGACAGAGTAATTCAAATTTTAAGTCGTAAAAAGAAAAACAATCCAGTTCTTATTGGACAGCCCGGCGTTGGTAAAACGGCTATCGTTGAAGGTTTGGCAATGCGAATTGTCGAAAAAAGAGTTAGTAGAATTTTGCACGGAAAAAGAATTATAGCTCTAGACCTTTCTTTGGTTGTGGCTGGTACTAAATATCGCGGTCAATTTGAAGAAAGAATGAAAGCTATTGTTGATGAAATTGAACAAAATCCAGATGTTATGGTTTTTATTGATGAATTTCATACAATTATAGGTGCTGGTAATTCTGCAGGAAGTTTAGATGCTTCAAATATGATTAAGCCGGCTCTTGCAAGAGGTTTGATGCAAATTATTGGTGCTACTACGGTTGATGAATATAAAAAATCAATTGAAAAAGATGGCGCTATGGAACGCAGATTTCAAAAAGTAATGGTTGAAGAACCTTCTCTTGATGAAACTAAAGAAATCATACATCAAGCTAAGGCTGGGTACGAAGAACATCATGGAGTAAAATTCGAAGACGACGCAATCAATTCAGCTGTAGAATATGCTGACAGATATATTACAAATCGTTTCTTCCCAGATAAAGCTTTTGATGTTATCGATGAGGTTGGTTCAAGAATACATATTGATAATTTGAAAACTCCGCCGGAAATTCTTCGACTTGAAAACGAACTTGAAGAAATTAAAAAGCAGAAAGATGTTTTTGTTAAAAGTCAACAATATGAACAAGCTGCAAAAATTCGCGATAAAGAAAAAGATTTAATTCGTCAATATGAATTAACCACTAAACAATGGGAAGATTCTGAAAAAAATAATCGCATTCCTATAACTGAGGCAGATGTTGCTAAGGTTGTTTCTAAAATGATAGGAGTTCCTGTAACTAAAATTACAGAAGATGAAGGTGCAAAGTTACTTAATATGCCTGAAGAACTTCAAAAGAGAGTTGTTGGTCAAGATAAAGCTGTTGTAAAAATAGCTGAAGCTATTCAGCGTAATCGTGCCGGTCTTAATAATCCTAAAAAACCAATTGCTTCATTTTTGTTTATCGGGCCAACTGGTGTAGGTAAAACAGAACTTGCAAAATCATTGGCTGAATATCTATTTAACGATGAAGATGCAATGATTAAAATAGATATGAGTGAATACACCGAGCCTCATACTATCGCTCAATTAAAAGGCTCTCCTCCGGGTTATGTAGGTTATGAAGAAGGTGGTCAATTGACTGAGAAAGTTCGTAATAAGCCATATTGTGTTGTATTATTTGATGAGATTGAAAAAGCGCATCCTTTAGTTCATAATATTTTCCTCCAGATTTTAGATGAAGGTAAATTGACCGATGGAAAAGGATTGACTGTAAACTTCAAGAATACAATCATCATTATGACATCTAACGTTGGTACTAAAGAGTTGTCAGAGTCAAAATCTTTAGGATTTAACTTGGGTAATGTTAAAGATGAATTAAGAGTTGAGTCAATTATTGAGAAAGCTCTTAAGAAACAATTTAAACCAGAGTTTTTAAATCGTTTGGATGAACAAGTAATATTCAACAAATTGAGCAAAGAAAATGTAATGGAAATTACAGAAGTTCATTTGAAGAATTTCGCGAAACGTGTTGAAAAGCAAGGTTACAAGATTGAATTTTCTGATTCTATTAAAGAATTAATCGTTAAAGATGGCTACTCAGAAGAATTTGGTGGTAGACCAATTTTAAGGATGATTACTAAACACGTTCAGACACCGGTGTCAAAACAATTGCTTCTTAAGAAATTTAAAGCAGGAGACACTATATATGTGGATTGGAACACTAAGAAAGAAGAAGTCGAAGTGACTAAAAAATAAATAAAAAGGCTCAGATTATCTGGGCCTTTTTTGTTATATTTGTGTATGGCAATCGAAAAAGTAATAACAAAGTTTTCTATAGGTACTTTTAAAAATGGTGCATATAGTGTGTTTGGTATCGTAAAAAATGGTGTTCTAAAAGGAATTATAATTAAAACAAAATATCCAATTCTTTATAAAAAATTTTCTTTTATTGAATTACAGGAGTTTAAAAGTGAAAAAGATTTATTTCCGCAATTTTTAAAAAAATTAAATTTTCTAACTAAGATAAAACTTTTTTTTAAATCTGAATTATATGGCAATACCCACAATGCTGTTAATTTTATGTATGAAGTTTGCGATTTACCATCATGTGCTTTTAGGTATGGAGATTTTATAGAATTTTCAAAAAGAAATGTTTTATTTGAAAAATATTCTAAAATAAATGAGTTGTCGAAATTTGTAAACTTAAATGCACAACAGGAATTTGAATTAATAAAAATAGCTGCTGGAAAATATGGTAACAATGATATTGTAAATGTTTATCATGATTCTATACCATTAATTCACAGAGCAAGAACAGACTTGTTTGAAAAAGATATATATTGCCCAGTTAAATTATATAGTTATCATAATAAAAATTTATTTGTTGTCTTTAGAACTTATCATCTTTTAGCTCAAATTTATGAATCTTATATATCTGTAAGTATGCGACAGAGTGGGATAAAAGAGGGTATTGAAAAAATTATTAAAAAAAATGTTTAATTTTTTTTGTGGTTTAAATATTTTAACTATATTTGCTTAAATTAAAAAATAAGCAAACATGGATAAAGTTACATCTCTAATAAAAGGATTTGAAATCATTTCAAAAACACAAGGTTTCAGCAAGAAATCTATCTCAAAACAAACCAACGTATTAATTGATAAAACTGTAAAGAACTTAGGTACTACAGTTGTTGAAGAGGCACCAAATGGTTCTTTGATAAGTTATGATGTTTACACCAGACTCTTGAAAGATAGAGTTGTTTTCTTTGGTCACGGAGTGACTGATGAAGTTGTAAATGTTGCGATAGCTCAATTGTTATTTTTAGAAATGACAGATGCCAAGAAAGATGTTATTATGTATATTAATTCTGGAGGTGGAAGCGTAATTGCCGGACTAGCCCTTATTGATGTAATGAATTATATTGCTCCAGATGTAAATACTGTTGCTGTTGGCATGGCGGCTTCTATGGGAGCTGTTATGGTGACTTCTGGTGCACCAAAAAAGAGATTTGCATTAGAGAGTGCTGAGATAATGGTTCACCAACCATTAGGTGGTCTTGAAGGACAATTCTCAGATATGGAAATTGGTTTAAAACATATGGAAAGACTTAAGAAAAAATTGTATACAATTCTTTCTAACACAAGTGGACAAGATTACAAACATATTCATAAGATTTGTGACCGTAATTACTGGATGACTCCAGAAGAAGCAAAAAAAGAAGGATTTATCGATGAAATATTAACTAAAAAAATCTAATAAAAAAATGAAAAATTTAATTTTAACATCCATATTGGTTTTTATGATTTGTGTTTGTCAATCACAAAACAAATCAAACGTAAAATCAATTAAAACTAACACCGTACCTGTATCGTCAAAAAATTCACATTTATCTGAAGTGTCTAAGGTGATTACGGAATCACCGAAACCAGCACCTAAAAATTTAAAAGATAATTCTCAATATGTTGGAAGGTATTATCTTAAAAATGCTGACTCTTTAATTTCGTATGATTATTTCGACATTTCAGAAGATAATGGAAAGTTTTATTGTGTTAGGGAATCTAAAGTTATTTTTGTAGAAGCTGCAACTAAAAAAGTAAAAAACACTACAAATCATTTTGACTGCGAAGTATCATACATTAACATAAATGAAGAAAAAATTTCTTTCAAATTTAATAACAATGTCTATAGTTATAAATTTAAAATTAGTCCCAAACTTCATAGATATGAAATTATAATTATTGAAAATGCTTTGGTTTACGAAAAGAGGTAAGGAGCAACTTCTGAATAAAAAAGGGTGAACCCAAGAAGTCGCGGAGTGTTGAGTTTATCGACATTCCGCTTCGTTTTTAAAACATAACAACAAATGGCAAATAAAGACCCATATAAAATATTAGAAGTTGAAAAAAATTCTTCTGAAGATGAGATAAAAAAATCTTATAGAAGATTAAGTAAATTATATCATCCTGACGTAAAAGAAACAGGAGATGAATCTCGTTTTAAAGAACTTGCGGAAGCTTATGAAATTTTGAGTGACCCCAACAAAAAAGCAAAGTACGATAGAGGAGAAATGAATGAAAATTTTGGAGGACAAAGGCACGGAAATAGTTCGATGGAAGATTTTTTTAGAAACTTTCATTTTGGAGGAGAACCTGGTTTTAATTTTTTTGGAGGAAGAGCTCAGCGCCCAAATCAAACACAAAGAGGTTCTGATTTAAGAATAAAAATACCCCTTAATATTAATGAGATAATTACTGGTGTACATAAAAAAATAATAATAAACAGAAATATTAATTGTAAAACCTGTTCTGGGACAGGCGCCAAAAATAAAGAATCTATAATCAATTGTTCGAGATGTGATGGTGCTGGTTTTGTTGTGCATAGACAACAAACGGCTATGGGAATATTGGCACATCAATCTACTTGTCCTAATTGCGGTGGCCAAGGAAAGGAGATAAAGGAAAAATGTAATGATTGTTCTGGGAATGGACTTGTATCACATTCTGATAATATAGAGTTTGATATACCAGCCGGCGCTGTAGATGGCATAAATTTAAGCGTAAATGGATTAGGAAATGAAGCTAAGGGTGGTGGGATTGCCGGGAACTTAATTGTAGAAGTTTCAGAGATAGAACATATAGTTTTAAAAAGAGATAACACTAACATTATATCAGATATTTTTATTAGTTATTACGATGCTGTTACTGGAAATGATTCACTAGAAATAGAAACCGTAGATGGACCTGTTAAGGTAAAAATAGAACCAGGAACTGAGTCTGGAAAAATCCTTCGCTTAAGAGCCAAAGGAATACCAAACATAAACAATCCAAGTCAAAGAGGAGACCATTTAGTATTTGTAAATATTTTTGTTCCAAAGAATTTATCTGAAGAAGAACAAAAAGTTGTTTCTAAATTGAAAAAAGTTAAAACAGCTATTCCAGATAGTGAAAAAACTCAAAATGTAAAAGGTGTTTATTCTCGTATTCGAGATTATGAAGAACTTTATTAAATTATGGAAACTTCTTCTGAAATAGGTAAACAAAGGTTTTTACAAGCAGTTCAAAATGTTTTGGATAAAACAAGAATGTTTGAAGATAGATTTGTTATTTTCGAAAAGTGGATAGAGCCTTCTGAAATTTATATTCCAAAAGAAGAAGTTCAAGATGATGAAGATGGATTTTTGGGTCTTTTTAGAAGCAGAACTTATGCTTATGCATTATGGCACAACCGTTCAGGAGAATTGCATAGCTATAACGATATGCCTTCTAAAATTAGTTTAAGTTGTGACTTTAGAGAATTAAATTTAGAATGGCACAAAAATGGAGAACCATTCAGAAATAATAATAAATTTAACAAATTCAGTTATTTAATACCAACGTATTCTAGTGCAAATGAATTTACATATACAGCTGAATGGTTGAATAAAAAAGGTGAATTACATAGCTATAATGATATGCCGGCCAGAATAACACAATCAAGTATAGAGTGGTATTGGAATGGAGAAAACTGCAGAATGGGTTATAATTTCAATGAATTACCTTGTTTGATAAACAAAATGGGTCATATGACATTTAAAAAGCATAAAAATGATTCCCCGGAGAGCGTAAATTACCCATTATCTAAAAAATACTACGGAAGAGACGTATTGGATGGTTTGTTTAGATATGAAAAATTCGTAAAATGGCCAATCAGACAAATGTTGACTTTATAAACTTTTAAGTTTATATTTATACTCAAATAAAACAACAATGAAAAAAATATTAGATTTCTTAAATAATTACGGTATTTTAATACTCATCCTTTTAGGTTTGTTTATAATCTTAAATACTTGTGGAACAAAAGGCAACATAGAAAGAGCCGGTAGAAGAATTGATAAATTAGAAAAAACAATTTCAACAACTGATTCTATTTTAGCTTTAAAAATTTCTTCCGATAAAATGGAAATTCTTTTAAAGATTAATGCCTTAGAGATAGCAAGAGAAGTGGTTTATACAAACAATGCTATTGTAAGAACTACAGAGCGTCCTGATGATGTTATAAACAAATATAACACTCAAATAAAAGAACTTCAAGAAAAACTAAAGAATGTCAAATAATAAACAAAAAGCATCTTGGTGGATAATCATAGCTTTTATGATTGTTCCTTTAGTTACCAGCTTGGTAAGTACAATACACGTTATTAGCTTCTTTGAATTAAGTAACTACACAACCCTTGCTTTAATATTGGCTGTGGCATTTGAATTGGGAGCTTTATCTTCTTTGGCCGGTCTTGTGGCTATGGATAAGATAAGTAAAAGCACTGTGTGGGCCATTTTCATCCTTTTAACGGTGTTTCAGATGATGGGCAATACTTATTATGCTTATGACACTACGACGTTTAAAATGGGGACTAATGCAGGTCTGATTAAGAATTTTACTGAGCTATTTGGTTTTGATATTTATGACGCGAGTGATGTTATATTTGTTAAAAGAATTATAGCCATATTTTCTGGAGCCATATTACCGGTTATTTCATTATGTTTTTTACACTTACTGGTTTCTTATGTAGTTAAATCTTCTAGTCAAATTAAAGAAGAACCTATTAAAGATGAAGAGGAAGAAAAAATAGAAACACCAACAGACATGATTACACTACCTAATGCTACAGAAGAAGGATTTACTAGTTTTTTAGAAAATAAAAAGAAAAAACTTGAAAAGGATAAAGCAAATTATTCCGAACTATTAAGGTTGTGGTATAAAGACGGTTCAGTTAATCAAGGTGAAGAATTATCTTCTTATCCTGATTTTATTGAAACTGTTGGAAATAAATATTCAACTGATACAATAAAAATATTCTTAACCCTTTGTCATTATCTTGACATATCATTGGTTAATGGAAAAGATAGAGTTGCCTCTAAATCTTATGACGATGCAAAGATTGCTCTTGAAAATTATCTGTCGTTGGATACTCAAAAGTAATGCGACCATATAACGTCTTTTTGGATGACTTTCGTCACCCATATGACGCTTTTCATATTTGGAAAGATACTGATTTTTTAAAGCTTGAATGGGTTATTGTTCGCTCTCACCGGGAATTTGTTGATAAAATAACATCTGAATTTGAAAGAGGTAATTGGCCATCACTTATATCTTGGGACCACGATTTAGACCCAGAACATTACGAAATTGGTGAAAACGCCAATTTTCAAAAATTTGATTATTCATTAATAACGGTACCAACCGGCCTTCAATCTGCAGAGTGGTTAATTGAATTCTGTAAAGATAATAAATTAGAAATGCCGGCATATAAAGTACATTCTCAAAATACAATAGGTAGAAAGAACATAACTGCAGCTCTAGAAAGTTTTTGTAACAAAATCTAATTTTTTTCGTTTAAATCATTATTAAAGGTATTGATAATATCTTTTGTGGTATCATTTTATTTTATTAATTTAGCTAAATGTTAATTCTACACAGACCATACAAACTTGTAAGAAAAGTTATAGTAGAAAAAACAGATAAAATAAATTATCAATTAGAAGATATAAAACCAATGAATACCAAAAGAAACATTTCTATTATTATTTCTGTTTTAGCAACTGTAATTTTTAACTACACATCAATGTTTTGTATAAATTTAGAAACTAATATAGTAAATTGGCTACCTTGGCAAAGGGTTGTATTTTTATCGGTTTCAGTTATACTTTCGCTTCTTGTTGTGTTTTATTGTTCAAATCATATTATGAGAGGCGATAACAATGAACGTATTTTACATTTATCTGAAAACTGGTTTAAAAAACTTTTGACAATATTAATTTTTTATTTATTTTCTGTTGCCCTTGTTTTTTTGATAATATCATTTTGCACTATGAATGTAGATTTCGCTAAAATGACAGTTCATAATAGAGGTTCTGCATTCTTAATGGTATATTTGTGCTGTATCGGTCTTTGCAGTGCTTGTTATTGGAATCTTCTTCCATTTATTTTAAAAATCGATAAACAATGAAAAAAGGAAAATCCTATCTAATTCAAGTTCCTAATGGGGAACAAGTAAAAGCCGAATTTAAAGGCTTAGATAATAATCATTATATTTTAAAGTTTGAATCTTCTTATTCAAAAAGAGAAAAGAAAGTTCTTGTTTCAAGATTTGAAAGTGGCGTGGCTTGTATGGAAGGTACTGACCATTTGATTTTGAACGAGATTATATAATGAAAGTTTGCCCCAATCACAAAAGGGTTGTATCTTGTGTCATTAGGTGGTTGCCATCCCCTATTGGTTTATATAAGATTTATGTTTGTCCGGTTTGTGAAAAAATATTTGAAAGGAAAGTTATTGTTGAAAAATTTAAAATAAATGGGAATTTGCACTTTACATAACAGACGTATTTATTTGGTTGATAAATATAGAAAATTATATCCTAACCGGATTGTGATGGAAAGAGTTTGTCCAGTTTGTGATTTTATTTCTGAATGTACAAGAAAAGTTATTATTGAAAAATGTCTGAATTATTAAATATTGGTGGACAAGGAATATATTGTCATAAACATCCAAAAATCACGCTTTATCAAATGATTTTTCCGGACGGAACTATGACTGTAAATAAAATATGTTTAGTTTGCCACAATACTCAAGAAAGAATAGTTATCTTTGAGAAACATACCGGAAAAATACCTAATTTATGGCCTAAAAACCTATTTAAATACTTGAAATAACAAAAATGAATACAACTACCATAATAGGATTGCTGGCCGGATTTTTAACTACTGGCTCTTTTCTTCCTCAAATAATAAAAACCATCAGAACTAAAGATACAAAAAACATATCTCTGTTTATGTATATTTTTTACGTTATAGGAGTAGTGTTGTGGTTAATTTATGGATACACAATTAATGATGTTGTACTTTTGATTACAAATTCATTTTCTCTTTTGTTTGGAATTATTTTATTAATAATGAAAATAAAATATAAGTAATGAAAACATCAATACCAAAATATTCAGACCTTTCTTTTGAAGAGGGTAAAACATATACTACAAAGTTTGCTACCGGGGAAAAATTCTTACTTAAGAAAGTAATTTGGGGTAAAATAAAAGTTAAAGGCGAAACTATTGATACAATTATTCGCTTTGAAGGCATTTATGAAAAGAGTCCAAGTTTGGGAATTTGCCCTTTAGGAGGAGATAGACTTATTGCTGATAAAAAATATGAAGGAGAAATAGAAATTTGCCACAAGTGCAAAGAGCCTATTTAGTACTATGTGCATAAGCTCTAATCCAGCTTGTTTTAAATGTTGCAGG
>Ga0315285_10001968_pt1 | contig 21588 bp, 17 predicted proteins | sample YL17G09_36_MG_FD_203698 | JGI IMG/M metagenome (GOLD analysis project Ga0315285, IMG submission 203698) | Sediment microbial communities from Yellowstone Lake, YNP, Wyoming, USA - YL17G09_36 | ecosystem: Environmental > Aquatic > Freshwater > Lake > Sediment | place: USA: Wyoming | collected...
CTTGCGGATTGCGTCGAACTCGTCGTTGAGCGGTTTTGCGCTCGGGAAATCAAACAGGCCCCAGTCTTCCCTCTTGAGCATGATCCGCCCGACCTGGCTTCGGGCCAACTCGATGTTGAGGTGGTAGGGCTTGGGGCGCTCCGGCAGGCGGGTCGTTGGCAGCAGGAATCGCCCCGCCGAGCCGGCCTCACATTGCAGGGTAAGCCCGCAGGCGCCGGGGCTTCGCTTTATGCACGAGACCTGCCCCCCGGCGGCCGCCAGGTCGGCGCGAACGGGAATCGAGTCCTGTCCGAAGACGTACGCGCCTGACAGGTCGATATCCGAGGCTGGGGCGTTGTTTCTATAAACGTCAAAACGCAGCATGGTTACGATCGCTTAACAGGCGTTTAACAGGCTCCCTGCACCTGCGGGGCCACTAAGGTTCCGCTGGACCGCGTGCGACACGTCCTTGGCACGGGGGCCTTTCGCGGGCCATCACCCCAGCCGGTGCCGCGGCACGTCAGGCCGGCATTATACAGACATGCCCGGCAGAGGCAACACGCTATCGCCCGGCGAGGCACCAAACTTGCCTGCCGGCAGGTCACAAGCACCAAGGTCCAAAGAAGAATTAAGCACCAAATAACAAGCACCAAATAACAAACAAGGACCAAACGGCAAAACAGCAAATTCCAAACGGGGACCCGGCTCAAGGAATCAAATTCCAAACATGGACCAAGTCTGCCGGCAGGCAGATGACAAGGAACAAGGCCCGGAAACCAGGATTCCAAACAAAACGGTTGGGGCTTTGCCTCTTTGCTGTTGGTTTGGAATTTGCGGTTTAGCTGTTTGGTCCTTGTTTGAATTTTGGTGCTTGCGATTTGGTGCTTGCCTGACATTTGGTCCTTGTTTGAGTTTTGGTGCTTGTCATTTGGGGTTTGCTTCTCCCGGCGGTTGGCCCGGCCCAAATCCATATCCTAGGTTTCCTTGGGCAGCCGTCCTTGACGGCGGACAGGACCGCCGTCCAGATCGGTACGCCCATTATCCCGCGTCGGCCGGGAGACGGATCGATGACCGCAGGCGAAAGCTGAGGCATGGTGATGAAGGAAGCCAATTCTCGCAAGAGTATCCTCTTCATGGCAGGTGAGTCGAGCCAGACCTCCCGCCGGCGGCTGGAGCTCGAGCGTGCCGGCTGGGCCGTAACGCGGGTGGCGGAGTTCATCGAGGCTCTTTCGGTGGTCTGCAACCAGCGGGTGGACCTGGCGCTGCTGAACCTGCCAGCCGACAACGCGGTGGCCACGGACCTGCCCAACGTCCTGCGCGGCGTGGCGACGGCATCATATCTGCCGGTGATAATCGTTGCCGAAACCGCGGCCCAGCAGCATCGATGCCGCTTCCTCGACGCCGGCGCCGACGACGTGATCTGCCTGGCGACCTCGGGCGGCGAGCTTGTGGCGCGGGTGGGGGCGATGCTGCGGATAAAGGACCTGCACGACCAGCTTGCCGTATCGCGCGTGGCGCTACAGGAGGCCCTGCGGCGCGAGCGGAAGCTGCTTGCCAAGCTGCGGCGCGACAACGCCGACCTCCAGACGCTCGTGACGACCGACGCTCTGACGCACGTGGAGAACCGCCGGAGCTTCCAGGACATCCTCATGCACGAGTTCAAGATAGCACGCCGCTACAATCAGCCGCTGAGCCTTCTGGCGCTGGACGTGGACCACTTCAAGATGGTTAACGACCGCCACGGGCATCCCAGCGGGGACTACGTGCTCAAGGAATTCGCGGTCATCCTCAAGCAGTCCGTCCGCGAGTCGGACGTCGTGGCCCGCACGGGCGGGGAGGAGTTCAGCATCCTGCTGCCAAAGGCCGGGCCCGAACAGGCCGCGGGCCTGGCCCAGCGCGTCCGCGACGCGGTGGCACAGCGGCAGTTCAACATCTACGGGCGGACCATCCACATCACGACGTCCGTGGGGCTGGCGACTTATCCCAACGACGCGGAGATAACCGAGCCGGACATGCTGGCGTACCTGGCCGACCAGGCGCTTCTGATGGCCAAGGAGACCGGGCGCGACCGCGTGACGGCCCTGTGCGATATGCCGATGCCGATCAGAAACCGCTGGCATCTGCGATACGAACAGACGGACCTTGCCGGCCAGGAGATGGCGCCATGCCCACAAGAACTTGCGACAAATCAGCGACAAGCGTCCAGATAGCGCCGGCGGAAGCCCCGCCCAAGGCGGTTACCGCCTGCTGCGCGGCGGCAATGGCCCAAGCGACGCGTCGTGATCGAACCTCCCCAGCGGACAGCCCTGGCAGCGGGCTTTCGGACGGCAGAAGTGTTTGCCGACGGCTACCAATTGTGCATGATAGTCGTTGTACAGCCCAGTCCGTGGCGGTACGTGTGATTCAAACAACGACTTGATCGCCTCGTAGCCGTCGCCCGGCGAGATCAGGCCGTGGCGCAGGCATATCCGCCGCGTGTAGGCGTCGACCACGAACGTGGATTTGCCCGCGGCGTAGAGGATCATGCTGTCGGCCGTCTCGGGGCCGATGCCGTTTATGCCCAGCAACTGCTCCCGCAGGCGCAGCTTCGGCAGGGCCAGCAGGCTCTCGATGCAGCCGCCGTGGCGGTCCATCACGTGGGCGATGAAGTTCTTCAGCCGCCCGGCCTTGACGTTGAAATACCCGGCCGGGCGGATCAACTCCGCCAGGTGAGCCGGCGGCATCTTCGCCAGCACGTCAATCCGCATCGCCCCGGCGGCGTCGAGTGAGTCGAGGGCCTTCTCGACGTTTCCCCAGTTGGTGTTCTGCGTAAGTATTGCTCCCAGACATATTTCCAGCTTACGGTCGTGCGGGGCAAGGTGAGCCCTTGCGGGCCACCAATGCCGCGGGCCAAAGCGTAAGAGCATCGCTTCGTACATCGCCATAAGTGTTTTGCGCAAATGGTCCATGTGCTTTCAGAAGAAGGTCTTAGGTCATAGGTCTTAGGTCTTGGGGTGGCAGGTCCTGCCGGCGCGCCCTGGCGCTATGTCACAAATCTGCTTTTCCTGTTAACGATGATAACATTTCTTCCTAATAAACGGCCGGCCGGTTTCGTAATAATGTCGGATTAACCCCTTCAGGCATGAGTCGGCGGGCGGTTTTCCCAGGGCAACAAGTTGAAAAGTTGATAGCGGACGCAGGATGGCGTGGGTAATGGCAAGAGTAGGAAGAAGGCTCTGCCACCCTAAGAGCTATGACCTTCTTCTTTGCATGGCGTCTTGCCCCTTGCCAAGCGATTGCAGGTGCGTGTATGCTGGCGGGACTTGCCTCGGCGCGGCGAAAAAAGTTGCCCCTGCCGGGGTACTGAAGCGGCATGAGCGGGTTTCTACTTGTGCTGGCCCCTGCTGGTTGAGGGGCTCAGCGAGGCAGGGCGATTGGTCAGTAAGTCCAAAAATACAGGAAATGGCGACATGAACCAAGACAAGAAGACCGGCAGCAGTGGGACGTTGAGCAGGCGCGACTTCCTGAAGTCCGCGGCGGTGGCGGGGGCGATGGGAGCGGCGGTCCTGGCGGCCCCGCGTATCCTCCATGCCCAGAACAAGGGCGACGCCATTCGTCTTGGCGTGATCGGGACGGGCACCGAGGGGCGCGTGCTGATCAACAGCGTGCTCAAGTGCCAGAAGGAAGAGAACGTCACGTTCGCGGCCGTTTGCGACATCTGGCCGCACTACCGGACGTACACGTCCAAGCTGCTGGCCAAGTTCAAGCAGCCCGTGACGGAGTATGCCGACTGCGGCGACATGCTCGACAAGGAGAAGGGCAAGATCGACGCGGTGATCGTGGCGACTCCGGACTGGGTTCACCACGAGCACAGCATCGCCTGCATGGAGGCCGGGCTGAACGTCTACTGCGAGAAGGAGATGTCCAACACCATCGAGAACGCCAAGAAGATGGTCCAGGTCTCGCGGAGGACGGGCAAGCTGCTCCAGATCGGCCATCAGAGGCGCAGCAACCCGCGTTACCACATGCTGGTGGACTACATTCGGAACAAGAAGGCGTGCGGGCGTTTGACGAACGTCGAGGGCTGCTGGAACCGCAGCAAGCCGCTTTCGGTGGAGTGGGCCGAGAGCACGGCCCTGGACGACGCGACGCTGAAGAAGTACGGCTACGACTCGATGGAGCACCTGCGGAACTGGCGCTGGTACAAGAAGTATTCCGGCGGCCCGATCGCCGACCTCGGCAGCCACCAGGTCGACATTTTCCACTGGGTCATCGGCCGGCCGCCGATCAGCGTCATGGCCAGCGGCGGCAAGGACAACTACCCGAAGATGGAGTGGTACGACAACGTCATCGCCATCTACGAATGGCCGCTGGAAGAGAATGGCGAGAAGCACACCGTTCGCGGGCATTACAACCTGTACTCGACGACCAGCAACGGCGGCTACCAGGAAGTCTTCATGGGCACCGAGGGCTCGGTGATCATCTCCGAGGACGCCAGCAAGGGCGGCCTGCGGCGTGAGTACACGGCCCCCGAGGCCGATTGGGAGAAGGAGCTTCGCAAGACGCTCGGCGCCGCGGACAAGGCCATGAGCGAGCAGAAGGTGGATTCCGGCGCCGCCAAGACGGCCGAGCCCGCCAGCGACATCAAGGTCACCCACTCCGTGCCAAGCCCCGGGCGGTACTACCCGGCGATCCCGGCCCCGCTGCCGCCCAAGACCGAGCACCAGCCGCACCTGGAAAACTTCTTCCATGCCATCCGCGGAACCGAAAAGCTCAACTGCCCCGGCGAGGTCGGCTACGAGACGGCCGTGTCCATCCTGAGGGTCAACGAGGCCGTCCCCGCCGAGAAGAAGCTGACGTTCTCGCCCGAGGATTTCAAGGTCTAAGGCCCCTGGACATCGGATCAAACAGAATGAACTACAAAGCCAAGGCTGTCACGCCGCGATGGATAATCTGCCTCGCGGCCGCGGCGGCCGCGTCAACTTGCCTGGCGAACCTGGCTCTTGCCAAGCCCGAAAAGCAGGTCGCCCCCGACCCCGGCCGGACCACGCCGGTGCATAACATCCCGCTTTTCAACGCGGAGGGCGCGCCCATCGACCCATCCGCCAAGGACGCCAAGCCGATCAGCCAGAAGGTCTCGTGCGGCAAGTGCCACGATTACGAGATCATTGAGCGGGGCTGGCACTTCAACACGGGCGACGCCAACGTTCCGCCCGGCCGGTGCGGTCAGGCGTGGGTCCTGGCCGACCTGGCGACCGGCACGCAGATACCCATCTCGCCGCGCGGGTGGAAAGGCTCGTACAGGCCCGCGCAGATCGGCATGTCCAGTTGGATGTACGTTGACAAGTTCGGCCGGCAGATGCCGGGCGGCGACTACGGCGAGCGGTTTGCCGACAAGCTCGGCGACCCGACCACCGACCGCTGGGGCGCCACCGGAAACCTGTCGATCAACTGCCTGGGCTGCCACAGTTGCGACTTCCGCCAGAACCAGGATGAGTGGGCCAAGAACATCGAGCGGGGCAACTACCTCGAAGCCGCCACGGCGGCCAGCGGCTTTGGCCACGTGCTGGGTTACGTCAACAAGCTGCCCGAGACCTTCGACCGCATCCTGGGCGAAGCGCCGGATGCCCCGCAGTTCGTGCCGTCGGTCATATTCGACAAGACCCGCTTCGGCTATAAGGACTCCGCCTTCGTCGATATCGCGGCCGCGAAACTGCCGAACAACCGCTGCTACTATTGCCACAGCACGCACCGGATCGACAGCCAGGAGTTCCAGACGCAGGAAGATGTCCACATGGCTCGCGGCCTGAACTGCGTGTCATGCCACCGAAGCGGCATCAACCACCAAATCAGCCGGAACTATGAGGGCGAGACGCACCGGGCCGAGGGCTATAGCTGCCGCGGCTGCCACCTCGGCCAGAGCGAGGCCATGACCGCAGAGTTGAGGAAGGGCGGCTTCGGCGCCGCCCCGCGCCCCGCCCACAAGGGCATCCCGCGGTTGCACCTGGACAAGCTGACCTGCACCGCCTGCCACAGCGGCGCGATGCCCTCGGCCGAGCCTAAGAGAATCCAGACCGCGCGCATTCACGCTCTTAACGTTCACGGCATCCCGTACGATCCGAACATGCTTCCGCTGGTGCTCGAGCCGGTGTTCGTCAAGCAGGCTGACGGCAGGATCGCCCCGTGCCGGATGGTCTTCCCGGCCTTCTTCGGGCGGCTCAAGGACGGCAAGGTCAAGCCGATGCTTCCGGCGGCCGTGATCGAGGCGACGGGCGATATGCTGGCCACGCCGGCCGGCAAGGCCCCCGCGGCGCCGACGCCGGAGAAGATCGCCGCCGCCCTCAAGACCCTCGGTACTGACAAGGACGCCGGACTGGCCGTGTATGTCGGCGGCTCAAAGCTCTGGAAGCTCGACGGTGACAAGCCGGTGCCTTCCGACGACCCCGCGGCCGAGCCGTACGCCTGGCCCGTCGCACACGACGTTCGCCCGGCCTCGCAGTCCCTTGGCGCCGACGGGGCGTGTACCGACTGCCATTCGGCGGACTCGGCCTTCCTGTTCGGCAAGGTCCCGCCGATCACGCCGGTTGCCCTCGGCGAGCCGGCGCCAATCGAGATGAACCGCTTCACCGGGATGGCCCCGACGTACTACAAGCTCTTCGGGCTGACATTCATCTTCCGCCCGTACCTTAAGACCTTCGGCTTCGCGGTATCCGGCATAGTGCTGGCTATCCTCCTGGCCTTCGGGCTGCCGGGATTAGCCTCCGTGCTCAAACGACGCCGCGGGAGGGCCCGCTGATTATGAACAATGACGAACTATTCCGCATGATTTCGATTGCCGTCCTGGCGGGCGCAGTGGGCTTCAGTGTCCTGCACTTCCTGGCCGCCGGGCGGCGGGTTCGCTCGGCCGGTCCCGTCGGCGGCGAGGCCGATCTGCGGCGCCTGGGCCTTATCGAGCGGGCGTCATACGTATTTCTGGCCCTGACGCTGCTGGCCCTGGCAGTCACGGGCATGGCGCCCAACCTGCTGGCGGGGCAGAAGCTTTCGGGCTGGCTGCTCATGTGCCATGTTGCCAGCGGCGGGGCATTCATGTTCTTCCTGTTGCTGACGGCCCTGCTGGGCGCCGGCGCCGCGGCCGGGCCTGACGCCAAGTTCGCCGCCCCGCAGCGATGCGGTTTCTGGGCGACGCTGACACTTGGCGTGGCAACGGTCCTGACGATGATGCTCAGCATGGTGCCGATTTTCGGCCCGGACGGGCTGGAGCTGCTGCGCGACGCCCATCGCTACTGCGGGCTGCTGCTCGTGGCGGTCGGCTACTGGCACGTGTATCAGACATTGGTGGTCCGCCGAGGGCGGCTTAGCTGGCTGCTGTCGGGTAAGGTCAACTCCGACTGGGCCAGGCACTATTGCCCCGAGTGGTGGCAGGTAGTGAAAAAATAACGTGACTAAGGAATTATCGGGAGAGCAATATCCATGAAGAAAGCACTGACGGCAATGTTGATGGTATCGTGCCTTGTGGTCCTGACGGCCTGCGAGAAGCCGGCTGAGTCGGCGGTCACCGAGGGTGGCAAATCCGCGACGACCCAGCCGGCGGCGGCGCCAACATCGGGCCCGGCGACCAGGCAGGCCGCCACGGCGCCGGCGGGCGACCGTGTGGCGATCCCGCTCGAGCTGCCCAAGCCGCGCTTCAGCGGCACGCCCAAGAACCTGCCGCCGGGCACCCGCGTCAAGATCACCGCGGGCCCCGCCAAGCCGCGCGAACCGTTCCTGGCCCCCAAGGGCGCCGAGAACGTGGCCCTCAAGAGGCCCGTTACGGCCAGTGACATGGAGCCTGTCATCGGCACGCTGGACCTGATCACCGACGGGTCCAAGGAAGCCGTCGAAGATGCCTACGTGGAGCTTGGCCCCAACGTGCAGTGGGTCCAGATCGACCTCGGCGCCCAGTACAGCATCTACGCCATCGTCACCTGGCACGAGCACAAAGACCCCCGCGTCTATAAGGATGTCGTCATCCAGGTCGCCGACGACAAGGACTTCATCAAGAACGTCCGGACCGTCTTCAACAACGACCACGACAACTCCGCCGGACTTGGCCTCGGCGAGGCATGGGAGTTCTTCGAGACCAACGAAGGCCAACTCGTCGACTGCAAGGGCATCAAGGCCCGATACGTCCGCGAGTATTCCAACGGAAACACCGCCGACGACCTGAACCGCTACTCCGAGATCGAGGTGTATGCCCTGCCGGCGAAGTAGGCCCCGCGACGCCTTTAAGCTTTCTTGAAGCTTTGCAGAAATAGGGATGCGAACTAATGGCCCCAGGTTAAGCCTTCGAGCCCTGTTGCCCAGGAGCCCGAAGGGCTCGGACCTGCCCGCCGCGAGATGGGCAGTTCAGCCCAGGGCGGAGCGAAGCGCCGCCCTGGGTACGAGGCGTTACCATTCAAAGAGCCCTGCAAGGGCGTCACAAGTTAATATGCACAAAACTGTTGCGCCCTTTCAGGGCTTCAATCAGAAGTTCCGTTCCTAAACCCAGGGCGGCGCTTCGCTCTGCCCTGGGCTAGGCTGTTCGAGCCTTTCAGGCTCCAGAAAGCAGAAACCGAAGCCTTAACTTAGGGCCATTGGGGACGTGGACCATTTTTCTCGAACATGCTTGGCGTCCCTATTCTGCGATCCGGGAACACGATGAAACACAGAGCGGCCTTTGTCATCCTGGTGTGCCTGGCCGGCGGGTGCGCGGCGGCGATGCTGCTGCCGAAGCTGGCCGTCAGACCCATGCACACCGACGAGGCCGTCCACGCCTGGAAACTCGGCGACCTGCTGGAGAGGAACTACTACCGCTACGACCCGAACGAGTTTCACGGCCCGGCGCTCAACTACCTCACGCTGCCTATCGCCCATCTCCGCGGCCAGCACACCTACGCCAGCCTCGACGAGGTAACGCTCCGTCTGGTCCCGGCCATCTGCGGCATCGCGTTGGTCCTCGCGGCGATGCTGCTGCTTGACGGGCTGGGCGGCTGGGCTGTCGCGGCAGCGGCGCTGCTTACCGCACTCTCGCCGGCGATGAGCTACTTCAGCCGGTATTACATCATGGAGGCGCCGCTGGTCCTCTTCACGTTCCTGCTTATAGCCGCCGGGTATCGCTACGCCCGCGGCGGGCATCTAGGGTGGTGCGTGCTTGCCGGCACAGCCGCAGGCCTGATGTACGCCACCAAGGAAACCTGGGTCTTCGCGATCGCGGCGATGGTCGTCGCCCTGGGCGCCGCGGCGCTCTGGCGGCGGCTCGCGGGTAATAGTGGCATGGGCCGTGGCATGGGCCGTGGCATGGGCCGTGGCATGGGCCGTGGCATGGGCGTCCCGCCCATGAGTCCCAGGGGCGTCCCGCCCCTGGATCTTCTGGCTTCTTCTTCTTCTTCTTGCACGGGCGAGGTGCCAATGCCACGCCCAAGGCTGCTTTGGAACTGGCGGGTGCTGGCGGCCCTGGTGGTCTGGGCGATCGTGGCCGGGGTGTTCTTCTCGTCGTTCTTCACCAACGCCCGCGGCCCGATCGACGCCGTCGCCGCTTACGCTCACGCCTTCGGGCGGGCGATGGGCGGCCCGGACGAGGGAGGAAACCTGCACCTCCACCCGTGGTACTTCCACTTCCAGAACCTGTTCTACACGAACTACCCGGGTCGCGGGCCTGTCTGGACCGAGGCGCTGATCGGCGTCCTGGCCGTCGTCGGCATTGCCGCCGGCTTCACCGGCCGGGGCCTTGGCAAGGCCGACGGGCGGCTCGTGCGGTTCCTGGCCGTCTACACCGTCGCGCTGCTGGGCATATACACGGTGCTGCCCTACAAGACGCCCTGGTGCGCGCTGAGCCCGCTGCACGGGATGATCCTCCTGGCCGGCGTGGGCGCGGGCGCCCTGGTCCGACTGATGCCGCGCATCCGGCTCAAGGCGGCCCTGTGCGTGCTTCTCCTGGCAGGGGCGGGGCACCTGGGCTGGCTCGCCTTCCTGACGAACTTCCGCTGCTACGACGACCGCCGCAACCCGTGGGTCTACGCCCACACGTTGAGCGGCGCGGTGAAGCTCGGCCAGAGGGCCGAGGGAATCGCGTCGATAGACCCAGCCGGGTATCACATGAGGATCAACGTCTTCACCCCGGACCCGCACGACCAATGGCCGCTGCCGTGGTACCTGCGCCGCTTCGACCGCGTCGCCTACTTCACCGACGCCCCGGCCAATCCCGACGCGCCGATGATCATCTTCCGCCCAGAGGCCTGGCCCAGGCTCCAGGAGCGCCTGAAAGACAAGGACAACTACCAGTACGAGCACGTGGGGCTTCGCCCGGCCGTGGTGCTGACCATCGGCATCCGGGCGGACCTGTGGAAGAAATACCGCGACGAGGTGCTGGCCAAACGCCGCCCGCCGGCTTCCGCGCAGGCCTCGCCGCCCGGGAGGCCGGTGCCATGAGCGGAAAAACGCCCGCCACTTCAGGCCCCGCGTCCGGCCCGGTCATCCGGCCAGTGGCGCACCGCGCGATGGCGACCATGTTCGAGATCTTCATCGCCCAATCCGACCAGGCCGCCGCACGCGGGGCCGCCGAGGCCGCGTTCGTCGAGATCGACCGCTTGGAACGCCTGCTCAGCCGCTTCATGCCCTACAGCGACATCTCGCGGATCAATGCCGCCGAGCCTGGCAAGGCCGTCGTGGTGGAGGTCGAGTCGGCCGAGTGCCTCCAGGCCGCGCGACGCATGTGGGAGCGGACTGACGGCGCGTTCGACGTCACCGCCGGTTCACCCCCCAGGGGCCGCGGCGAAAAAGCCGCCGCCGGGATGAATCGCATCGCCATCGACGCCGACACCATGAGCGTCAGCCGGCTCGACGTGAGCGTCCGGATCGACCTTGGCGGCATCGGCAAGGGCTGCGCGCTGGACCGCGCCGCGGACCTGCTGGGCGAGTGGGGCGTTCGCAACGCCCTGCTCCACGGCGGCACGAGCACCGTGCGCGCCATCGGCCATCGGCCCGGCCGCGACGGCTGGCAAGCGGACCTGCGCAGTCCTTCCGACGACCAGGCCGCGCTGGGGGCCGTAATGCTCAGGGATTGCTCGTTCAGCGGATCATCCACCGCCCAATCGCGGCATATAATCGACCCGCGGACGGGCAAGCCCGTCGACGCCGGCCGCGCCGCCTGGGCCATTGCCCCCGACGCCACCACCGCCGACGCCCTGACCACCGCCCTGTGCGTGATGCATGATGAAGAAATCAAGCGTTTCGCGAAAGCCAACCCCAAGCTTTCGTTTGTAATCGGCCGGCGGGTCCAGGGCCGGTGGCGACTGGAGGCGATAGGCCCGAAGGTGCTGCGAGAAGAAGGAAGTAGGTAGCAATCAGTAGATAGGAAGCAGGAAGAAGGGCAATCCAGTAGATGAGCCTGGATCATTAAGAGAGCTGGAATGAGGGTCTGCAACCAAATGGCATAAGGAAAGCTCGAAGACTTGGCTTTCGGATGAGCCTGAAGGGCTCAAAGTTGCCTGGTTGCCCCGGTAGGGGCAGGCCAGGCAGCACAGCCCAGGGCAGAGCGAAGCGCCGCCCTGGGTAGCAGAATAATAGAATAGGAAGCCCTGAAAGGGCGCAATGAGGTCCGTGGCAAGAGCTATTGCGCCCTTTCAGGGCTTGAATCAGATTTGTGTCCATTACCCAGGGCGGCGCTGTGCTCTGCCCTGGGCTGGACTGCCCGCCTAAAGGCGGGCAGGTTTGAGCCCTTTGGGCTCCTAAGAACAATGGCTCGAAATCTTACCTTATGTCCATTTGGTCCTGCCACCCTAAGACCTTGGAGCTATGAGCCAGGATCTTCTTTTCGTAGCTGGAGCATGACAATGAAAAGCAATCGACGAGTTTCCTTGACGTTCATAGTTGCCGTCGCGGCGATTCTTTCCCTTTCGGCGCCCTCCGCGCTGCGGGCGGCCGACGCCAACTCCGCGCCGCCCAAGCTGCCGGAGGACCCGTATACCGGCGAGTATGTCGGGACGTACATCGCGGCCGCTGACGGCAAGACAATGCTGGGCGTCGCGAAGGTCTACGTTGACCCGGCGGTCAAGCCCGATGGCGGTTACCGGGCCGCACTGTACGCGGTGGAGTCCGGCCTGATGCACGGGGCGGTCATCGGGGAAAAGACCAAATGCGAATCGAGCGTTTTGCTGACCGGCACCTGGGAACAAGGCACTGCCAAGGAACCATACGTTCGGCTGCGCCTGGCGGACGACAAGTGGCAGGGCGGCATCGACGGCGACAAGTGCGTGGTTGGATCCAAGGCCGGCGTGTTTGACCTCAAGCGATACCAGCGCAAGAGCCCCACGCTTGGCGCCGCCCCGCCGGCCGGGGCGATCATGCTGTTGGACTACAAGCCCGGCAAGGCGCCGAGCCTGGCCGAGTGGACCAACAAGGGCTGGAAGGCATTCGATGACGGCAGCATCATGGTCGCCAAGGGCAACAACAACACGGTTCGCACGTTCAGGAACTTCCGGCTCCACGCGGAGTTCATGGTGGTTCGCGACAAGGGCGGCGGCAACAGTGGGTTCTACCTGCTGGACCGCTACGAGGTGCAGGTGCTCGATTCCTTCGGCCTGAATCCGGCCAAGGGCAACTGCGCCGCGGTCTACCTTACCTTTGCGCCGTCGGCCAATGCCTGCCTGCCTGCCGGTCAATGGCAGACGTACGATACCACTTTCCGCGCGCCGGTTATGGAGGGCAAGGAAGTGAAAAAGCGCCCGCGCATCACGGTAGTTCATAACGGCGTGCGGGTGCATGACGACGTTGAGATTCCGCACGCAACGGGCGTTGCCCAGGCGCGCGGCGACGTGGCCGAGGGGCCAATAATGCTCCAGGACCACGGCAGCCTGGCTCGGTTCCGCAACATCTGGCTGGTGGAGATCGCCGGGCAGTAGCCTCTCCGGCAGGAACCTCTTCGCCGGCGCCGGGTTAACATTGTATGTGCCGGCTGTCTGTGGTTTTCGGCGACAGGCGGCGGCGAGCGACATCCACCAATACCAGGAGACAGGAAAATGCAGCGTAGCGTGATGATACTGACGGCGATTTCACTGTGTGCGACGGTTCTGGTCATGGCGGCGTCGGTGGTGCTGGCGGAAGTCCAGGCCGACGAAATGAAGAAGATCGAGGCCGCGTGCCCCAAGACGGCCCCCGCCAAGACCGCCAAGGCACGGAAGATACTGATCTATTCCCACTGCGGCGGCTTCAACCATGCCCCGGCCATCGAGCGGGGCAAGATCGTCCTGGCTATGATGGGCGAGAAGACCGGCGCGTACACGGCCGTGGTAAGCGACGACCTGTCGAACTTCCAGCCGGAGAAACTCAAGCAGTTCGACCTCGTGGTGCTCAACAACACCACCGGCGAACTGTTCGAGATCAAAGAGCCCAAGAAGCCCAACAAGCCCAACTTCGACGCGATGAAGTTCAAGGACGCCGCCAGCCTCGCGGCCGCCGAGAAGAAGTACGCCGCCGATTTGGCCAAATACGAAGAGGCCGCCAAGGCCTCAGAGTCAGCCGGCAAGCCGGACACGGCCAAGCTGCGCGAGAGCTTCATGTCGTGGGTGAAAAACGGCGGGGCAGTCTTCGGCATCCACGCCGCGACGGACTGCTCATATAAGTGGCAGGAATATGGCGAGATGATGGGCGGCTGGTTCTCGGGCCATCCGTGGAACACGGAGGTCGGCGTCAGGAACGACGACCCGACGAGCCCCATCAACGCCTCGTTCGGCGGCAAGGGCTTCCAGATCGCCGACGAGATATACACGGTCAACAAGGCCGACATCTACTCCCGCGAGAAACAGCGGGTGCTCCTGAGCATCGACCCCGCCATTACGGACACCAAGAAGGCCGGCCGCGCGGACGGCGACGTTGCCGTGAGCTGGATAAAGGCATGGGGAAAGGGCCGGGTGTTCTACTGCTCGCTGGGCCACCGCAACGAGATATTCTCCAACCCGGCCGTCCTGGGCCACTACCTGGCCGGCATGCAGTGGGCGATGGGCGACCTGAAAGGCGTGGACGCGACGCCCAAGCCGCTCGAGACGAAGTAGCGCGGAACCCTTGTCTTGAATCGCAGAGTGCGCTGAGGGCGCGGAGGAATGAAGCAAAAGGGGATTGCATGAACTGTCATGCAGTCCCCTTTTGATATTGATCTTCTCTGTGGCCTCTGCACTGAAAAGAAGCTAGCAGGTAATAGGCAGCAGGGGTTATACGCAATCAGATTGAATCTCGTGCGGTAGCGGCGATGGCGACTTGGGGCAATGTCAAGCTCCGCTATCGCCCCTGGGGCTCTGGATGAGGAGAGCATCATTCCGGGGGTTCGCGAGTACGCTCACCGCCCGGCTATGCGCCGACAGCCCCCTCGGGGCTCATTATTTTGTGAGGCTGATTCCGGGGGTTCGCGGGTACGCTCAGCCCCGGCTATCCCGGCGCGCCGGGATCGGCCCGTCGGGCCTCTGATAATGCCTACCTGCCTCCACGACCGGGACGGCCGTGGGATCTGCCTTCGCTGAAGCTATGGCAGGCAAACTCACGGGCAAGATGCCCGTGCTACTCATGGGCAAGATGCCCATGCTACTCACGGGCGAGACGCCCGTGCTACTCATGGGCAAGATGCCCGTGCTACTCACGGGCAAGATGCTCATGGGCAAGATGCCCATGCTACTCACGGGCGAGACGCCCATGCTACTCATGGGCGAGACGCCCATGCTACTCACGGGCGAGACGCCCGTGCTACGGTTTTCATACACGTCCTCATGCGAGTTTGTCGGCCTGTGCCAGGAAGAATTCCCTGCTCCAGAGGTCCAGCGACGGCAGTTCATTGGGCTTGACGAACCGGCGGACGTCATCGCGAGCGTGCTTCCAGTCGGTCGCCTCGATCCTGGCCCGCACTTGCTCGATGCACCAGGGGGGATCCGCCCGCACCCCCCGGCCCTTCCACGGACCCATCTGATCCAGGGCCGAAGTGAGCAAGGCATAGTTGGCCGACGTCCCGCGGGCCGTGTACCAGATGAAGTCGTACCAGTCCCGGCCTTTGAGGTACTCCCGGCAGAGCAGCGCGTGAAACTTGCCGGCCAAGAGGCTGGGCAGGTCGAACACGCACACGGCCGACGGAAACGGGAAGTCCAGGTACCTGGTCTCGAACTTCGCCCCGCCCGGCGGGCTGGTGTCAACCTCCAGCTTGATCCGCAGCTTGCGCAGCGGCCCGGCGGCGGGCTTGTAGTTCAGCCGGAGCAGATTGCCCAGCGAATCATCCTTCACGAAGGCCATGCGGACGGCCTGGTCGAGCTTTGAGCGATCGTCCATCTCCAACTCATAGCCGTAGGCCGTCAATTCCTTGCCGAGAGCGTCAAGATACGGCCGGAGTTCCAACGAGGCGTCGGGTTCCTGAAGCGCAAAGTCAAGATCTTCCGAGAATCGGTTCATGCCATGAAAGACGCGGAGGCACGTGCCGCCCTGTAACGCGGCCTTTTGGAAGAAGTCGGTTCGCCCAAGGGCAGCCAGCACGATCTCCTGCGTGATCTCCCGCAGTGCTTGTTCTTCTTCGAGGGTTGATCGACAGGCGTAGCTGTCAAGCCGGTCCTGAATCATTTTCACACTCATCTCTTCAAGTCCTTTCGCAGACCTTCGAGGAACCGCCGGACGCGGAGGCAGGAGTAGTTGGCCAGGAGCCGGCTGAACGTCTCGGCCTCGACGCTCGCCAGGACACCCTCATCGACGCGCAGGCTTCCGACCACCGGCCGGGCTGAGGTCCAGTCTCGCTTGTGGACGTGGACGTAGTCGGCCAGGGCCTTGAGCGGCGAGGCCAGAAGGAAGCTCTCGCCGCCGCAGCCTGTGCCATCCGCACTGCCGCTGCCATCCTTCTCAACGCGAGCGACTTCCGTGTAGAACGTCTCCTGCGGAACCCGCGTGAAACTGAAGAGCCCCAAAGGCGTATCGAATTCGCGCGAGCGATCCAGCGAGACGCTGGTGATGGCGTACACGGCCTCTGGAATCCAACCGTGGTATGACAAGGCCGCCTCGAGGCTGATGTAGCTTGGGCCGTAGATCCGCTGGGCCAGCACGAGCGGATCGACTTTCTGCCGCAGATACTTGGGCGCCAGGCAGTAAAGGCCCCGGCGAATGCGCACGACCTGGCCGGCCTTCACGGCGCGCTTGAGCAGGCCAAACTGCCGGTCCGGGCTGCCGCCAACCCAGCAGGCCATCTCCGAGCGGGTGAAAACGCCGCCAAATGTTTTTTCCAACGCGATTTCCGTGAGTTGCTGCATGTATGTATGATATTGTCATTATCGGCCAGTTTCGAGCATTTCTTCAGAAGAGCCGGTTGCATTGCGGATGTTCGTAGTGTGCCCGTCAGGGCATTCCGTAAGCCGGAAGAATAACGCCTTCCTGCCCCCAAGGGGACGGCGTCACTACGAACGCTCCGCGTGCGTTTGGCTCGTGCCTTTGGCGTTCGTAGTGTGCCCGTCAGGGCATTCCGGAACCTGGAAGAATAACGCCTTACGGCGTCACTACGAACGCTCCGCGTGCGATTGGATCGTGCCTTTGGCGTTCGTAGTGTGCCCGTCAGGGCATTCCGTAAGCCGGAAGAATAACGCCTTACGGCGTCACCACGAACGCTCCGCGTGCGATTGGATCGTGCCTTTGGCGTTCGTAGTGTGCCCGTCAGGGCATCTCCGGAGAAGGTCCGGAAGAATAACGCCTTATGGCGTCACCACGAACGCTTCGACACTCGATTCCGGAGGTTCGCTATTTGCCACGATTTGCCGCTGGCCAAGGGCGCGCCGCCGCTATAGACTATGGAAAATGCTTCCGGCATTTTTTGGCAAGTTCGTAGCCTTCGGCGGGAAGGCATGTTCCCGCCTGCATTTCTAATGGGAAAGGTCAGACAGATGGCTGAATACTCACTGAACCCGGCGGGCGAAAAGTTCAGGATTCCCGAGGAAAAGGATTATGCGGCGGAGTTCGACCGTGTTTCCGCACTGGCGGCCGCGGCGAGGAAACAGGGCAAGGAAATCGTCGTCGTAATGGGCGTCGGCTTCGTCGGGGCTGTGATGGCAGCCATCGTGGCGGACACGAAGGACAAGAAGGGCCGGCACAGCAAGTTCGTCATCGGCTGTCAGCGTCCCAGCCCGCGGAGCTACTGGAAGATTCCCATGCTCAATCGTGGCCAGTCGCCGGTCAAGGCCGAGGACCCCGAGGTTGACCCGATGATCGCCCGCTGCGTCAAGGACTCCAAGACGCTGACGGCGACCTACAACGGCGACTGCCTGAGCCTGGCCGACGTGGTGGTCGTGGACGTCCAGTGCGACTACACGAAGCACGAGCTTGGCAACATGCGCAACGGCCAGGCCGAGATGACCGCCCTCGAGGCGACCATGCGGACCATCGGCGAGAAGATTCCCCCCAAGTGCCTGGTTCTCATCGAGACGACGGTCGCCCCCGGCACGACGGAGTTCGTGGCCTGGCCGATCATGAAAAAAGCCTTTGCCGGCCGGGGCATGAAGGCCACGCCGCTGCTTAGCCACAGCTTCGAGCGCGTCATGCCGGGCAAGGAGTACGTGTCGAGCATTCGCGACTTCTGGCGCGTGTGCTCCGGCTGCACGGTCGCGGCGCGCCAGCGGGTTGTGAAGTTCCTCAAGGAGGTGCTGAACACCGAGAAGTTCCCGCTGACGGTCATGGACCGCCCGATCGAGTCGGAGACGACCAAGATCGTCGAGAACTCCTACCGCGCCACGACGCTGGCGTTCCTCAACGAGTGGAGCCTCTTCGCCGAGCGCAACGGCGTGGACCTCGTCAAGGTCGTCAACGCCATCAAGATGCGCCCGACGCACAGCAACATGATCTTCCCCGGCCCGGGCATCGGCGGATACTGCCTGCCCAAGGACGGCGGGCTTGGCTACTGGGCCTACAAGCACATCCTGGGCTTCGAGGACCAGGACGCCATCTTCAAGATCACGCCGATCGCCATCGACACCAACGACACCCGCGGCCTGCACGTGGCCGAGCTCACGCGCGACGCCCTTCGCAACATGGGCCGGCACATCGCGGGGGCCGAGGTGCTCATCTGCGGCGCCAGCTACCGCCAGGACGTCGGCGACACGCGGTACAGCGGCTCGGAGATGGTCGTCCGCAAGCTGACCGAACTCGGGGCCGACATGCGGGTGCATGACCCCTACGTGGACCACTGGTACGAACTTGAGACCCAGGACACCTACCCGGCCCCCGGCCAGTCGTGGAGCCGGTTCTTCCGCAACCAGAAGCACCTGACGGGCATCCGCGTCCAGCGGGACCTGCCCGCGGCCATCAAGGGCGCCGAGGCCGTCATCCTGGCCGTGCCGCACACGCCCTACCTGGATCTGAACCCCGACCAGATCGTCAAGTGGGCCTGCGGGCCGCTGGCGGTCATCGACTGCTTCGGAATCCTGCCCGATGAGAAAATCCGCCGCTACTTCGAGCTCGGCTGCGAAGTCAAGGCCCTCGGCCGCGGACACATCCAGCGGATCAAGGAGGAGGTGCGCAAGGCGGGGAAATGACGGCCCAAAGGAAATACCCTCAAATCCAAAGCCAAACACGATTTTGACTTGATTATTGCAGAAAACATGCAATAATGACGATTAGACAGGTGGTGAATCGTCATGATAATAGAATTCAGGGTAAAAAACCATCGTTGCTTCCGGGATGAGCAGGTCCTCTCGCTTGTGGCCGGGCCGGACAAGTCGCTCCCGGATAACGTCTTCGAAGAAGGCGGCTTCCGGCTCCTGCGCAGCGCCGCCATCTACGGGCCGAACGCTTCCGGCAAGAGCAGCCTGATCGAGGCAATTGGGTTCATGCGGGATCTGGTTGTGAACTCCGCCAAGAAGCAACCGGGCAACCACATATCTGTGAACGCGCACCAACTTGATCCTGTGACTTCTCGCGAGCCCAGCCTCTTTGAACTGAGCTTCGTCTTGGATGGCGCGCAATATCAGTACGGCTTTACGGCAACCGGGCAGAGAGTCTTGGAAGAGTGGCTTTACGAATATCAGACGAACAGGGCCCGGGAGTGGTTTCGCCGTGACTGGGACCCTCAAAGAAAGAGGCCCAGTTATGTGTTTCCGTCACAGAACCTTAAGGGGCGAAAGCTGGAGATTGCCGAAGAGACCGGCGAGAACAGGCTCTTTCTGTCATGGGGCGCCAATAGGAATCACGAGCAACTCCTCCCGATATATGAGTGGTTTCGCGATTCCCTTTGCATGACGCCAAGGGGTGAAGATGAGGACATTCTGCCTCGTACGGATGAAGTTGTCTTCTCCGCCGACGCCAACCGCGGTGCTCTCCTTCAAATGCTGCGAAGTGCCGATTTGGGAATATCCGATGTCAAGATTACGGAGAAGGAGCCCGATCTGCAGCGAATGGATGAGCTAATGGCGACGATGAGGAAGCCGGGGGGAATGACGGATGAAGCAATTCTGGAACTGTTAAGTCTTACAAAGGCAATTACGGGAGGTACTGGACGATTCAACGTTCGGGTAATTCATCGGGGTCATGGAGGGATGAAGGCGGTCTTCAACCTTAAGGATGAATCGGAAGGCACCAGACGGTTCTTCGCTTTGGCAGGCCCGTGGATTGAGTCTCTCACGCACGGCAGCACAGTCTTTGTGGACGAAATCCACGAGAGCCTTCACCCGATGCTGACTCGCCAATTGGTCGAGTTATTCCACGATTCGCAGTGGAATCGTCGCAATGCCCAGTTGGTCATGACCACTCACGACGTATCCCTCATGGATTCATCCCTCTTCCGCCGGGATCAGATTTGGCTTACAGAGAAAGATGAGGAAGGGGCCGCGCACCTCTATTCCCTGAGCGACTACAAGAAAAAGAGGCCACGAAAGGAAGAGAACTGGCAAAAAAGCTACATGGCCGGGAAGTACGGTGCGGTGCCGATCCTGGGGGATTTTGAAAAGCCATGACTCGCCGCCAACGCACCCGGGAGTCGCTCCGCCGCCGCCGGCCGTCGGTTGCGCCGCGGGCATGCGTTCTCATCGTCTGCGAGGGCCTCGAAACCGAACCGCGGTACTTCAAAGCGTTGCAGAAGAAGCTGAGGCTCCTGCCAGTCGAAATCGAAGTTGTCGGACAAGGCGCTGCCCCTAAGACGGTCGTAGAAAGAGCGGTTGAATTGCTCAAGGGCAGGCGGCATGAAGTCAAGCGAAGCCGGGCCGATTTCAACTACGACCATGTTTGGTGCGTCATTGACGCTGAGCAGCAGACGAAGAATCCTTCGCTGTTGCCGGCTTTGGTCCAGGCCCAAGACAACGGCATCAACGTTGCACTTTCGAATCCTTGCTTCGAGTATTGGTTCATTCTCCACTTCGCCGATTCCGGACGCCCGCTTGTCGATGCGAGGGGAGTCATTCGCGAGCTGAGGAAGCACATTCCTGGCTACGAAAAGGCCCAGGACGTCTTTGAGACGCTCTGGCCTGCGGTCGATCGTGCAGCCGGTCGTTCAAAAGCCAGTGCGGATTCCCATGAACGAGCGGGAACCGACAGGCACCTTCGGGACCCGTCTACGGAAGTCCACGAACTCGTCGAACTGCTCCGCAGGACGGCCGCCAGGCCCCAGACCTGAATGCTTTGACGGCTTCTTCTCTTCTTTTTCTCTCTGCGACTCAACGGCTCTGTGGTCAAACCTTTTCTTTTTCCGCCGGCGCGGTAGGCTATGGGGCATGAGCGAGACGAAGTTGCAGGTTGCGTTGGATTTCCTGGACCTTTCGCGGGCGATTGCAGTCGCCGAGGCGGCCGTCGCGGGCGGGGCGGACTGCATCGAAGCCGGCACGCCGCTGATCAAGAGCGAAGGGCTCGACGCCGTGCGCGCGCTGCGGGCGGCGTTTCCCGCCGTGACGATCGTCGCGGACATGAAAACGATGGACGCCGGCAAGGTCGAGGCCGAGGCGGCCGCAAAGGCCGGGGCCAACGTCATGACGGTTTGCGGCGCCGCCGGCGAGGGCACTATCCGCGAGTGCGTCGAGACAGGGCGGCAGTTCGGCATCGACGTGGCGGTGGACCTGATGGGCGCAGCGGACGTCGAGGCCCTGGTGCGCCGCTGCGAGGAAATCGGCGTGGCCTGGCTGGATGTTCACTGCGCCATCGACGCCCAGATGCAGGGGGCCGACCCGCTCGAACAATTGCGCCATGTCCGCCGGCTTACAACGCTGACGGTGGCGGTGGCGGGGGGGCTTAACAGCGAGACCGCCGCCGCCGCTGCCCAGGCGGGCGCCGACGTGGTTATCGTCGGAGGCGCGATAACCAAGGCCGTGGACCCCAGGCAGGCGACGGCTGACATTCGCAAAGCGATCGACAGCCGCCAGCCGATCGCGACGGACCTGTTCAAGCGGACCGGTTCCGCCGGCCTGCGTGAACTGCTTTCCCGCGTGCGGACGAGCAACGTCTCCGACGGCGCCCACAGGCTGGCGTGCCTGGATGGCATTGTCCCGCTGGCGGTGGGGCAATTCGCGTGCGGCCCGGCAGTGACGGTCAGGTGCGTGCCGGGCGACTGGGCCAAGTCGGTCGAGGCGATCGACGTCGCCAATGCGGGCGACGTGATCGTCGTCGACGCCGGCGGGATTCCCCCGGCCG
>Ga0315285_10001972_pt1 | contig 21560 bp, 17 predicted proteins | sample YL17G09_36_MG_FD_203698 | JGI IMG/M metagenome (GOLD analysis project Ga0315285, IMG submission 203698) | Sediment microbial communities from Yellowstone Lake, YNP, Wyoming, USA - YL17G09_36 | ecosystem: Environmental > Aquatic > Freshwater > Lake > Sediment | place: USA: Wyoming | collected...
ACGGCTGCTGTTGCCCCACCGCCCCAAGCTCCCTCCGAAGCCGAGAAGGATCGCGGCTCTCCGTCCCTCCGGGAAGAGGCCAAGGAATTGGAGAAGACTGCAACTGCACCGGAATCCCCGAAGATTGAAGAATCATCCCGGGAACCCCGCGCCAAGAGCGCAGAGCCCGGTATGGCTGCCAGGAGAGTTCTGCCTTCCGCCCCAACCCCCCTGCAAGCGCCAGCACCTTCGGCAGCACCGGTACAAGCGGCGCCGTCACCAGGGGCGGAGATGGAAGGCCAGATCTCCTCGGCGCGTCCAAGGTCGGCCGACCAGCTCTACTCCACTGCGCTGATGGACTTGGGTCGCCAGAGCTACGATCAGGCCATCGAGAGCCTTCGCGCCTTCATCCAACAGAATCCGCGAGACACCCGCGTCCCCGACGCGAGGATGCGATTGGCCGATGCCTATGTCGCCCAGCACCGCTACAGCGAGGCCATCCTCGAGTACGAGGCGGTAGCTCGGGAGTTCCCCGACAGCCCCCTGGTCCCCGTGGCCCTCTACCGCCAGGCCCAAGCCCGCCTGGCATTGGGAGACCAGGCCGGATGCCAGATGCTCCGGGACGTGGCCGATCGCTACCCGCAAGCCCCTGAGGCCGCCCTGGCCCGCGAGGCCCTCTCCACCCGCTGCCGCTGACCCTCCCCTGCTCCCCGCTCCTCTGCCCCCTTGCTCCCCCGCTCCCCGTCTCTCCCTCGCCCTCTGCCCCCATGCTCCCATGCCCCCTTTCACTCTCAGCTCTGGACCTTGGAACTTTTCTCGGTGGCGCCTGTCTTACCCTCCAAACAAACAATGCGGCGACCCCGAGGTCGCGAAGGAGGAAGACAGATGCGAAAGACATTGTGGTTGCCAATTGCAATGGCGGCGGTCCTGTCCATGGGCCTAGCGGAGGCTGCGGCAGGGCCGACAGCGAATACAACGGGCCGCGCCGCGGTGACACAAGAGCAACAGAAGGACGTCGCCGTCACCATCTACAATGGAAACCTGGGCCTAGTGAAGGACATCCGCGAGCTGGTGCTGGGCCCCGGGATCCACGAAGTGAAGTTCATGGATGTGGCCGCACAGATCGATCCGACCAGTGTCCACCTCAAGTCCCTGACGGATGCGACCGGCCTGCGCATCCTCGAACAGAACTACGAGTACGATCTCCTGAACCCGCAGAAGCTCCTGGACAAGTTCGTGGGCAAGCAAGTCAAGCTCATGACCGGAGACGGCAACCTCATTGACGCCGTTCTCCTGAGCAACAACAACGGGCCCATCTACAAGATCAACGGTCAGATCCACCTCGGGCATCCCGGTCGCGTGATCCTCCCCGACCTGCCCGACAACCTGATCCCCAAGCCCACGCTCGTCTGGTTGCTGCAGAACCACACCGGACGGCCGCAGCGCATAGAGGCCTCGTATCTCACCTCCGGAATCGCCTGGAAGGCGGACTACGTGGTGGTGCTGAACGAGAAGGATGCCGGCGGCGACCTGACGGGGTGGGTGACCATTGACAACAAAAGCGGCGCCACCTATACCGACGCGGCCTTAAAGCTCGTGGCCGGGGACATCCACCGCGCTGTAACGCGACGCGAGATGCGGGCGGTGATGGAGTCCGCGGCCAAGGGTGCGGTCGCGGCTCCGCAGTTCCGGGAGGAGTCGTTCTTCGAGTACCACCTCTACACCCTGCAGGGGCGGACAACGATCAAGCAGAACCAGACGAAGCAGATCAGCCTGCTGAGCGCGGCGGACATCCCGATCAAGAAGGAACTCCGGTACTACGGCGCGGCCCAATATTACCGGGGGGAGTTGGGCACGCCGCTGTCGAACCAGAAGGTGGGCGTGTTCCTGGAGGTCGCCAACTCGGCGAAACACAATCTGGGTGTCCCCCTCCCCAAGGGCACAGTCCGCGTGTACAAGGCCGCGGCCGACAAGAGCCTCCAGTTCATCGGCGAGGACGTCATTGATCACACGCCGAAGGACGAGAAGGTGAAGATCAAGATGGGCGAGGCCTTCGACGTCGTCGGGGAGCGCACGCAGCGGGACTGGAAGCGGATCGCCTGGGACGTGTACGAGACCGAGTGGGACGTCCAGCTCCGGAATCACAAGAAGGAGGACGTGGAGGTCACGATCATCGAGCCGGTCCCCGGCGACTGGGAGGTGCTGAAGAGCAGCCACCCCTACGAGAAGATCGAGGCCCACACCCTGCAATACGTGGTAAAGGTCCCCAAGGATGGCAAGGTCACGGTGAACTACCGCGTGCGGATGCGGTGGTAACTCCACTCATTCGCGCGAGCGCCGACGGCCCGGACCACCCAGTCCGGGCCGTTCCATCTCCCTTACCTTTCCTCGGCACTTGGCTCCACATCCGTGAGGGTCGCCAGTTCATTCCCTGACCCACGAGGACGTTCACGCCGCACTCGCCCATACCCCAAGAATGACGCAATCACGGCCACGGGGGAAAAAGGTTGACTGCGCATCGTCGCATGTATATCCTGCCGTATATACATCGGGAGGAATCGGCTATGAAGACGGCGAAGATATTTCGCAGCGGGAACAGTCAGGCGGTGAGAATCCCCAAGGAATTTCAGATGAAGGGTGATGAGGTGGAAATCGAACGCAAGGGAGAATTGTTGCTCCTCCGGCCAAAGAAGAAGTCCTGGGCTGCCCTCAGCGAAAGCTTGCACAAGTTCACGGATGACTTCATGAAGGATGGTCGGAATCAGGCGCATGTCCAGAAACGGGGTAGGGCCTTCCCATGAAGGTCATGCTGGACACCAACATCTGCATCTATCTCATCAAGCAGCGTCCTCAGTCTCTCCTGGATCGGTTTCGCTCCTTTCCCGTCGGGGACATAGGCATCTCGGTCATCACCCTTGCTGAACTCCAGTACGGCGCCAGCAAGAGCAGCCAACCGAAGAGGAATCGGGAGGCCCTGGAGCAGTTTCTTTCCCCACTTGAGATGGCCGCTTTTGACCGCCAGGCGACCGTAGCCTTGGCAAGATTAGGGCCGCACTCGAGAAGAGGGGCCGGCCCATAGGCGCAATGGACCTACTGATCGCCGCGCATGCACTGAGTCTGGGCGTGCGCCTCGTCACCAACTATGAAAGGGAATTCCGGCACGTGCCGGGCCTTCGCGTGGAGAACTGGGTCTCGTCCACCTAGCTCGAAGGCTCATGCCTGCGTGGGATATGACTCCGCTCCGCTGATTCCGTTCCGCCAAGATCTTCATCGTCGAATGTCCTATGTCCCTTCCTGGTGCCGGGCGACCGCGAGGTGATCAAGACGAGTCACCCCGACGAGAAGGCCGAGGCCCACACCCTCCAGTACGTGGTCACGGTCCCCAAGGACGGGAAGGTCACCGTGAACTAGCGTGTCCGGATGCACTGGTAGGCCAAAGCCCTCGAGCGGCGAATTGTGGCGATCCTTGACATCATGCCAGCATGCCGTCATACTGCCATCGTCTTACTTGACCCGGGAGGAGCTCATGAGGCGGACCCAGATTCAACTTGACGAGCGGACTTACGAGACCCTGCGACGACAGGCCTTTCAGAAGGGTTGCTCGATTTCGTCTCTTGTCCGCGAACTCCTGGCCGATTCCCTAGGAACCGCGAAGGCCAAGCGACGGACCTCCCTCAAGGATTTCGCCTTCATTGGCGCCGGACAGTCTCGGCAGGGCCGGCTCTCTCCGGTTTCCGAGCGGCACGACGAGGCGTTAGAGGCAGCCTTGACGGAAGAACACCGCCGATGATTTTCCTCGACACATCCACCATATACGCTATGGCTGATCGGGAGGATCCTCGCCATGAGCAGACCAAGGAGCTATTTCAGGGTCTGCTTGAAGCTGGTGAAGAGATCCTCACGCACAACTATGTGCTCGTCGAGGCCATAGCACTCATCCAGAGGCGTCTAGGGCTTGAGGCGGCCGTCAACCTCGCCCGAGACGCTCGTGCCTTTGACATCGAATGGGTGGACGAAGCGACTCATGAGGAGGCGGTTCGCCGCCTGGCTCGTTCTGGGAAGCAGGGAATCAGTCTTGTGGATCAAGTGAGCTTCCTGGTGATGCGGCGACGGGGTGTCCGCACCGCCCTTGCCTTTGACCCGGATTTTGAGGCTGAGGGGTTTCGGTTGTTCGAGGGTGCGGATTGAACCTCACCGTCGATGTAGTGTGATATCCAAATCCGAGAGACATGACATGGGGAGGGACTTCCTCCTGACGAATGCTGACGCGCCGGCTGAGGTTTTCCTTACCGCCTTTCGATCCCTTCCGAAGGCTGGCAGAGACCGCATCCCTTTGGGTCTGGTTAAAGACAAAGCCCTGCGTCGGGATTTGATGGATCTCACGGTGATTGGAGCGAGAAGGAAGGACGCTTCGCGTCCGTTCGCCGACTACTTGACTTGTGCCAGAGCAGGCGGAACACTGCGCTCCTCCCGGAAGCGCCGACTAGCTGCGCAGGCCGCCAGGCTCGACCCGAAGGAGGACCGAGCCCTGGCTGAGGAGGGCTTGTACCGTGAAAGACTGGAAAGAGCGTATTTCGATTGACCCCAAGGTGTGCCACGGCAAGCCGTGCATCAAGGGGACCCGGATCATGGTCTGGATCATCGTTGGTTGCCTCGCTAACGGGGACTCTGTTGAGGAAGTCCTGGTGGCCTACCCGTCTTTGACCCGAGAGGACGTTCAGGCTGCGCTTGCCTATGCCGCTGAGATGGCGAGAGAACGGTACGTATACATTCCTATCATGCAGACCCCATGAGGCTCAAAGTGGATGGGAGCTAACAGCGAGGGCTGCCAATGAAACTCATCTTTGAGACCTGTGAGCCACGGCCCGAGGTCCTGACAGGCGAGCTTAAGGAAGACATCTTTGCCGCCCGTCTGATGGACGTGATCCTGGGGAAGGCAGAGGACGTTTACCAAAAGCCGGATGTCTTCTTCGACAACACCTTCCCGACCCAGGGGCTCAAGGGTCTTCTCTCCGAAGTGTTTGGGCGCCTTACCGGGAAGAGGCCTGCCAACAACTCCGTGATCCGCCTGGAGACTGCCTTCGGCGGTGGGAAGACCCACAATCTCATCGCTCTCTACCACATCGCCCGCGGGGGCGGGGATGCAAGCCTGCTCAAGGGACTGCTCTCTCCGGATCTGATTCCTAACCGGCCCATCCCAAACGTTGTTGGCGTCGTCGGTTCCGACCTAGAGACGAGCGAGGGCTTTCGGCACCCCGATACCGGCGTGACCACCTGGACGCTTCAGGGCGAGATCGCTCACCAATTGGGCGGGAAAAAGGCCTATGAGATCGTTCGAAGGAGCGATGAGGAGCGTGGCGCCGCAAGCGTCCCGAGCTTCGAGAAGCTGATCGGAGAAACACCCACGCTGATCATGCTGGACGAGATGGGCCGCTACCTGCGGGCAGGGAAGGCTGTCGCCACGGCTAATAAACGGAGCGACCTCGCCGAGCAGACGGTCGCCACCCTGATCTCGCTCTTGGACTTTGCCTCGGCCAAGCCACACGTGATGGTGGTGCTCACCTTGGCGGATTCCAGTGACGCCTTCGGGAGGGAAACCGACGATCTGCGCAAAGAACTTGAGGAATCCAAAAGGGTCTCCAACCGCCGTGAGCGAGTGATTATCCCTACCGGGGAGACCGAGATCTCTGCTATCGTAACTCACCGCCTCTTCCGGAAGATTGACCGCAAGGAGGCAGAAGCCACCGTCTCGACTTACAGTCAGTACTACGCCCGGCTCCGGGATCAAGAGGCGAACCTTCCGGAGCGAGCTGTCCGGGCTGAGTATGCTCAGGAAATGGTTGCCGACTACCCGTTCCACCCCGAACTGTTGACCACCCTGAATCGCAAGACTTCCACCATCCCCTCGTTCCAGAAGACGAGGGGTGCCCTCCGCCTTCTCGCGCGTACGGTTCGGGAACTGTGGGCGAAGCGGCCATCAGACGCCACCATGATCCATCCCCACCATCTTGATTTGGGTGTGGACGAGATCATCAATGACCTGACGAGTCGACTGGACCGGCCGGCGTTTCGCCAGGTTGTAGAGGCAGATATCCTCAGCCCGAAGATGGGGACCAGGGCGCATGCCCAGGAACTCGACGCGGACCGGATGGCGGAGGGAAAGCCGGCATACGCCAACCGGGCGGCCACGACGGTCTTCCTGCACAGCTTGACGCAGGGGGTTGCCTCGGGGGTGGACCCCGCCGATCTCACTGTGGCCACCCTCCAGCCAGGCGACGAGCCGGCCATCCTCACCAAGGCTATCCAGGACCTTGAGGCCAGGGCGTGGTTCCTCGAGTGGGACGGGCACCGGTACCGATTCAAGACCGAGCCTTCGCTCAACAAGCTCGTCACCGATGAGGCCGCACTCGTCGGCCGGGTCAAGGCCAAGGAGGAGCTGGACGCCCGCATCCGGCAAGTCTGGAAGAAGGGCCCGTTGGTACCGGTGTACTTCCCCAGCGAGGCAGATGACGTGGACAATGATGCTGGGGATCCGAAGCTGGCGGTGATTCATTATGACGCGGCCACTGCCACCGCCGGCCAGGACGTCCCCCCGGAACTCGTCCAGAAGATCTTCGGTCACGCGGGCACCATGGAGGGGTACCGGACGTACAAGAACAACCTGCTCTTCCTGGTCGCCGAAGCCGATCAAGTGGACCACATGGTCGAGGTGGCCCAGCGCTACCTGGCAATTCGGCGGATCGTGGGTGACGCCGACCGCATGGCGGAGCTATCGAAGGAGCAGCGCGAGAAGCTCAAGGGCATGCAGGAGGCTGCGGAACTCCTCGTCCGGGTAGCCATCACGAAGGCATACCGGTACCTGTACTACCCCAGCGTGGATGCTCCCAAGCGGGCAGGGGGACTGGCGCGCGAGACGATCCCCCCACAGAACCAGGGCGAGGTGCTGAAGGACCAGAGCCAGGTGGTCCTCCGCGTCCTCAAGCCCTTGGGAAAACTCCTCTCCGGTGACGACGCGCCCAAGGCGGCGATCTGGCTGAAGGCGAAGGCATGGCCGGCCGGCAAGGACGTGGTGACGACCGAGGACCTGCGGAAGGCGTTCGCTCAGCGCATAGGCCTCCCGATCCTTCTCGATCCCAACCAGCTCAAGCGCACCATCAAGGATGGGATCGCGCAGCGCCAATGGATCTACTACGACGCGGAAGAAGAGGTTGCATACGGGGCCAGCTCGCCGACCCCGCTCGTCAAGGTCAGCGAGGACGTGGAGCTCTACACTGTTGAGGAGGCGAAGCGGAAGGGCCTCAAGATCAAAGGGGAAGAGGTCTCACCGGAGACCTGCCCAGTTTGTGGCAACCCCGCGCCCCTTTGCACGTGCGGGAAAGTCTGCCCGAAGTGTGGCCAGGATCCCTGTATCTGCGCGAAGCCGACACGGCTTCACGCGGAGGGCGCGCCCGGACAGGTCTTCCAGCGAATCGCGGATCAGTGCGCCGACCAAAAGGTTACGACCCTCACGCGGCTCATCATCCGGGTGGAGGGATCGGGGAAGACGGGGGCGGCCGAGGCGCGGTCACTGGGGCTGGCCATCCCGCAGCTAGGGAAGGGGCAATTTTTCATCGAGCAACGGCTGGCGACCGAGTTCGGAACCACTGAATCCCTTGAGATTAACTTCAGAGGCTCCTGGGATCGCTACAAGCGGCTGAAGACGGTGACCGATGCCTTCGGGCAGGAGGCCTCCAAGGTCGCCGTGACGACTACACTGAAGGCTGAGTTTCCTGATGGTCTCCCGATAGATGGCCCGCAGTATCAGACCATCCGCGACGTGTTCGCCGCCCTAGAGATGGGAAAACTGGCGGTGGATGCGGAATGGGCGGAGGCGCCTGGGGGCAAGAGCCAATGACCGCGTCTCCTTTCGAGCTCCGCGTGATTCACCTGACGCACCGCCTTGCCGGGAAGCGGCACGAAGGCGAGTACGGCGTGGCCTTATACCAGCAACCGGTCCGATCCCGTGCACGCAACCCCCATGTGGAGGCGCCTCGCCTAGTGGCGAGGATTTGGGGATTACCTTTCCGATGCACGGTAGATCGCACCCTCGCTGCCCTGAAAGCGAACGGGTACCGGGCCTCGGACTTGAGCAAGACCCGGGGTGCCCCGTTCATCTTGGACGAGGAATCCGGCGTGCGCCTGGGGCTTTTGTTTCTCGCGACGAAACCATTGCGGAAGTTCGGTCGCATTGAGACGATCAGTGGCGCGATCTGGGCCATGGGAGCGGAGGAAGCGTATTACTGGTTCAGCAAGTGCATGGATGTTGCCGCAGGTCGCCGCGCCCGCCGCGCCCTTCGCCTCCTCCTGGCCGCTCAGTAGGGGGAGCCGCCACTGTCGTTCCTTCTAGACTCGGCCTTGCCGGCGTGGTAGATAACAGGCGTGGACTTCACCCAATACGTGGCTGCAAACATGCTGAGGGAGGCGTGACTTGGCCTCCATAACAGAAACGTATCTCCCGCGGCTTTCCTCTCGCCAGGCGTATCTGGACTACCTGGACGGCTACGCCGTGGATCGTGCCGATGAGCTTCGCGTCACCAAGCTTAAGAAGGCGCTAGTCAAGACGTACCTGTTTGAGACGATGGCACAGGATCACCAGGCGCCTGACGCGGCTACGGCGTTCCAGGATGCAGGTGTTATCTTGGACCGGGTGGACGATTCCCTGTTCACCGCCCGGCCCAGGGGGGAGCAGGACATCTGGGGCCTCGTGGAACTCCTGGAACGGCGTCATCCCGTCCTGTATACGCTGCTCGACAGCCAGTCAGCCCAGCGCTGGTGGCATAACATCATCCACGCCTCGCCTTGGCTGGATCGGGTGTGGCTGAGCGCCCCAATTTTCACCGCCCTCTGGGATTACGTCCACCGGACTTCGCCGCTTCACCGGTTTTCCAAGCTGACGTTTGAGTACGAAGCTCGCTTTGAGCTGGATGAGAACGGGTGGGATGTCGCGACGCAGGGAGAGGAAGGAGACGAGACGGCGGAGGAGGAGCTAGAATTCATCGAACCGTCAGACGAGGCTGACCAGCGCCCCGAGCGGCGATCCTCTCGCTGCACGCTGGTGGAGCGTGTTTCCGAGATCCAAGCTCGCCTCGCCCGCCTCCAAGAGGTCTACCGGCCGTTTCACTCGATCACCCAGCTCCGGATTCCGGCTCCCTCTCGCGGAGGTCACGACTTCTACTTCGACGGGCGGGTAACTAACCGGAGCGACTCATTCCTGGACCACCGGCAACAAGTGGGATTCGTCCTGCGGCTGTATCGCGGAGCCACCGAGAGCGCTGAGCAAGCCCTTTGGATGAGCGCCGAGCGCACCGGGGATGAGGCGACCGAGGCCTATCGTCTCCACGGGGCGCCCGTAGTCATGCGCTTCTCCGATCCTCTTTCGGGGGGCGTCTTCGAGCGCTGGATGTCCGCCATGTTCGCCCGGCGAAGCCGCTTTCGCCTCTGGGGCAATCCCATTTCCCTCGGGCCAAATCACCTCCACGTGTACGGGGTGGACCGACACCTCTGGCAGCCGATCTACCTTGAGTTCACACGCCGCCACGCCCTGGCAATCCTCCCCAAGGGAACCTGCGGGAACACGGTGCACCGGTTGGTGACCAATGTCCAGCGATTCGTTGATGCCGAGGTCAAGACCTGGATCGGGGAAACAGAGTACTCTTCGGTGGTCAACCGGTCGCTGACGACGAGAGCCCGATGACGGGGTCGGCACTCCGGGATCCGATCTACCAGCTCAACTTCGTCCTCTGGATGCTCGAAGAGCTCCCGCCAGCGGCCCCGACACGCCCGTTCCTGCGTCAAATGGGCTACACGTTGCACTCTCTTGGGGGAAGCCTGCCGATGCCCCCGGAACTACGGGTTCGCCTGGCGGACCTCAACCTGGAAGCCCGGCAGGCGCCTGCTCCGGACGTGCTGGCTTCTCGGAGGGGATCCACTGAGTTCCTCGTCGTTGAGTGCAAGGCAGCAAGTTTTGGTGCCGGGTCGAGCACCGCTCACCAGGCCCGGGCGTTGCTTGTGGTATCTGCAGATTTGCGCGGACCCCTAGGCCTGCCCGCCCTTCCTGAGATTTCCGGCGTGGTTTCATATCTTCTTCCAGAGCCAGACTCTACGGCACTGGAGGCGACCGTCCATGAACTCGCGCAAGAACTGGAAGGTGCTCGATTGCCCACCGCACCCTTCGCGGTACTCGGCTTCGAAGAAAGGTCTGACGGCGTCTACCTGCTCGACCGCCACCCTCCTACCGGATTGCCCCCTGACGTGGAAGAAAGCATCAGTGATGGGGTGCGAATCCATGAGGTATTCGAGGGTGAGACCGGACGTCGGTTGTACCTGATTCCTTGGGACCCCTCGGTGTCTCAGACACCGGAGGAACGACAATTCTGCCAGCGGATCCTGTTCGAGCGCGTTTTGGCAGAAGCGTTGGCCCTTGCGGGAAGAGCACCTGCCCCCGGGGAAGTTCATCTCCCCATGGACATCCTGCTTGACAGAGCTACCTTCACACTGGCCAGACGCTGGAGGGCCCGCCAGGATATTAAGCACATCACGCAGACTATCCATCGGTTCCTTCGGGGAACGATCGAAAGGCACCCCCGCAAGTTTGCAACCAGATGGGATGCAATGACCCGCACGTTGGTCGTGTCGCTGGGAAGCGCTGAGGAACACGGCGACCTGCTGCGGGCGCTCGAAGAGGGGCAACCGGCCGAGTGGCTCAAGGGCCGGGACATGCAACAGCCGGAGCTTTTTGAGGACGAGGGGGAGCGATGAGGTAGGCGGGGCAGGCACGTCCCCCTGCGGTGATCGAACAAAGCCTTCCCATCGTGATGGGCGCGACGGGCGCTGCCCACCTTGCTGGCCGAGACATAGAGGCGCATTGTGTTTCTCACAAGTCTCCAAGTTCAAGGGTACCGATGCCTGGCCGACGTGGGTATTGCGGTCCGTAGCCCAATGGTACTCATTGGACCAAACGGGTCGGGCAAGACGGCACTGCTGGAGATTTTTACGCTCTTGCGGGACGCGGCCCACGAGCGATTGGGCGAGGCTTTGGGGGATCGGGGGGGAATCAATGACATTCTTTTCGCCGGTGGGGCGGAGTCGTTGACTATCCGCACTACAGCCGTCGTAGATAACCCGCCGGAACTCGAGTACACCCTCGAGATCGGGCGCCGTGGCGTCGGGTACGTCATCAAGTCAGAAACATTGACCCAGCAACGGGATCCGGCGAAACCGACTCCTCACTTCTACATACAGAATTCCGCTGGCCACTGTCGTTACTTTGACCCGAACACGAAGAAACTTGAAGCCCCCACATGGGAATACAAGGAGTTCGAAACGGCCCTCGGCCAAGTCCCCCGGATGTTCCGGGAACCCGCCGAGTTCCGCCGAGCTCTTCACGACACGCGGCTGTACCACGACCTTGACGTCTCCAAGCGCGCGATCGTGCGCCTCCCCCAAGAGCTTCGACCGGTCAGCCTGCCTGGTCCGAATGGGGAAGACCTCTATGCGGCGCTGTACAACCTTCGTACCTCGGATGAGGGGTCATTTGATAGGATCCAAGAGGCCCTGCGCGCCGCCTTCCCGGGCTTCCGAAAACTGGAGTTCCCCCTGGTGGGCAGCGGCCAAGCGACACTCGCTTGGTATCAGGAAGGCTTCGAGAGGCCGTTCTACCCGCATCAACTGTCCGAGGGAATGTTGCGGTTTCTGTGGCTCGCGACGATTCTTCTTTCCCCAAATCTCCCGCCAATCACGCTCATTGACGAGCCTGAAGTCAGCCTCCATCCCGAACTCCTCATGATCTTGGCCGGGCTGATCCGAGAGGCCGCCACGCGCACACAACTTATCGTGGCCACCCACGCCGACCAGCTGATCCGATGGATGGAGCCCAGCGAAGTTGTTGTGGTGGACAAGGAGGAGGATCGAACCCGCCTCACCTGGGCAGACAGGCTAGACCTCGGGAACTGGCTGAAGAAGTACACGCTCGACGAACTCTGGCTCATGGGGGAACTCGGGGGCCGCCCTTGATAATCGTCCTCCTGGTCGAGGGGAAGACGGAGACGACACTCAAGGAGGTCCTGAAGAAGTTCCTGGACGATCAGGCCACCCGGGAGGGCAGGCCCAGGGTCAAGGTGAATACAAAGCCGTTGGACACTCGCCTCCTAAACCCGGAAAGGGTCCGGGACCAGGTGGCCCTGAGTTTGCGAGACCAGGAGGTGGTGTGCGTCGTGGGGCTGGTTGATGTCTATCCCCGATTCCGTTCGGCCCAGGAGGCAAAAGAATTTCTTCGGCAGGCTGCCAGTGGAGAGCCGAAGTTTCATGCCCACGCTGCCCAGTTCGAAGTCGAGGCCTGGCTGCTGCCCTTCTGGCAAGACATTTGCCATAAGCTGAGGGTGCAGCGCCAGCCCCCCGGAGCCAATCCGGAGCAGGTGGACCTTCAGACCCCACCCTCCCGCCATCTCTCTGAACTATACCGGTTGGCCAACCGATCCTATGACAAGCCCAGAGACGCTAAAGCAATCCTCCAGGGTAAGGACCTGACCGTCGTCGCAAGCCAGTGCCCTGAATTCAGAGCCCTCCTGAATACCTTACTGATGTGCGCGGGTCTCACCACCATGCCATGAGGTCTTCATGTCCGAGAAGCGGCCAGCAGTTCTGATTGAACAGTGGCTGCCGATAGCGGAGATCGGGGCGGAGAGTCAGCGCGAGCGGGGCGCGAGCAGCGCCCTGCCACCGCTCTATTTCCTGCACGTGTGGTGGGCTCGCCGCCCGTTGCTGACAAGCCGAGCTGCTGTGCTCGGAAGTGTGCTGCCTGCATGGAGCCCGGACTGGCCATCGAAGCTCGGCGAGCAGTTTCCAACCGAAGACTCATACCATCAGTGGTTCAAGCGCTTGCTGGGGCTCCTCGGTGATCCGGTCGCCGGCCGGAAGCTGATCCAATACGCGAAGGATAAGGGCATCAAGCTGCCCGGCAACCCTTACGGCTACCCTCGCGCCTTCACCATCAGCCCAGATGAAGGCCAGATCCGCACTCTCCATGATCTGCTCGAATACACGTGGGGGACACACGACGTCTCGGTCATGGACCCCATGGCCGGCGGCGGGTCCATTCCCTTCGAGGCGCTCCGGTATGGCTTCGCGACTTACGCCAACGAGCTGAACCCAGTTGCATCCATAATTCTAAAGGCGACTCTGGATTATCCAGCAATGTTCGGCGAAGAACTTGGTAACGAAATTCGGAGATACGGTACCCTCGTCGCCTCAGAAGTCAAGAAACGTCTAGAACTCTACTTTCCGATTAGGCCCAATGAATCCGTGCATGCATATATATGGGCCCGTACTGTTAATTGCCCGTACACCGGGAAGATCATCCCCCTATCGCCCAACTGGTGGCTCTTGCGAGGTACTGATCCGGTTTGCGTCAGACCTCTATTTGATTCCAAAGGTCGGATACCGCGATTCGAGATCGTCACTGGAATGACAGCGTGTGAGCGAGCAAGGCCTGATAAAGGAACCATCAAGCAGGGCAATGCGATTTCGCCTTGGGATCGCGACCAGGCTGTTGACGGCGATTACATCAAGAGCGAGGCCCAAAGGGGTCGCCTAGGCCAAATACTCTATGCGATGGCAGTCAAGGGAAGGAACGGCCTCACCTTTCGCCCGCCTGGTGAAGCTGATCTCGCGGGAATAGACGCGGCTGAGAAAGAGCTCTTTCGTTGGAAGGCAGAATGGGAACGGAAAAGCCTACTTCCAGATGAGCAAATATCTGAGCCCACAAACTACGCGCGCGGACACTTACTCTATGGTGATGGACGTTGGTCTCACCTTTTCTCCCCCCGCCAACTTTTTTCGCACATCACTACGCTAGGGGTCTTGCACGAAGTATCGGAGCGTTTAGCCCTTGAGGTGCCGAAGGAACGGGCGCAAGCGATACAAACATATCTCGCGCTCGCTTTTGATAAGGCCGTGGATTACAACACGAATCGCGCGACATGGGAATGTACGCGAGGAATCGTGAAGCACATCTTCCAACGTCATGGCTTTGATATGAAGTGGACATTTGGCGAGTTTGATGCTGCAAGGAACTTATTGCCATGGGTGATTGATCAAATCGCGGACGCCTTCCAGGGAATCGCTCGGCTCGTGGGTTCTTCGAGGAGTGTATTTGCTGTCGGGAGCAAGGGCCGGAGTATTCATTTGACTTGCGGAAACGCAGCCCAGCTGTCTCGCCTTGCGTCGGGCACAATCAGGCATGTGTGTGTTGATCCACCGTATTACGACAATGTGATGTACGCGGAGTGCTCCGACTTTTTCTACGTTTGGCTAAAGCGTACGCTTAAGGGAATCCACCCGGAGTTGTTACACGAGGGAGTGACGAACAAAGATGATGAGGCTGTCGCGAACTTTGCCCGATTCAAGTCGGTAGGGAGGAATAGAAGAGACCTCGCGATAGCCGATTACGAGAGGAAAATGGCGGCGGCATTCAGAGAGGCTTACAGGATCCTCTCTGGTGATGGTGTTCTAACCGTAATGTTCACTCACAAGAGAGTGGATGCCTGGGACAAACTCGCTACGGCCCTGATTGGGGCAGGATTCGGCATCAGGGCCTCTTGGCCGGTTCACACGGAGAGCGAGCACAGTCTTCACCAGGCGAAAAAGAACGCGGCGGCCAGCACGATTCTGCTGGTGTGCCGAAAGCGGGAACCAGCCAAGGAGCCAGTGTGGTGGGACGATCTGAAAAACAAGGTTCGGGAGACCGCGCGGACCAAGGCCGAAGAATTCGAGAAGCAGGGGATCCGTGGAGTGGACCTGTACATTAGCACGTTCGGGCCGACGCTATCCATCATTTCTGAGCATTGGCCGGTGTTGACGGGGGATGTGGACCCGAAGACAGGCCAGCCGAAGCCCCTCCGGCCGGACGTGGCCCTGGACCTGGCGCGGGAAGAAGTCGTCAACCTGCGCAAGCGCGGCCTGCTTCTGGGTCGGGCCGTCCAGTTTGACCAAGTGACGGACTGGTACCTGATGGCATGGGATGCCTTCCGGGCAGAGCAGTTTCCAGCGGACGAGGCCCGCAAACTCGCCATCGCTCTCGGGCTCAACATCGAGGATGATCTGGTCAAGAACAAGCGGATCATCACCAAGAAGCAGGATTTCGTGGCACTTCAGCCTCCGACGGCTCGGCGGAAGAAGGGCATGGTAGATCCCGATCTCACAGCGTTCGACTGCCAGATTGATGCCGTGCATACAGCCATGCTGGTCTTCGAAGAGGATGGGTCGCGGGCCTGCGAGCGATTCTTGCGCCAGGCCCACCTCCTGAACGACGCGACTTTCAAGGCTTGCCTCCAAGCCCTCATCAACGCAGTACCCCGGACCATGAAGAAGGGCAAATTCGTCCGGCCCGAAGCCGCCCTTCTGGACAGGCTGCGTGACGCTTTCTTCCAGGATCTCCAGGTTCCGCCTGAGGAGGCGCCTCCCGCATTACCGGCTCAGCAGGCGTTCGGCTTTGCCAAGGCGGCTGAAGAGGTCGAGGATTACGGCGAGAGCGAGGAAGAAGCGGAGGAGGCTGAAGAGGAGTGACCTCGCAAGGACTTCGGGACTTTTCGTGGCAGATCTCCTACGGGCCGAACGATGATCGGCTGGAGGGGTTCTATCTGCCCGCCTTGTCTCGGAGTGTCCGGTTCGACCGGGCTACGGGTTTCTTCAGCAGCGCGGCACTCGCCATCGCCGCCGCGGGGGTCGCTCGGCTCATCCAGAATGGAGGGCGAATGCGGCTCCTCTGCGGCGCCCAGTTGAGCCGGGAGGATGTGGAGGCGATCAAGCGAGGGGAGGAACTCGGGAAAACGGTCGGGGAGCGGATGGTCGGATGCCTGGCTGAGCCGCAGGACCAGTCGCTTCGCGCCCGGCTGGAGGCTCTGGCGTGGATGGTCGCCCAGGGGACCCTGGAGATCCGGGTCGTCCTGCCCAAGGGTCCGGACGGGCACCCGCTGCCGGCAGAGCAGGCGCGGGAGTATTACCACCCCAAGGAAGGCGTCTTCGAGGATGCGGCCGGCGATCGCATCGCCTTCAGCGGAAGCAGCAACGAATCCGAGGCCAGTTGGCAATGGAACTACGAAGTCTTCGCTGTTTACCGGTCGTGGGACTACAGTAACGCCTACCTGCTCGGAGTCGTCCAACGTTTTGAGGCCCTGTGGCAGGGGAGGGAGAAAGATTGGATCGCACTGCCGATCCCTGAGGCGGCGCGCGCACGCTTGCTCAAGTACACCCCAGATAGGGCGCCCACCACGGATCCTCTTGAGAAGCCAACCGCACATAAGCCCGCCAGCCTGCCGGCCTTTACTTTGGAAGAGCAAAACGAGCGCATCCTGTTCCAATTCGTCCGCGATGCGCCGTTCCTTGCGGGGGCGCATCGGCTCGGTCAAGCAACGAGCACAGTACGGCCCTGGCCGCACCAGCAGCGAGTAGCCGACCTCATTCTGCGCCAATTCCCCCAGAGCTTCCTGCTGTGCGATGAGGTGGGACTAGGCAAGACGATTGAGGCGGGCCTGGCACTGCGCCAGCTACTGCTCTCGGGGCAGGTCACGCGCGCGCTCATTCTCACGCCGAAAAGCATCAATCGCCAGTGGCAGGAGGAGCTGTACGAAAAGTTCATCCTGAACATCCCGCGTTACGACGGGAGGGCGTTCACTGACGTCTTTGACCGCGAGCTGCCAGCAGACGGGGGAAATCCTTGGGACCGTCTTCCACTGCTCATCGCGTCGAGCCAGCTCGCCAAGCGGAAAGATCGGCAGCCGGACCTGCTCGCTGCGCAGCCCTGGGACTTGATCCTGGTGGACGAGGCCCATCATGCCCGCCGGAAGGACTTCCTCCAGCTTGAACGCAACCGCCCGAACCGGCTCCTGGAGCTGCTTCGACAACTGAAACCGAAGACAAAGAGCCTTCTCCTGCTCACCGCCACTCCCATGCAGATCCATCCGGTCGAGGTGTGGGATCTCCTCGCCCTTTTGGATCTTGGGGGCAAGTGGGGCGCGGGCGAGGAGAACTTCCTCCGATTCTTCGGCGAGGTGCGGAAACCGACTTTCAGCGACATTGATTGGGAGTTCGTCCTGCGAATGGTGCGGGACGAACTGGCCACGGGCGGCAGGATAGACCCGGCGTTCGCCTCGGAAGCCCAACGGCAGCTTGGTCCGGTGGAGTGGCATCAACTGCAGGAGGTGCTTTCGGCGCCTGACCCGACCGGGCAGATCAAAGCCCTGTCTGAACGAGGACGGGCCTTTCTTGTGGAGATGGTCCGGCGGCACACGCCCCTTCGGCGCTTGGCCCAGCGGAATACCCGCTCTCTCCTTCGGAAGTACCAGGAGCGCGGAATCCTCAAAGAAACGGTGCCGACGCGCGAGCCGAAGTCGGTCTGGATTCCGTTCCGGGACGAGGAGCGAGAACTCTACGACCGCATCGAGGAGTACATCAGCGATTTCTATCGCAAATACGAGTCTGAGCGGAAGGGCCTGGGTTTCATCATGACGGTGTACCGGCGCCGACTGACCAGCAGCTTCTACGCAATCCGGCGGAGTATGGAGCGCCGTCTTGAATTCCTGGAGGGGCGCCTGGCGGCAAGCGGCCTGGTGGATGATGACGACATCGAACAGGAGGAGCTGGACCTTGACGTGGAGGAGGATACCGAGGGAATTGACCCGTCCCTCTTCGTCAGCGAGATGGAATATGTGAAGGATTTCCTCCGGGACCTCAGGATGCTTACCGGGGAATCGAAGGTCGAGCGGCTCCTCCAGGATCTGAAGACGATTTTGGCGGCACGGGAAACGGTGCTCATCTTCACCCAGTACACCGATACTATGGATTTCCTAAGGGACCAGATTCGAGAGGCGGGATATGGGGCGCAGGTCGCGTGCTACTCTGGCCGAGGCGGGGAGCGGTGGGACGGCACGAGGTGGGCGCAGACCACCAAGGAAATCATCAAGCAGCTTTTCCTCAAAGGCCAGGACATCAAGATTCTGCTTGGCACTGAGGCGGCCAGCGAGGGGTTGAACCTACAAACCTGTGGGGTGCTCATCAACTTCGACGTGCCCTGGAACCCCATGCGGGTGGAGCAGCGGATTGGTCGCATTGACCGCATTGGCCAGACGCATAAGAAGGTGTGGATCCGGAACTACTTTTATGAGGAGAGCGTCGAGGCCACGATCTACCGGCGATTGGAGGACCGTATCAATTGGTTCGAGACCGTCGTCGGCGAGCTCCAGCCTATCCTGGCTCGGGTCGCCACGGCCATCCGGGACCTCGCGATGTCCAAGGGAGCGGAGCGAGCGCGGCGTATGGAGGACGTTCTGCGGGAGCTGCGCGAGCAATTGCAGGCGAGGGAGGTCGCCGGTCTCGACATTGACCGATATCTCGAAGAGACAGTGGTCCCGCCGCAAGAGGAGAAGCCCCCCGTCTCACTTGCCGATCTTGAAGTCCTCTTCCTGAAGTCGCGAGTTCACGAAGGGCGATTCAAGCCCCACCCGATCATCGGGGGTGCGTACGTCTTGAATCGGCAGGGAAGAGAGCACGGGGTTACCTTCGACCCGGCTGTATTCGACCAGCACCCTTCATCGTTGCGCCTGCTTTCCTTTGGGGACGAGGTCTTCGCTGCCCTGTTGGAGAGCGTGGCAGCTCCAATTCCAGGCGCTGACGCCGGCCGGATCATCCGATGCGCTGCAGAGTCGAGCGGCAGTCATCGGGCATACTTCACCGGCGTAGGCGGGGACCTCGTTGAGGTTGATAGCTTCGCTGCCCTCCGCGCAGCCGTTGAGGGCCCTACCCCTGCTTCCGCCACGTCCCAGGACTGCGAAGCGGCGCAGAGCAGGCTCGTGGCCCGCTGCATGGAAGCGCAACGACGAGCGCAGGGGGCGGAGGAGACACGGAGGCGCATCGTCCTCTCGACACTCGAAGAGGAGGGACGGCAGCTTCTGCTGAAGGCCGCCTTGATCGATCTGGCGATCGCACGGACGCGCGAGCTATGGGATGAGCCAAGTTCGGTGGAGTTCTCGGAGGAGACGATCCGCGGCCTTCGGCAGAAAGGCTACCCCTTCGCACCGCTGCTGCGGCTTGTGAACGTCGAGGGGGTGCACCCAGCCCCTACCGACCCGCTCTTCCTCCGCATACAGGATGAATCCCGAGAGGCCCTGGGTCGGCGCATGGCTGTCATCAGTACACGCATGAAGGAGCTGCTGGAGCAGTTGGGGAGAGCGAGAAGAGCCACGGAGGATTCAAGCAGAGCGGAAGAACAACCGGATGCCGACGTTTCTGCAACCCTCTACCGATAGAAGCCCCTCTGGAGGCGGTTCGGGGGAAGATGGCAGCCAAGCTGGACCGTTCGGACATGGAGGGGCACCGCGGCAGATTGCGGGCCCGGTATCGCGCCGTCGGCGATGCTGGCCTGGCCGACCATGAGTTACTGGAAGTCCTCCTCACCTACGCGATCCCGCGCCGTGACACCAAGGAACTGGCAAAGCGACTGTTGGCACGGTTCGGCTCCTTAGCTGGGGTGCTGGAGGCCGACGCAGAGTCCTTAGAGCAGGTTGAGGGTATCGGGCCGGCGGCCGCAACGCTTGTGTCCCTCGTACGCCCCCTATCAGTTCACCTTGTGATCGGCAAAAAGCCGACCCAGGCTGTCCTCAAATCGCCTGAGGCGGCGGCGGCGTTCTTCCAGGCCAAGCTGAAGGGCCTCCCCGATGAAGAGGTTCATGTCGCCTTCGTGAGCGCGAAGAACGCGGTGACGGGGACGGAGTGTCTCCAGCGGGGCACGGTGGATCAGTCGGCTGTGTATGTCCGCAAAGTCATCGAACGGGCTTTGGCCCACAAGGCCAGCGGGTTCATCCTCGCCCACAATCACCCGAGCGGTGACCCCACCCCGTCAGCCCACGACCGCGAACTCACCCAGGCGGTGAAAGCTGCCGCAGCAACCGTCGGCATCCGCTTCCTGGACCACTTGATCATCGGCGACGCCGCGCCCTTCAGCTTCAAGGCCAACGAGCTGCTCTAGGAAAGAAACCTCATGAAGTCCTTTGATCCAAAGCGATTGGCAGGAGCGACGATCCCCATAGGCGTCTCGTGGCAGTTCGGGACAGTGATGGAGTGCAAGGGCCGGCAGGACCTCTACGAGAAGCAAAGCCCCGAGGTCCTCCGGACCCTGCGAGAGCTGGCGATCGTCGAGAGCACCGTGTCATCCAACCGGATCGAAGGGGTAACGGTAGAGCCGGACCGTCTTCGCCCCCTGGTCCTCGGCCGGGCTCGGCCTCGCGACCGATCCGAAGAGGAGATCGTCGGGTACCGCAATGCCCTCAACTGGATCCACATGGAACCGGAGGCTATCGCTGTTACACCAGAAACAATCTTGCGCCTACACGCGATCGCCCAGGCCGGTGCTGGTGACGCCAGCCAATGGAAAGCTCGGGACAACGAGATCATCGAGATCCTTCCCGACGGACGGAGGATCATCCGCTTTCGGCCAGTCGCTGCCAAGGAGACTCCAGCAGCAATCGAGCAGCTTTGCCTGGGGTATCGCCATGCTTCGGATCAGGATCTGTTGCCCCCGCTGTTGGCCATAGCCAATCTTGTCTTCGACTTCCTCTGCATCCATCCTTTCCGGGACGGCAACGGCCGCGTTTCCCGCCTCCTCACGTTGCTCCTGCTCTACCAGCATGGCTTTCGAGTCGGGCGCTACATAAGCCTTGAACGTCTGGTCGAGGACAGCAAGGAGAGTTACTACGAGGCGCTCAAGCGTTCCTCGGAAGGCTGGCACGAGGGACAGCACGACCTTGTCCCTTGGTGGGCGTATTTCCTTGGAATCGTGCGGTCAGCCTATCGGGAGTTCGAGGAGCGGGTCGGTGCAGTGCGGGCGCCGCGGGGCGCGAAGACCCAAACAGTCCGGCGGGCCATTCTCGCGTTCCCGGGGGAGTTCGCCATCTCCGACGTTGAGCGGGCCTGCCCGGGGGTCAGCCGGGACATGATCCGGCTCGTGCTCCGCGCCCTCCAGAAAGAAAAGCGGATTGTCTGCCTGGGGCGAGGGCGTAGCGCCCGGTGGCGCCGAATGGGGTAATAACTCCTGGAATGGGGTAATGAATGGGGGAGAAGGGAGGACGCTGCGCCCTTCAGCTTCAAGGCCAACGGGCTGATCTGAACCCAAGAATTTCACCGCCAAGACGCCAAGAACGCCAAGCCGCATCAATCCCAACCTATCCGGAGCCAGGCACCGGATCAGAACTGTTCCGAGTTGCCGGTCAGTGGCTACCGGCTCAGCACTTGAACATGGAGATCTCCCTGGCGCATTCGCGGTTCGGTCGCTCCGTTTGAGCTGAAAAGTCCAAAGAAAACTGGTTGAAAATCCACCAGTAAGTGGTGGGCAGGTATCTAACGTGGAGGCCCGATGCGCGGAAGACTTGATGGCAATCGGCGGCCGGCCGTAGGCTTTTGACCGTCAGCCGCACAGTCAAAGTGGGAAGGCCGGGAATCTCAATCAGCAGCAGAGGGACCGTGCGGTGCACTTCAGAGAGTCGGTGCGCGTCTAG
>Ga0315285_10001973_pt1 | contig 21548 bp, 18 predicted proteins | sample YL17G09_36_MG_FD_203698 | JGI IMG/M metagenome (GOLD analysis project Ga0315285, IMG submission 203698) | Sediment microbial communities from Yellowstone Lake, YNP, Wyoming, USA - YL17G09_36 | ecosystem: Environmental > Aquatic > Freshwater > Lake > Sediment | place: USA: Wyoming | collected...
GAAGATTTTACTTACTGTATTGCTTTTCTATATTTTAACCCTAATCCAAACTAGCTTTTTAGTTCATTTTCCGATATTGGAAGTAATCCCAAATTATATTTTGATTGTTGTCCTTCTTATAAATCTTCTTGAAGATCCTAGGGGAAACTTAGGAGTAGTTAGTGCTTTGTCTGGAGGATTTTTCTTGGATGTCTTTTCTCAAAAACCAATCGGCTTTTATATTCTAATTTTAGTTTTCCTGGCTTTTTCTATAAAATTCATCATAAAAAGACACATTAGAATACCAACTATCAAAAATATTTAAATGGACAAACATCTTAAAAATAAACGGGTGAAGCTCAGGTCAAAGCAAGACATAGAGCCACAAGAGGTTTTTTTAGATTTGTTATCTCAAAGAAAAGAAATTGAATTGGGAGTCTCAGAAAAAAAGTTTGAATTGCCAATTTCCAGGAATATATTGCAAGCTTTCTATATTGTCTTTTTGATTTTGATGCTAACCTTTCTTGGCAGGACATTATATCTTCAGTTTGAAGAAGGTGATTCTTGCCTATCGTTAGCTGCAGACAATAAGAATAGGATTGAACTAATGAGAAGCGAAAGGGGAGTGATCTACGACCAGTTTGGCAAGCAACTAGTCTGGAACCGACCCAGTTTTGACCTTGTTTTGGACAAAAGAGATCTCCCTTTACAAGGTCAAGAAAGAGATAATATTATCAAGGAAGTATCAAAAATTATTAAAAAAGACTTCGGCGAGCTCAGAAAAGAGATCGAGGAAAGCGAATCGCCCCAGATCTTAATTTTAGAGAATATTCCTCAAGATATCTTAATTTCACTAGAGACTAGCCCACTTTTTGCAGAAGATAGCTGGAATACGGGATTTAGAATTGAAAAAAATACAGTTAGAGATTACGTTTCTGCCCCACTTTTTTCCCAATTAATTGGCTATATGGGAAAAATAAATAAAGAGGAGCTGAAAGAAAATAAGGATTATTCAATTGCTGATTACATTGGAAAGATTGGCCTGGAAAAATCTTACGAAAATTTTTTAAGAGGGGATCCCGGGAAAATTCAGGTTGAAAAGGATGTTGTTGGAAACCTTAAATCAAGAAAGGAAATTTCTCAACCCGAACCCGGAAAAAGCATTGTACTCTGGTTAGATTCTAATCTGCAAGAAAAGATTGAGTCGGAGGTTCAACTGGCCCTTCAAAAAACTGGTGCTAAAAGGGGAGCAGCCGTGGCTATGAACCCTAAGACTGGTGGAATTTTAGCCCTTGTCAGCCTACCAAGTTTTGATAATAATTTATTTAGCAAGAGTAGTAATCCGGCCGAAATTGAAAAAATATTTAATGATCCTCTTCAGCCCTTTTTTAATCTAGCTATCTCTGGAGAATATCCGACAGGTTCCACAATTAAGCCCTTGATGGCTTCTGCCGCTCTTCAAGAAAAGATAATATCTCCTGAAAAAACAATCTATGACCCTGGTTTTATCGAGGTTCCTAACCAGTACAATCCCAATATTGTGTATCGCTTTATGGATTGGAAGCCTCACGGAACTGTAAATTTAAGAAAAGCAATTGCCGTATCTTGCAATGTCTACTTTTATACAATCGGCGGAGGATATGATGGTCAGGAAGGGCTAGGAGCAGAAAGAATTGAAAAATATCTTAAACTTTTTGGTTGGGGATCTGAGACTGGGATTGATCTGCCTGGAGAGAAAGAAGGTCTTATCCCTGATCCTACTTGGAAAAAAGAAAATATTGGAGAAAATTGGTACACTGGTGACACTTATCATCTATCAATTGGCCAAGGTTACCTTACTGCAACACCTTTACAAGTAGTCACCGCATTCTCGGCAATCGCTAATGGTGGAATACTTTATGAACCCCGTCTCGTTCAAAAAATCATTGACTCCCAGAAAGATACTTTTGAGGAACTGAAGCCAGAGATTATTAGAGAAAATTTTATTGACCCTAAAAACCTACAAATTGTTAGAGAAGGAATGAGAGATGGTGTAACGTACGGATCCTCAGTTATATTAAACGATTTACCAGTGAATTCAGCTGCCAAAACAGGAACCGCCGAGACTGGCAAAGAAAATGTTTACCACAACTGGGTAACAGTTTTTGCCCCGTATGAAGACCCTCAGATTGTCTTAACCATTGTCATAGAAAATGTACCAGGGGCCCAAGTTGCCGCCTTGCCTATTGCCAAAAATATTTTGGCGTGGTATTTTTCAAAAAACAAATGACAAATTATCTTACTGAAGAAGGCTTGGAAAAATTGAAAGAGGAATTAGACCACCTTAGAAAAGTTAAAAGAAAAGAAATAGCTGAAAAACTTAATCAGGCTGTTTCTTTTGGCGACTTAACTGAAAATGCTGCTTATCAGCAGGCAAAAGAAGAACAGGCCTTCCTAGAAGGAAAAATTTTAGAATTGGAAGATATTATCAAAGAAGCCTCTCCGGTCAAAGAAAAAAACAATGACCAAATTCAAATCGGCTCTTTAGTCTTTTTAAGTAAGGGCTGGCAGAAGGAAAAATTTAGAATTGTTGGCGTGGCTGAGGTTAGTTCCTTGGAAGGAAAAATTTCTCCTGAATCACCCCTAGGAAAAGCTTTATTTGGCAAGAAAAAGGGAGATATGGTAGATGTGGAAACTCCCGAAGGCAGATTTAAATATAAGATACTAAGGATTGATTAAAATCTCTTCTCACCATTAAATCATAATCGAGGGCTCCTTAAAGGAGCCCTTTTTGACTGGGAATTAAAAATAAGTTAAAATAAGATAAGTTTTATGCCTCAAATTGAAGAATTAAGGAAAATTCGATTAAAGAAATTAGAGACAATAAGAAAGTCTTTAATTAATGCTTATCCTAGTAAGGCAAAATTAACCCATAGCTGTAAAATTGCCTTGAAGGATTTTACCAAGCTGAGCCATTTGAAAAAAGAGGTTATTTTGGCAGGCAGAATTATATTGAAAAGAGAGCATGGTAAGTCTACTTTTTGTCACATTGATGACGGAACTACACGAATTCAGGCCTATTTTAAACAAGATATTTTAGGAGAAAACGGTTATAAATTCTTTCTAGATAATTTTGACGTCGGAGATTTTATTGAGGTTAGGGGAATTTTATTTAAAACTAAAACTGGGGAAAGGACAATAGAAGTTAGAAATTACAAAATTCTGGCAAAAAGTCTATTGCCCCTGCCTGAAAAATGGCATGGCCTGAAAGATATCGAAGAGAGATTTAGGAAAAGATATCTAGATTTGATTTTTAATCCCAAAATAAAAGAGAAATTTGAAATCCGCTCAGAAATTATCAAAGTAATCCGGGAATTTCTTGAGAAAGAAGGCTTTTTAGAGGTTGAAACACCCATTCTCCAACCAATTTACGGAGGGGCTAAAGCCAAACCATTTAAAACCCACATTGAGGCTTTAGACCTTGATTTATATTTAAGAATTTCTCCTGAGCTTTATTTGAAACGACTAATAATTGGCGGGTTTGAAAAAGTATACGAAATCGGAAAGTGTTTTAGAAATGAAGGAATGGATAAGTCTCATAATCCAGACTTTACAATGCTGGAATTTTACTGGGCTTATGCCGATTATAAAGATTTAATGAAATTGACTGAAAAATTATTTGAATATCTTCTTAAAAAAATCACGGGGAAATTAAAAATTAAATATGAAGGGAAAGAAATAAATTTTAAATCTCCATGGCCAAGGGTTGAATTTAACCAAATTATAAGGAAATACACAAAAATTAATTTAGAGGAAATAAATCTTGAGACTTTGAAAGGAAAGGCTAAAAATTTAGATATTGGGATTGAAAAAGGAGAACAAAAAGCAGAAATTGCAGATAAAATTTATAAAAAATTCTGCCTTCCCAACCTCTGGCAGCCCACTTTTGTAATCCATCATCCCTTAGGAGCATTCCCTCTGGCAAAACAGCTTGACGAAAATCCAAAACAATTAGCCAATTTCCAACTGGTAGCAGGTGGCTGGGAATTAATAAATGCTTTCTCGGAATTAAACGATCCCTTAGAGCAAAGAAGAAGGTTTGAAGAGCAAGAAAAATCATTCAAAGAAGGTCTGGAAGAGGCTCAAAGGCAAGACCCTGATTTCTTGACAGCTTTGGAGCACGGTATGCCCCCAACTGCTGGTTTTGGTATGGGGATTGATAGATTGGTCGCCTTATTAACAGATTCTCACTCCCTCCGAGAGGTGATTTTATTTCCTACAATGAGACCTCGATGATACAAAGAAAAGGAAAGAAAGTTTTATTATTTGGAACTTTTGATGGAATCCATAAGGGACATGTTAATCTTTTTAAGCAGGCTAAAAAATACGGCACCTATTTAATGGTTGTTGTAGCGCGAGATAAAACAGTAAGTAGGGTAAAAAAAAGGCTCCCTTTCCAAAGCGAAAAAGAAAGACTAAGAGAAATTAAGAAGAGTAAAATAGTAAATGAGGCAAGATTAGGATACGAAGATAATCCTTATAGGATAATTAAAGAAATGGGGCCCGATGTTATCTGTTTGGGTTATGACCAAAAAGTTTTTACTAGAGATTTAAAGAAAAATTTGATTAAAATGGGCCTAAAAACAAAGATTTCACGAATGAGGTCTCATAAACCAAAGAGGTATCATTCATCCATCATAAAATGTAAATTATGTTAGACATAAAATTTATAAGAGAAAATCCGCAAATTATAAAAGAGGGCTGCCAAAAAAAAGGAGTTAAGGTTGATATTGACCGCCTTTTAGTGCTTGATGAAAAAAGGAGAGGATATATTAAAAGTATAGAAACTTTGCAGGCTGAGCAAAATAAACTTGGTAAAGAAAATATCCAAGAAGCTAGAAAAATTAAAGAAAAAATTATAGGGTTAGCACCGAGCTTGGAAAAAATTGAAAAAGAATTTAATGATTTAATGCTTCGGGTCCCTATTCCTCCAGCCTCTGATGTACCAGAAGGAAAAACTGAAGAAGATAACGTTCCTATCAGGCATTGGGGGAAGATTCCGAAATTCGATTTTTCTCCAAAAGATTATATTACTCTTATGGAAGCTTTGGATCTTTTGGATCTAAATCGGGGAGCAAAAATTGGTGGTTTTAGACAATATATAATCAAGAATGAAGCAGTTTTAATTGAACAGGCTCTTTTGAGATGGTCTCTTGATTTCTTATTTGGAAAAGGCTTTAAGCTATTTCGGCCCACAATAATGGTTAAAGAGTTTGCTTTGACGGGAAGTGGTATGTTCCCAAGAGGAAAAGAAGATATATATAAAGTAGACGATGATTTGTATCTTGCCGGAACAACTGAAGTTCCCCTAATGGCTTATCATGCTGATGAAATCTTAGAGGAGAAAAAATTACCAAAAAAGTATGTTGGAATTTCGGGAGCATTTCGAAGGGAAGTAGGAAGCTATGGTAAAGACGTAAAAGGAATCATGAGAATACACGAATTTTGGCAAACAGAACAAATTATCATCTGTAAAAATGACGAAAAAGAATCAATAAAATGGCATGAAGAACTTCTTAAAAACCCTGAAGAGCTTATGCAGTCTTTGGCTATTCCCTATCGAGTAGTAAATTGTTGCGCTGGAGATTTATCTGATGGCCAAGTTAAAAGATATGATATTGAAGCATGGGTGCCTTCCCAAGGGAAATACCGAGAAACTCATTCTGATTCTTATCTTTTAGATTTTCAGACTCGCAGGTTAAACATTCGTTATCGTGCAAAAGATGGCAAAATTAAATTCGCTCATTCTTTAAATAATACTGGCATTGCAGTACCCAGGATTTTGATTCCTCTAATTGAAAATTATCAGCAAAAAGACGGCAGTATAAAAATCCCAAAAGTTTTACAAAAATATATTGGAAAATCAGAAATTAAAAGAAAATGAGAAGAGCCGAGCAAGCGCCCGGCCCTTTCGAATGTTTCGGAGAAGGGGATTGGTTTCTTTAGCCCCGCGGTTTTGGCCGAATTGCGGGTCCCTGTTGAGAGGGAGGCTGGATGTCAGCCAACCCCTCTTCCATCTCTGGACTAAGGTGACGTCGCTGCCGAGCTTGCCCATGGGCTCGCTGACCCAACCATATACCACCATGATCAAGTTGGTCCAGGAGCCAAACGGCCGCCTTGGCGATGAAGACCATGAGGAGGACGAGGGCTGTGACCGTTGTCGAGATGATGCTGTACGCTAGAATCACGGCCCAAACAATGGGCCAGAGCAAACCGACGAGGTCATGATACCAATGCCGATCGCTCAACGTCGGCCAAAGATAGCCGATCGTGAAAGCGCGTATAGTGTAGTAGAGGTAGGCCACGCCCGCGACGATGAAACAGAGTGCCAAGAGTTTCACGATCACGATATTACTTCCCTTTCTTCCCTTCTCCCTTGTTTATTATAATATCATATTTATGCAAATTAGTCAAGGGACTGAAGAAAAAAAAATTGTAATTAAAGGTTTAGAAGCAAATTATAAGACAGCGGGTAAAGGATTACCTCTTTTAATTTTACACGGCTGGGGAAGTTCTTCTGACTCTTGGGTTTTTGTCCAAAATCAGATAAGCGAGCAGGGATTTCAGGTGATTGTTCCTGATTTTCCGGGATTTGGTAAAAGTCCTGCGCCAAAAGAGCCGTGGAATGTTGATAGTTATGTCAACTGGCTGAATGATTTTATTATTGAAATAAATAAAACTCGTGGTGAGCTTGCTGAACCATTTTTTTTACTAGGTCATTCCTTCGGCGGGAGGATTGCCATAAAGTTCGCGGTAAAATATCAAGAAAGAGTACAAAATCTTATTTTATGTTCTTCAGCTGGCATCAAACCAGAAGTTAGCCTTCAGCAAAAAATTTTTTACTATTTGGCCAGAATAGGGGATTATTTATTTTCTCAAAAACTTTTTAGAAGATTCAAAGATAGGGCAAAAAATGTTTTTTATCAAACAATCCGCCGAAAAGATTATTTAAAAGCTAACGGCGTAATGAAAGAAACCATTAAGAATATCCTAGAGGAAGATCTTTTAGATTATTTATCAAAAATTAAAAACAGGACTTTAATCTTATGGGGAAAACTTGATAAAATGGTTCCGGTAAAATACGCCTACATTATGGAGGATAAAATTCCTAATTCTAAATTAATTATTTTGCCAAAGACCGGCCATAGCCCTCAGCTTGATATTCCAGAAAAACTATCTCAAACTCTAATCCAATTTTTTAAACCATGAATATATCATTTCCTTTAATGCCTATCTTTCCAGAACTTATCTATCTTTTAGCTTTTTTCTGGTTTATACGAACAACGAAAACCGCCTTGTTTTATTTATATCTATGGCAATTAAAAGAGTACCATATTGGCCGTTTCTTGGATCATTTTCAGACAGAAAAAGGGAAAAGCCTCATTTTTAATAAATTAGTTTTGCTAAAAATCATTATCTTAATTGGATTTATTTCCTTGCTCTATTTCTCTTCTTATTTCCCCTATACCATTTATTTCTTTAATATCCTTCCATACTTTATTTTATTTCTATATATAATTGAATTTTTTAAACTATTCTTCGATATTTTCCAAAGAAAAATCAAAGCCCCTATTTTTACAAAGAAATCGTTTTTTCTTATTTCAGCAACTATTTTATTTGAAATTATTATTTTATTTATCCTCATAAATTTTATAAAAGATTTAATTTTATTCCCACTTTATCTTTTAACTATTGACCTCCTTCTTCCTTTAATTATTTCGGGAATTGTTCTTGGCCTTCAACCCCTAACAGTTATTCTCCGTTCTCAGATTATCAATAATGCTAAAACAAAAAGGGAGGGTCTCAAGAATCTTCTGGCTATCGGAATTTGCGGTAGTTATGGTAAAACATCGACAAAAGAATTTCTTTATAAGATCTTATCGCAAAAGTTCCTTAATGTTTTGAGAACCCAGAAAAACCAAAATTCAGAAGTTGGAATTTCCCAATGCATTTTAAACGAGCTAAGTTTAAATCATGAGATTTTTATTGCCGAAATGGGAGCCTATGGCCGGGGAGGGATAAAGTTTTTGGCTGATATTATAAAACCAAAGATCGGAGTCTTAATGGGTGCTAATGAACAGCATCTCGCCCTTTTTGGTTCAATAGAGAATCTCATTTCAGCCGAGGGAGGAGAAGAGTTAATTGAAAGTTTGCCAGAAGAAGGATTAGTAATTTTTAATGGGGACAATAAATATTGTCTAACTCTTTATCAAAAAACAGATAAGCCAAAAAGGATTTTCAGTGTTCACCCTAATAATTCAGACCTTAAGCCAGATCTTTGGGCAGATGGTATTATAGTTAATAAAGATTCTCTTTTTTTCAAAGTTTGCACTGAAGCTGGCTGCACAAACTTCAAGGTATATTTAGCGGGAGTCCACTTTATTTCAAACCTTCTAGCTGCTATTTTAGTAGCTAGGGAGCTAGGAATGGGCTTTGAAGAAATAGCTGATGCTTGCTTAAAAATTAAACCACCAGAAAAAACAATGATGGTTACAGAAGGTATAAACGAGACTGCAATAATTGATGATTCTTATTCAGCTAATCCTGAAGGAGTAATGGCAGCCTTAGATTATTTAAAGATTTATTCTAAGAGAGTTCTTGTAATGCCTTGCTTGATTGAATTAGGACCTGCCTCAAGAGAAATTCACAAGGAAATAGGAGAAAAAATTGCCCTAACCTGTGATCTGGCAATAATAACGACTTACGAAAGATTTGAAGACATAAGAAATGGCGCCTTGCAAAATGGTTTTAATCCAGAGAATATTTTATTTATGCAGGATCCTGAAATAATTTTTGAAACAGCAATAGCTTTTTGCGAAAGAGGAGGTGCAATTCTACTTGAAGGCAGAGTTCCAGAGCGATTAATTAATTTATTGGTTAGAAAAATTTAAAATGACTTCTTTTCGACCAATTTCTATCTCTCTATCTCCAAACGTTGAAAAAGATGATATTGATTTAACCTTAAAATTAATTTTTAATCCTAGTATCTGGAAAAATGGTGAAGGGATTGAGGGGTTAGAAGAGGAATTTAAGAAATATTCTGGGGTAAAATATGCAATTTCTTTTAATAGCGGTAGATCTGCTCTTCTTTCGGTCCTTAGAAACTTAGGTTTAAAAGAGGGTGATGAAATTTTGCTTCAGGCTTTCACCTGCAATGCAGTAGTTAATCCTATTCTCTGGGCCGATTTGGCGCCGGTATTTGTAGATTGTGATGATAGAAGTTTTAATATTGATATTGATGATCTAAAAAAGAAAATTACACCAAAAAGCAAAGTAGTAATAGTTCAGCATACCTTTGGCCTGCCAGCTGATATATATGAAATTCTAGAGATTTGCCAAAAAAATAATCTAATTTTAATCGAAGATTGCGCTCATTCTTTAGGAGCTGAGTACTCGCCCTCACACCAAAATCTTGGTAGTGGGGGTAAAGAAAAAAAAGTAGGGACATTTGGTAAAATAGCTTTTTTCAGCTTTTCTCGGGACAAAGTAATATCATCAGTCTATGGCGGAATGGTAATAACTAACGATGATGCCCTGGCTAAAAAATTAAAGGATTTTCAGAAAAAAATTGGCTATCCTTATTTTTTTTGGATATTTCAACAGTTATTACATCCAATTTTACTAAATTTATTGATTTTACCAACTTACTCTTTCTTCAGGTTCGGCAAGACTCTTTTAAACTTATTCCAATGGTTTCATATTCTTTCAAAAGCCGTGACTTTTGGTGAAAAAAGAGGAAAACAACCTAAATATTTTCCGAAAAAACTTCCTAATGCCTTGGCAGTTTTAGCCTTAAATCAATTTAAAAAATTAGAGAAATTTAATACTCATAGAAGAGAAATTGCTGATTTTTATTTTCAAGAGTTAGCGAGAGAACGAGGTTCTGAGGAGCGAAGCGACGAAGGTTCTTACAATGATGAACTAAAAAATAAAAATTTTGAGTTACCACCAAAATTTTCTGACAGATCACAAATTTTTTTGAGATTTACAATTAAACATCTTAATGCTCATCAAATTATCAAAAAAGCTTGGGGCAAGAATATTTTAATAGGGGATTGGTATGATAAAGTTATTGCCCCCCACGATACAAAATTAGATAAAATGCGCTACAAAATTGGAAGCTGTCCCAAGGCAGAAAAATTAGCTCAAGAAACCTTTAATTTACCAACTCATATTAATATTTCTTTCAAAGACGCTAAAAAAATCGTAGATTTTTTAGAAAATATAAAATAGATTTGGGCCATGATTAAGTTGGGATTTCCGATTATAGATTTACACACTCACCTAAGAAATAATATTACCTTGCATACAAAATTCGCCAAAGAAAGCGGTATTGATGTTGTAATTTATATGGCGAACAGCTCGCCCCCTCTTGATAATTTGAGGACAATCAAAAAGTCTTTAAAAGAAAAAAGGTATTGTAGGACAATTCCTGTTAGTGCTATAACAAAAAATCTCGCGGGAAAAGAAGTAGTAGACATAGAAAAAATAAAACCCTATGTCGTAGGTTTTAGTGATGATGGTAAATGTTTAAGTGATTTAAATATATTAAAATACTTACTAAGTAGAAATGTCCTAGTTTTTGCGCATTTGGAACCTGAAATAAAAATGCTGAAAAAATATTTGAACGTTTTTAGCTCAACCGGAGGCCATTTACATTTTCAACATATAAGTAAAAAAGAAAGTATTAACCTAATTAAACTGGCGAAAAAGGATGGATTGAAGATAACCTGTGAAACTTGTCCACATTATTTTACTTATTCAAGAAAAAATTTAGAAACGAAAGTCAACCCTCCTTTGGCCTCGGAAGAAGACATATCAGCAATCGAAAGAGGTTTAGCTGACGGCACAATTGATGTGATTGCCAGCGATTACGCGCCTCCTCCGAGAAAGACAGGGATTTCAGGGTTTAAATCTTTCCTCCCTCTTTCTTATGGATTAGTGCTAAACAGCGTCTTGACTCGAGAACAGTTGAAAGAAAAAATATATTTAAACCCGAGAAAAATAATTGCAAAAGGAAATTATAAAATAAGAATATGATTATTTCTGAGATAGACGATAAAAATATCTGGGAGAATTTTCTTTTAGAGTGCCGGGATAAAACTTTTTTAGATTCTTGGAATTGGGGAGAATTTCAGAAAATGATGGGAAATAAAATTTGGAGATTAGGTATCTTAGAGAATGATGTCTTAATTTCAGTAGCTTTAATTACTGAGATAAAAGCAAAAAGAGGAAAATTTTTGTTTTGTCCCCATGGACCAATTATCAAAAAACAAGAGACTCAAAACAGACGGCAAATTCTAGGAGAATTATTATTGGAACTAAAGAAAATTGCTAAGAATAATAGGGTTAGTTTTATAAGGATTAGCCCCATATGGGAAAAAAATGAAGAGAATATTAGAATTTTTAAAGAATTGGGTTTTAGACAAGCTCCAATTCATATGCATCCAGAATTAACTTGGGAACTAGATATTACCCCTGATGAAGAAAGACTCTTAATGCAAATGCGAAAAACCACCCGTTACCTAATTAGGCAAGCTCAAAAGAATAAGGATATTGAAATTTCCCAAAGTCAGAAAATAGAAGATGTGGAGATTTTTAATAAAATTTACCAAGAGACAGTTGATCGTCATCATTTTATTCCCTTTTCTTTAAGTTATTTAAAAAACGAATTCCTTTCATTTACGCCTGATGACCAATCTGTTCAAAAAAATCAAGGTTGTCCTGAGTGTACCGAAGAACAAATTGCTACCTTTATTGGAAAATACAAGGGTGAGATCATTTCTTCGGCAATGATAATCTTCTGGCAGGGAATAGCTTTTTATCATCAGGGAGCCTCTTCTTTAAAGTATTCGAAAATTCCTGTATCTTATCTTTTACAATGGGAAGCAATACGGGAAGCGAAAAAAAGAGGATGTAATATTTATAATTTCTGGGGGATAGCTCCTGGCAATGATCCTGGCCATCCTTGGACAGGACTGACTTTGTTTAAGATGGGATTTGGTGGCTACAAAAAAGAATATGTTAAAACTCAAGATTTTATTATTTCTAAGAAATATTGGCTGAATTATCTTGTGGAAAAAATAAGAAAATCTAAGAGGGGACTATGATCGTCCGAAAATTTCGAAAACCTTATCGTATACGAAAGAAAAAATCGATTTTTCGAAATCGATTTTTTTGGCTGACCCTACTTATCTTAATTCTTTTAGGAGGCACCGTTTATCTTCTTTTATTTTCTTCATATTTACAGATAAAACAAGTTCAAATTTCGGGAAATCAAAAAATAAAAACTCAGGAGCTAGAATATTTAATTGAGCAAAAAATTAACAAGAGAATACTCACATTTCCAACTAGAAGTATTATTTTAGTAAACCTTAAAGATATTGAAGAAAGTATTGTGAAAAATTTTCCCCTAATTTCCCAGGCAAATTTGGAAAGAAATTTGCCAGATGGTTTGATTTTAAAAGTTGAAGAGAGAATGCCAATTTTCGTTTGGTCTAAAGATTCAGGGCCTCTTTTTTATGTTGATAAAGAAGGTATAGCTTTTGAAGAACTTATTGAGGACTCTTCGCTTCTGAGAATACGGGATCAACAATTTAAACTGGGGGTAAATTTAGGGAAAAAAGTCATGGAGAAAGAAATGGTTGATTTTGTCCAGCAAACTAAATCCGAGATAGAAAAAAAAATAGGAGTTTTCCCAAAAGAAATCTTAATTTTAGAAGATAGAATTACAGTTTTGATTAACGAACCCTGGCAGATTTATCTTAATCCAAAAGAAAAACCAGAAAAACAAATCTTTAATTTATCATTAGCCTGGGAAAAAGAAATCCCTCCTGAGAAAAGAGGGGACCTTGAGTATATTGATCTAAGATTTGGGAACAGGGTTTATTATAAATATCGTTAGTAAAAAATTTAATTTTCGAAAAAAACCTTGTTAAAGGCTTTTTTCATTTCTGTGAAATATTTGGAGATTATTTTATTTGGTAAATAAAGATTGAGTTGCCGATTTTTTTTACAGGTGTATAGCTATCTAACCAGTTGTAATAACCATGAGGTTGATTAAATCCATGAGCCGGTTTTCCTCTGCCGCCTTGCAAAAAAGTAGCTGAAACTGCTAAATAACTTCCTTTTGGCAGCTCGTTTGGACTGCGATCTCCCTGCCAAGATATTAATTTATTGCCCAAATAATATTTAGTATCAGCCCCGCCAAAATAATCAACGTAAATCTTCTTAATTCCTTGCTCATCCACCCAATCTCTCAACCTTTTAAGATCCTGGCCCCAGTCTAAATTGGAATCAACTGTATAATTGTAAAGATTTTTTGGACCGCCAATTAATTCATTGCCATAAGAAAGAAAGTGAGGATAGATTGCAACTACCGTAATGGCCTGCCAAATAATCAGAATAATTAAGACAGAATATCCGATGAATTTATGGCCAAGCCCTTTTTTTTCAGCCAATATAGCAATAATTCCAGCGCTAACCAACATATAGGTGAAAGGGAAAGTCGGAAGCAAATGCCGCACTCCGATATTCAAATTGCTGCTTAAACTAGTACCCCAATAGATTATTAACCAAAGTAAAAATACAGATCCTGCAAAGTGGCTCTTAACCCAATTCTTAAAACGGCTAATACTCTGTCGCCAGAATGGTTTTTTAATCCATGCCCAAATAGCAAAAATTATGACAACTAAAGTTAAGATATGAAAAGCCAATGGCTCTTTAATAAGGTAGACCGTTGGAAAATATTGCGCCCATCCTGCGGCTGAAACTTCGCCCATGAAGAATGTCGTATTGCCTCCAGCTGCCCTCTCTGTAACCATAAATATTCCCAGAAGATAGTAACTCCAAGGTTTTAATACTGGATTTCCTGCCATTCCACTTATTATGTCTGCTGGCTCTGCCACCTTAACTGGAAGCTTCTCAATAATCTTCTTAACAGGATGATGGCCTAAAGATTCATGAGCATACGCATTTATTTTCTCTGAAGGCATATTTAGTACATGAAACTGATAAACTGGCCAAATAACTAAAAAGCCGATAATGAATACGAATGCCAGTTTAATACCTAAAAAGAATAATTGTTTAAGTTTATCTCTTTCAACTTTAAATATAATCCAGGCCAAAAAAGTTAGGACAAAAAACGGGTAAATTAAAATAAGGGAGAATTTTAGAAGTTGGGCTATAGCGAGAGCAACGCCAGCCAGAATAATATTTTTAGTGGTTGGGGTTTGCAGGAATTTTAAAAAATAATAAGTTGAAATAACTATGCCAAATGCAGCTCCAACATCAGTAGTCACCAGTCTTCCGTGGGCTAAAAAAGTAGGAGAGAAAGAGTAAAAGAATAAGGTAAGAAGCGCAACTTTGTTTCCAAAAAGTTCTCTGGCCCATTTGAAGATAAAGAAACCGAGTAAGATCAGGAGTAGGATCATCGGGATTCTTCCCCAGAAAATCATTGTATCTGCTGGATTGCCGGATTTAAAAAGAAAAATATTGCCAAACCCCCACTGACCATTTAAATCTTGCTTCCAATCTTTTATTTCAGATGGAAATTGGATTCCTCCCTGTGGTGAGTCTGCCGAACCATTAATGAAAAGCAGTGGGAAGCCGGCCAAATCTTTGATTAAAGGCGGGTGTTCAGGATTCAAACGCATATCCTGCTGGGTCAAATAAGAATAGCCAGCTGGTAAGTGGGCGAGTTCGTCCATGGTTAAAGAATCTTCTTTTATGCTGGAAACGGCGACCAAAAACATAAAAACTAAAAAGATTGCGGCGATAAGATTAGCGAGGCGATTAGACATAATTTTTTAGTTATTAATTATTATTAACTAAGTGCTATTTATTTGATAGAACCAAATCCCTTCTTTTTCCTGAATTTGTCCTTGTGGAAATATCCCCTTTAATCTGTTGAATATCTCCGCTTCGTATTTCATTAGCAAAATTATATTCGTTCCTTTATCTATTTTAATCTGATCTAAACTCTCTGGCAATAAATAAACTGTCCGAGGCTGGCCAAATTTTGCTGCCTCAATAAACATTGGGGTCTGGGCCGGCATCGGAATACCATTTGGCCAAGGAACAGGAACCCCTGGCTCATTAACAATGACATATTTTTTATAATCTTGTGGTAAAGAATTTAAATAATAACCTAAGTCAGCAAATTTTTTTGTGTAAGCGCCCTCAACATTAGGATTTTTCGCCCAGGAAAAAAAATACTTATGAAACTCTGAAAGTCCGACAACAGCAAGGAATAGGAAACAAATAATAAGAAGTAATTTTTTATTTTTTATTTCGGCGGCGGGAATACCTCGCCCCTTGGGGTGGCTGGGATGAGAGCCGCCGAAAGAACTTGTCCCGTTCGCAACGGGATACTCCGCCGCTTGCGGCGAGGAGGGATTCATAATTTTGTAAAGCTGCTCATAAGCCCACCAGCCTCCGAGAGCAACAAAAATATATACTATTGGTATTACTCCAACGATTCTTAAGGCATGGGGAATTCCCTCATAAGTTAAGACTCCCGGTAAAAGCATTGCGAAAAACCAGGCAAACAACAGACAAGAAATAGTAAATAAAGAATAATCTTTAATTTTTATTGATTTGATTAAATAATTGATTGATAGAAAAAAGCCAATAAGAAATAGAATTCCTACTGGCCAAGGAAGCATGGGAAAGCCAGCAAAATTATGGCGCCAATTGCCATCTCCATGGAAATTAAACATTCCCAAATGAATAGCTAAGCTCAAAAATAAAGCTTTAATGGGATTTTGCTGTTGAAAGACTGAGACGCCTGCTGCCCTGCCTATAAAATCTTGCGGGTGTTGCAAAAAATAAATACCGATTGGCAAGGCAACTAAAAATATTACCAAAAGAAAAATTTTAACTTTCCACCAACCATCCTTAATGAGTATTTTATCCCACCACCAGCTCCACCTTATTTCAGGTTTATTATTTTTGAAATAATCAATAATCTTTAGAAAAAAAATGGCAGCCAGAATTATTACTGCCATTCGGAATGCAATATAAGTGTAAAATCCCGCCCCCCAGAAGATACCGGCAATAATAAAATCAGAAAGTTTTTTTGTTCTAAATCCTTTAAGGATAAAATATATCCCGAAAACTAAAATAAAAGGGACCATAATTGCCCGGAAACCAATTCTGGAAAAAAGAGTATGCCAGAATGAAACGGCCAGAAAGAAGCTGGAAAGTAGAGCAATACCTTCAGCTTTTGCCTCTAAGGCTGTATTAAGAAAAATTTCTTTTGTTACTAAATAAAGGCCTAAAACAGCAAGAATTCCGAAAATGGCAGCGACTATTTTCATTGACCAGATACTGGGCCCGAAAATAGAAAAAGACAAAGCAATTAAATTAATAAAAAGGCCTTCTCGGCCATTATTTTCAGGATAAAAAACCTTGAAGCTGTCAGTCCTTAAAGCATTTATAGCATCATTCCCGTTCATCGCCACATCAGGATAAAGCCCCGGAGGTATAACAGATAACTGCCAAAGTCTAAAAAAAGAGGCAATAGCCAGGACAATTAGTAAGATAATTATTATGGATAATTTTTTATTTTTCATTTTTAAAGCCACTTTCTTCTTCTGAAATAGTAAATCATTCCTCCCACAATTAAAATCATAATGAGAAGAATTATTCCAAAGCCTATTTCTGAATCTGCCAGAGGGAGATTAGAAAGATTCATACCCCAAATACTTGCTAATAATGTTAGAGGCAACATAACAACAGAGAAAACGGTCAAAATTCTTATAATTTCATTGGTCTTAGTTGAAAGTAGGGATTGATTAGTATCTTCTAAGGCTAAAATAGTTTCTTTATAGGTAGCAAGGTTATTCCAAACCCTTCGGAAAGTACCCAAAAGGTCAGAAAAATAGGGGGTGAGGTCTTTACCGAAAAAAGAGCTTCCTTCTTTTAAAAGCGACTCTAAAATCTCTTGTTGAGGTTCAATGATTCTCCAAAAACCGATAATATCTGTTTTAATATAGGATATCTCTCTAACCATCTCTGTTTCTTTCTCCTGAAAAATTTCTCTTTCAATCCGATCAATAATCTTATCGATTCTTTCCAATTTTGTCAGGCAGTGATTCCAGAAATGGTCCAAAATATGGAATAAAAGATAACCTGCGCCGTTACCCATATAAACTTCTCTTGCCTTAGGTCGAAGATTGCAGTTAATAAAAAGTCTCTTCACTGGCAAAATACTTTGATAGTGAGTGGTTACAATTGTATCTTTTGTGACGATAATATCAAGTTCGCGGGCAAAGGTCTCTTTCCTCTCTTTACTATAAATAGGGTAGTAAAGAATCATAAAGAGATAACGCGGGTTATGTTCAACTAGCGGACGGGGACTGGGAGAAATCAACTCTCCTAAGATTAAGTGGTGAAAGCGGTAATTCTGTCTAAGAAATTTAATATCGTCATTAGTAGGGTCTTGAATATCAATCCAGGTTACCTTTGACGTCCGAATAATGTTACGCATTTAAATATTTTAACAAATTTTAGGCAAAAACAATAGTGAATAACTCAGAATGGGCTTTTTTTTGTTAATTAGCACTCTCGGGTCTTGACTGCTAATTCTGACTTGTTATAATAAAACATAAGCAAAACATGCAATTATCCGAAAGGCAAAATCTTATATTGAGCAAGATCGTGGAGGATTATATTAATTCAGCGAAGCCGGTGAGTTCTCAATTTCTTGAAGAAGAATATGATTTTGATATTTCTCCAGCAACAATCAGAATTGAAATGCAAAAGCTTACAGATGGTGGCTATCTCTTTCAGCCTCATACTTCAGCCGGCAGGGTACCGACAGACAAAGCTTATAGGTTCTTTGTCGACAGATTATTTGAAGATGAGCTCTCAAAATTTGATATTGAAGAATCTGATATTAGAGATTGGTTTGAAAAAGAAATTGAGAATACATTTAAATTTATCCAGTCACTTACAAAACATTTGGCTTTAGCTTCTTCGGCTTTAGCTTTAAGTTATTTATCTAAAGAAAAATTTTTATGGAAAGAGGGCTGGGAAGAAATTTTAAAAGAACCCGAATTTAATGAAAGAGAACAAGTTATTAACTTTACTGAATTTTTAAATAATTTTGAAGAAAATATTGAGAAAATTAAGGCTGATTCCGGAATTAAAATTTATATTGGCAAAGAGAATATTTTTCCCAAAGCAAAGGATTTCGCAGTAATTTCATCTAAGTTTTTCCTGCCAGAAGAAGGAGAAACCATTTTGGCGCTTTTGGGGCCAAAAAGAATGGCTTATTCTAAAAACATAAGTTTAATTAAATCATTAACTGAATTTTTGAAAGATTTTGAGTAAATACTGTGTATGGAAAAAAAAGAAGATAAAGAGAAAATTGAAGGGGAAAAAGAGCTTGAAGAATTGAAAAAGAAGCTGGAAGAGTATCAAAAACAAAAAGAAGAATACTTGGCTGGCTGGCAAAGAGAAAGGGCAGATTTTTTGAATTACAAGAAAGAAGAGATGGAAAGAATCAAGTGTTTTTTAGCTTATGCCGGCGAGGAATTTGTTTCAAAAATTCTGCCGATTTTGGATAATTTTGAGGTCGTTGAAAAGAAATTATCGGAAGATTTAAAGAAAGATGAAAGTGTAAAGGGAGTTTTACAAATAAAAAAGCAAATTTTGGATTTTTTGAAAGCGCAGGGGGTGGAAGAAGTTAAATCAGTGGGGGAGAAGTTTGATCCTAACTTCCACGAAATTATCGGGGAAGTTAGCCCTTCCGAAGCTTCAGCAAAGGAGGACGAAATTAAAGAGTCTGGTATTATAATAGAAGAGGTTCAAAAAGGATATAAAATCAACGGCGAATTATTAAGACCGGCGAAAGTCAAGGTCACGAAGTAATATTTATTTCCATTAATAAAATGGAAAATGATTATATAAAGAAATTAGAAAATTGGGCTAATAAAAACTTAATTGAGGAAGAAAAAGAATGGTTTAAAAGATACCATTATTCACGAGAGAAAAAATTTAATTTTTCTGAATATTTTTTAGATAAAATTAGTAATTTTGACGAAAAAGATCGAAGATATAGATTTTATACAGAAAATGGGAATGTTTATCTCGATAAGGGAATAATCTCAGCAGATTTAAATTTATTTTTTGAATGTTTCTTTTTTGAAATAATGAGTAGTTTAGACGCTTTAGCCCATGAGTTAAATTTATTATTCAAATTATATCCAGGGAAAGATAAAAAATATAATTATATCTATTTCCATTGGCTTTTTGATAAAGAAAAATTAAAAAATAATGCACCTGAAACTTATAATTTTATTAAAAGTTTTTCAGAAACCAATCTTTTTGGAAAATTAAAATATTATAGAAGGATATTAACTCATCTAACAGTAATTATAAAAGAATTAGGTACTAAAACAGATACTTTATCAACGCCCACAACGGAATATTTAGTAAAACCATTGTATATACAACAGGATATAGATAAAGAAATTTCAGAAGAAAATAAAATAGAATTAACTAATTGTGTCAAGGAGATATACGAAAATGTTAAAAATTTTTACGAAAATATTTATAAAAAAATAAACGTCGATTTAAAAATAATGACTAACAATTAGTAATAAAATAAAAATATGAAAATATCTAAAATTATAGAAAAAAATAAAAAATCGATTATTTTAGTAGCTCTTTACATTCCTGGAGAAAATAACCAGGGTAAAGTAAGTATTAGGGGGACTGGTTTTATAATTTCTAGCGATGGCAAGTTTATGACATGTGCTCATGTATATAAACAAATCCCTCAGAATGAACTTCCTTATTTAGAGGTTTCTGTTCCCGGAAAAACTGATGAAAAAGGAATAACATATTATGATAGATATAAAGCGAATTTATTAAAGATAGATGAAGAAAATGATTTAGCTTTAATGCAAATAATTTCTGATAAGAATGATTTTCAAATAGTTAGTGAATTTGGCGATTCCGAAGCCATAAAAGAGGGAGATGAAGTCGTTTTTATTGGATACCCGTTGGCTACCGAATTGTTAGGTATGCAATTTGGGATTACAATGAGTACAAATCAATGTATTATTAGCTCTGTTAAGAGACGGGGCATAGACGGTTCATTACACTTTTTTATGGTAGACACACACATTAATAACGGTTCCAGTGGCTCACCAGTATTTTTGAAAGACGTAGGAAAAATTATAGGGATAGCGAGCGGCAAGATATCCACTAAAATTCCCGCACCAGATGGAAAAATATTTGATATTCCGGCAAATATGGGTATTTGTAAGCCGGCGAAATATGCTATTAATTTAATAAAATAAAAAGTCGTAAAAAAATAAATAAAATAATTAAATAAAAATCATGGCAAAAGTTTTAGGTATTGACTTAGGCACATCTATTTCAAAGATGGCCACAATTTTACAAAGCGAACCCAAATGCTTAGAAAGCAGAGAGGGTTCGGTTTTAATTCCCTCTATTGTTGCATTAACAAAAAATGGAGAAAGATTCGTAGGAATTTTAGCTCAAAGGCAGGCAATTACTAATCCCAAAAATACAATTCATTCGGTAAAAAGATTTATTGGGAGAAGATACTCTGATCCTGAAATTCAGAAAGAGCTAAAGCGGCTTTCTTATGAAACAAGAGAAAGAAGTGATGGCGAAGTGGAGGTAAAGATGGGGGACAAATGGTACACCCCAATTGAAATTTCCTCAATGATTTTACAGAAAATCAAATTAGACGCTGAAGAAAAATTAGGAGAGAAAATTAAAAATGCGGTAATTACCTGTCCTGCTAATTTTGACGATTCTCAGAGAAAGGCAACAAAAGCTGCTGGTGAAATTGCAGGCTTTAACGTCCTCAGAATTATCAATGAGCCAACCGCAGCAGCTTTAGCTTACGGTTTTGGCAAGAAAAAAGCAGAAAAAGTAGTGGTTTATGATTTTGGTGGTGGGACTTTTGATGTCACGATTTTAAATGTTGCCCCAGATACAGTTGAAGTACTGGCTACTGGCGGTGAAGCTCATTTGGGAGGAAATGATTTTGACCAAAGGGTAATTAATTGGGTTTTGGAGCAATTTAAAAAAGACCAGGGAATTGACCTTTCAAAAGATCCTTTGGCCTTGCAGAGGATAAAGGACGCTGCAGAAAATGCAAAAATAGAGCTGTCTAGCGCCTTAGAAACAGAGATTAATCTTCCTTTTATTACTTCAGATTCTGCTGGACCCAAACATCTTTTGTACAAATTAACCAGAGCTCAGTTTGAAAACTTAAACCGAGATTTAATTGAAAGGTCAGTTGAAAGAACTAAAAAAACATTGGGGGAGGCAAAATTAAATAAATCAGAAATTGATGAAGTGATTTTAGTCGGCGGCACAACATTAATTCCTGCTGTCAGAGAGATGGTTAAAAATTCTTTCGGTAAGGAACTTAATAAAACAATAAATCCTGAAGAGGTGGTAGCTATGGGGGCAGCTATTGAAGCTGAAATCTTAACAGCCAAAGAAGAAGGAAGGGCGCCAGAAGGAGACATTAAGAGCGT
>Ga0315285_10001974_pt1 | contig 21540 bp, 17 predicted proteins | sample YL17G09_36_MG_FD_203698 | JGI IMG/M metagenome (GOLD analysis project Ga0315285, IMG submission 203698) | Sediment microbial communities from Yellowstone Lake, YNP, Wyoming, USA - YL17G09_36 | ecosystem: Environmental > Aquatic > Freshwater > Lake > Sediment | place: USA: Wyoming | collected...
GGCTGATTTGCTTCTTCTATTTTTCTTTTGATCTTATAATTCGTTGGCTTTTTCTATTTTGGTCTTGGGAATCCCCACTCTTTTAGTTTTTCTCTTAACTCATAAGATGTCCAGCCGATACCATAAATTGCTTTGCTCTGTCGGCTACCACAACCGATGGGTATGATAAACTTGTGCTTATCTGTCACTACTTGCATCCGATCATAGTGACCTAAAACAATTCCCTCATTGGCAAACCTGTCTTTTTCCCTTTTCATTGCTTTACAAAAAACTTTGACGGTCTCTCCTATTCTTTCCGGCTCGACAATCTCAGCCCACGGGTTGTACCAATCTTCCGGTTTGCTTGTATCCTCATCCATAACATTTTCATAAAAAGCGACCCTCAGAATATTTTCATTTTCAAGATATTCCCAGATACATTCCAGCCGGTTACATTCCATCCACTCACTTGCCAAGGGATGAGGCTTAGAAAAGCAGCAGCCGGTAAGCTGGTATAGCGCTTCTTTGAATTCCTCAAAAGGACATTCCTCGATAGGTTCGTTACTATCCTCACCGAAAAAAACAATCATCCTTACATTGTCGGCTTCAGGTTCTCTCCAGAATCTTTCCAACCTTTGACATTCCATGCTTTCGCTTGAAAAGGCAGGACAGTTACACTTAGCGCATCCAGCAATACTGAGCAGCATTGCAAGGCCTATAACAGAAAATATATTTCTCATAGGTTATCCTCCAACTATTCTATCCGAAGGCCGTGGAAATCCCCCTGACCCATAAATCTTATTGTTCGCTTTTTAATGAACAACTTAAATATAGCCCGCCGCCCGGGCAATATCAACAAATTTTTGCTCTGTTTTCGGGATGGGAAAGGAACATCGAAGATTTTGCTTTAGGTTGTCTTACCTCTTGCGATTTGGGCCCAAATGGAGGGATAATCAAACAGAAGGTCAAAAAAGGCAATTTTTCACTTGCATTTTTTAATCTGAGTATGTATAATACTCTCGTTAAAGTTGGGATGTGTTGGGGGCAAAGGCAAATCCCCCTTGTGCCGTTGATTCTTCGATTTTTTGTTTGACAGAATCCTCGGAAGTGTTAGTTTTGGTTTTTTGTTCTATTAAATAGTCAATTGCTGTTGCTTTCAGTCGCTACGAACCTCGGCGAGGCAGTGTGGAACACCGGTCTCCCCCCCAGCCGGTCCCACCACCTCGCCTTTTTTATAGGTGTAGTTTTAAGCCGATTTTTAGCACATCCACGCCTGGATGTTGCAGTTCACTTACTCACCTCTCGTGGCGCCGGCTTTGCCAGAGCGACAAACAGAGCAATAGAAACAAGACTGACTGTGCCGCCGTAAATAAAAGTTGCGCTCGGAGCGGTTTGCCACAAAAACCCTGCTACCAGACTCGCCGGCAATGCCATTAAACCCATCGTCGTATGAAATGCCCCCAGAGCCGTCGCTTTTAACTGAACAGGAGCTAAATCAGATGCGTAAGCCCGCTGGTTTGCGTCAATTGCTGCATACGCTATGCCGTAAAGCGCAAACAGGAGAACATACGCCGGTAACGAATTAAGGCAGGCAAAGCCGAATGAGGTCAGGGAAAACAGTAGATAACCAAGGATAATGACTTTTTTCCTCCCGATTCTGTCCGATAGACTACCGAAGGGAATGGCAAAGCCGGCATAAAAAATGTTAAAAAGAATGTACAGAAGGATTGGCGTCCCGACCGATGATTTGTCCGCAAAGGACTCCTGCGCCCTGAGAATAAAAAACATATAGCTAAAATTCGCCAGAGCAAACATGCCGGCAGATGCGATAAATAGCTTAAGAGGCCGCGGAAGTTCTCGCAGGTTTATCTTTTGTGCGGCCTCCCGGGGCTCGCCCTTCCTTTCCCTCACGAACCGCAGCGGAACCAGCGACACAAACGCGATGACTCCGGCAATCAGTATAACCAGCTTAAAGCTAAAACCGAAAAACCCGGACAAAACGAAGGCGATGACCGACCCTAAAATCGCTCCGGAGGAGTCGAAGGCCCTGTGAATCCCGAATCCTTTGCCTCGCTGCGTTCCAGCCGACTCCGCAATAAGGGCATCCCTTGCCGCGTTTCTTAATCCTTTGCCTGTCCTTTCTAATCCGGAAAAAATCACCGCCTGGTGCCACGTTTTAGAGAATGTCAAAAATAACCTGAAGACCGACGAAATCAGGTATCCGGACCAGACGAATATCTTTCTTTTACCTATTCTGTCCGACCAGTAGCCGCCCAGGACGTTCAGGATACTCGGTATGCTGTCTCTGAATCCTCCGGCTAATCCGATAGCTAATCCCGCCCCGCCCAGCGATTTGATAAACATCGGCAGGATTGGCATTATCATTTCGCTGCTTACGTCATTCAAGAAGCTGACAATCCCCAGCAGGAGTATATTAACCCCCAGTCCTTTTAGATATCGGTCCGGCAAGGCCGTCCTGATGCTTCGTCCTTCGTCCATCGTCTCTCATCAATCGTCAACCGTCTTATGGGACTCCTCCAGCCATTTACGCACTCGCCTCTTCACGCTTCTCCGCGGACTTGTACATATACTTTTCTGCTGCGAGGCCCGTCAAATTCGCAGAAAAAGATGCCCTGCCAGGTGCCCAGCGCCAGTTCCCCATCCTTTAACAGAATCTGCTTGCTGCATCCGACCAGAACACTTTTACAGTGTGCATCCGAGTTGCCTTCCGAGTGCCTGTAGCCCGGATTAGAGTGTGGCACCAGTTCCTCCAGAACCAAAAGTATATCGTGCGGGACGGATGGGTCGGCATTTTCATTTATCGTAATTGCCGCCGTCGTATGTGGACAATAGACTATTACATCGCCGCTGGAAATGCCCGATTGGCCGACAATCGAGCTAACTTCGTCTGTAATATCAATCATCTGATTTCGGCTTTTTGTGCTAACGTGAAAATCCTTCCGGACAATTTTCATTACACACTTACCCTAAATTCTTCATTTCATAACCAAAAAGTTTTCACGGGCATGAGAAAATTCATTTCATCAGTCTTTGCCAAGAAGTCTTTTCAGCTCTGTAATAAGCGATGGGACATCTTCTGTTGAAGTGCTCCACACAACATCCAGATTGATGGAAAAGTAGGCGTGAATAAGTCGGTTTCTCATGCCGATTAGGACCGGCCAGGGAATCTCGGGAACATTGTCGCGAAGTTCCTCCGACACCTGGTTTGCCGCCTCACCGATTATTTCAAGAAGACGAACGAGCGAATGAACCAGCTTTCGGTCGCGGTTCAAATCTTCACGTGTTGCAGATTGTATATATTGCTGGATTTCAATTGTGGCATCCAGAATATGCCGCAACCTCACTTCATCTTCATGCTTGATACTGAAGTTTGGCATTTCGCATTACCTCGTCACGGAAATACTGGCTCAAGTCTTCAGGAGTTCTCAAATCGACTTTCCTGCCAAGCATTTCTGCAAGTTCCATTTCCATTTTGACAATCGAAAAAAGACCGGGCGTATGACCTTCCTCAAACTCCACCAAAAGGTCAATATCGCTATCCGGCTGCAACTCGCCACAAATAGCAGACCCGAAAATGGATAGTTTCCTGATATGGTTTCTTTTGCAGAAATCAATCAGCTTCTTTTTAGATATCTTCTGTTTGAGCGAATAAGCCATAGTTTGTAAACCTCGCAATGGTCGATTCTTTATCCTTATCTAAACAGTGTAAATCCCGTGTTCATCTGTGTCTAATTTTTTCCTACATCTGCTCCACAACCCCGATACCCAGCAGGTCGGTCAAGCCGTGCTTGATGGTTTTTGCAGTCAAATAGCAGAGCAAGAGCCGTGTAGGTCTTTTATCCTGGCCAGCGTCCAAAACGGGACAATCCGTATAGAATGCGCTGAATTTCTGCGCCAATTCATAAAGATAACCTGTCAGGTAATTCGGCCTGTAATCGGCCACCGCCGCCTCTATCGCCTCGCCATAACGAATCAGATGCTTGGCCAAATCCAATTCGCTCGGCTCGGTTAAATTTACCCGCCGAAGGCGGGCTAACTCGTTTTCAGTGTCAATCCCCCGGCTTTGGGCTTTTCGCCCGATGGATTTTATTCGCGCGTATGCATACTGCATATACGGCGCGGTATTGCCGTCCATAGCTAACATTTTGTCGAAACTGAATACGTAGTCGCTGGTGCGGTTATTGGAGTAATCTGAGTATTTGACCGCCCCAATTCCTACCGCCTTTGCAATTTCTTCTTTTTTCTCCGCCGGCAATTCCGGGTTCTTTTCTTCAACAATCGCCTTTGCTCGCTCTACCGCCTCATCGAGCAACTCTTTCAATTTCACATTTTCACCTTCGCGGGTCTTTAACGGCTTGCCCTTTTCACCGAGAACACTGCCGAATGTCACATGCACAAGTTCCACGTTCTCAGGGGCCCACCCAGCCATTCGCGCCACTGCAAAGAGCATTTGAAAGTGCAAAGTCTGCCTGGCATCGGTTACATAAATTATCCTGTCTGCCTTTAGTTCATTGACCCTGTATCGAATCGCCGCCAAATCCGTCGTCGCATACAAATACGCCCCATCCGACTTTTGTATTATCACCGGCAGCGGCTTGCCCTCTTTGTCCTTAAACCCCGCTTGTGGTGAGCCTGTCGAATCCAGCGGAAATACACACACCGCCCCTTCCGACTCGACGGCCAAGCCCTTCTCCTTCAACTCCGCAACAACATCCGACAGCATATCCTTATAAAAACTCTCCCCACGAATCTCTGTATCTTCATCGAAAGCGATGCCGAGCATTTTATAAATCTCGTTACAATGTTTCAGCGTAAGTTTTCTGATGAACCCCCACGCTTCGCGCTCCTGTTTATCCTTCTCCTCATCGCCTCTCTGCAACATATATGTTACATGGTTTGAGAGCGACTCGTAACGTTTCGATCCATCTCTGGTTTGTATCATCATTCCCATACCTGTTGCAGAATCTTCCAGAGCATTAATGTATTGGTAAACCACTAAGAACTCTCGCCATATATAATTTGGATCAGATTTCTGGAGTCTTTCTAAAAAGGGATAAAAGTCTATCTCACCGTCACCAGGATTATCTTTATCTTTGGAATCTTCCTGCCAGTCTATCTCGTGTCGGTTTCGTATCTGACGACAAATAGCCTTCAGCTTTCCCTTGTCTTCTGCGCAGCCCTTTAGTTCTTCAAGTTCGGCATGGTAATATAGCGGCTCTCCGTGCTTCTTGGCCATACATATATGCCATAGACCAAGAATAACCATTCCAAAATTTGTTCCCCAGTCGCCAAAGTGGTTTTGGCGGATGACTTTATGGCCTAAGAATTCAAGCATTCGACAGATACAATCGCCGATAATTGTGCTCCGCAGATGTCCAACGTGCATTTGCTTAGCGATATTGGGGCCTGAAAAATCGACAACGATGGTTTGGGGCTGGAGCGTTTTTTTTATGGCGAGATTGGCTTGGTCTTTACTTATTTCAAATAATCTGTCGGCGACAAAGTCAGGTTTTAATCGCAGGTTTATAAACCCCGGTCCCGCAACCTCCGGCTTCTCACAAATATCACTGACATCTAAATTCCTGACCACTTCCTCAGCAAGCTTACGAGGATTTGTCTTAATCTGCTTGGCCAGCGGCATAATGCCATTGACCTGATAATCGCCAAATTTAGGGTCAGTGGAAGGTCTTACAATCGCCGGGCAGACACCGGCCCCCGTTGCGTACTGCTGCATCGCAGCCGATATTCGCTCTTCAAGCTCGTCTCTTACGGTCTTCATCAAATAATCAATAGTAAATCATCAATAATCAATTCTTTTTGCATCGCCCCAGAGCAATTCCAAATCGTAGTAGTCCCGGTATTCGCTATCGAAGATATGGACAACGATGTCGATAAAGTCCAGCAGTATCCATCGTCCCTGTTCATAGCCGGCCCGGCCGAAAAGCCCCAGCCCCTTACCCTTTGCAGCTACACAAATTTCATCGGCGACTGTCCGCATCTGCCTGTCGCTTGTGCCGGTAACGATTACGAAATAGTCGGTGGCAGGCGATATGCCCTTCAGGTCCAGAACCACAATATCGCTGCAATGTCGGTCGGCGGCCACCCTCGCCGCGGCTACCGCGAACGCCTTTGCTTGTCTCTCTCGTTTTGTCGCCAAACTTTGTTGGATTCCTCACTAAATAAAAAAACGGGGCGGATAAACAACCACCCCGTATAGATTACCTGCATCAGACGATGGTGTCAACGGAAGTTGCTTATCGATGTTAAGCTCACCCGAATAAGACTGCACCTTACAAAGAGGTCCTGCAGGCGATTTTCTTCCGTCGGCTTACAAAAATCTCTTTATCCACCAAACAAAAAAAGGGGCAAAAAATGCCCCTTTTAGATTTACCTCGTTATGTACAGCTATCCTTTAACCTGGGTGGCTGCGACCGTTTGTTCCATTTGCTTCATTTCTTCTGTTTCACGCTTTGACTGCCAGACCGCCCAGACTAAGCCGACGATGCCGACAATTATCACAACCCAGAAAAGCATATCATGCCCTTTCGGGCTAACCGTCACGCCCTGTTTCTCTAACATCCGCAGAACGCCCTTATCGTATGGCAGAATCAACCCGATAATCAGTAAGCTGACCATATTCATAACTTTAATCAGCGGGTTAATCGCCGGCCCAGCCGTATCCTTCAACGGGTCGCCGACCGTGTCGCCCGTAACACTGGCCTTGTGCTTCTCACTGCCTTTGCCCGTATTGGCCGCCAGGTCGCGCGGCTCATCCTCGATGGTCTTCTTGGCATTGTCCCAGGCGCCGCCGGCATTGGCCATAAACACCGCCAGCAACTGCCCCGTCACAATCATCCCTCCCAAGAAACCGGCCAGCGCTATCACCCCCAGGCCGAAACCGACAAGCACCGGCACCAATATCGCCAGAAGTCCCGGACCAATCAGCTCCTTCTGGGCCGCCGTTGTGCAGATGTCCACTACTCGGCCGTAGTTCGGCTTCTTTGTCCCTTCCCAGATGGCCTTATCGCGGAACTGAATCCTGCATTCATTGACAATCAGAAACGCCGCCCGACCCACCGCCCGGATTGTCATCGAGCTAAACAAAAACGGCACAGCACCGCCAAGCAGCATTCCGATAAACAACATAGGGTTGGAAATAGTCAGCATTGCCGCCACCACGTTGTACACGTCGCGGCTAACCCCCGCCGTCTCTCCTCTCCCGCCCGACCCCACCGAGACGATGAAACTGTTGAATAGCGACACTGCCGCAATCACCGCCGAGCCGATGGCGATGCCTTTTGTGATGGCCTTGGTGGTATTGCCTACCGCATCCAGGTCCGCAAGGACCTGACGTGCCTCTTTATACTTGGCCTCACCCATCTCCTTTTTGTCGTAACCCATTTCGCCGATACCGTTGGCGTTGTCCGCCACCGGCCCGAACACGTCCATCGAAATGGTGTTGCCCGTCAGCGTCAGCATTCCTATGCCGCACATAGCTACCCCAAACGCCACGAACGTCGCATTGGTATTCACGTAAATAAGCACGCTGCCCATAATCGCCGCAGCAATAATCATCACCGCGAACACCGTGCTTTCATAACCCACCGCCAGCCCCTGAATGATGTTTGTGGCGTGCCCTGTCTGGCACGCCTTTGCCAAGCTCTTTACCGGCGCAAACTCTGTGCCCGTAAAATACTCCGTGCACTTATTCAGCATCACCGCCAGAATGATTCCTATCAGGCACGTCCAGGCCGGCCGCATATCCAATCCTTCGATGCCCAGGTTTGCCCAGGTCGGAAGATTGGTAATGTATGGCTTGATTGCCTCGTAGTTTGGATAGCTGGTGTCAAACCTGAAATACAAAAAGCCCAGCACAAGAAAGCCGATGACGCTGATTATCGAACCGATAATGAAGCCTCGGTTGACGCTCTTCATTGCCGCCGCCACTGTTCCCTTGTCGCCGGCGCGAACGCTGTATGTGCTGATAATGCTTGCTATCACGCCGATGGCACGGACCAGCAGCGGAAATATCACGCCCTTGTGGCCGAAACTGGCGATTCCCAGAATCATTGCCGCCACAATCGTTACTTCGTAACTCTCGAAAATGTCCGCCGCCATACCGGCGCAGTCGCCTACGTTGTCGCCCACATTGTCCGCAATCGTTGCAGCGTTCCGTGGGTCGTCTTCGGGGATTCCTGCCTCCACCTTACCGACGAGGTCCGCTCCGACATCCGCCGCCTTGGTATAAATGCCGCCGCCCACTCGCATAAATAACGCCAGCAGCGTTCCGCCAAACCCAAATCCAAGCAGCGCCTCATAAGCATGCTCGCCATAGACGAGGAATATAATCGACCCGCCCAGCAAACCCAGGCCGTCGGTCAGCATACCGGTAATCGTTCCGCTGCGATAGCCCAGTTGCAGTGCCCGCCCGAAACTGGTCTTTGCAGCCGCAGCCACCCGCAGATTGCCTGTTGTTGCCAGCCGCATTCCTACAAAACCAACCGTTGCGGAGAACGTTGAGCCAACCAGAAACGCAATTGCCCTGCCCCACGCAATCGCCGGCACCGCCCCCGAGGCCTTGGCTGCGAAGAACAATACCACGGTAATAACCACAATCAGAAGGCCGACCACCCGGAACTGTCGGTACAGGTAAGCATTTGCCCCTTCACGGACCGCATGTGCTATCTCCTGCATTCGCGCGGTGCCCTGGTCAGCTTCCCTGACCTGCTTGACTAACAGCAGCGCGTATGCCAGGCCGGCCAGCGCGATAAACACGTTTGTCACCAGCGCAATCTTCTCATACCAGGCATATCTGTTGCTGACCAGCGGCTCTAAAAGCGTAATTTTAGACCCTTTTTCCACCGCCGCCGATACCGACGCAGCCCCGGTTAAGGACTCCGGCCCAGCTGTAAATGACCATACTGCCGCCGCCAGGATGCCGGCGGCCAGTAATGCGACTACCCAGATTCGTTTCATAAATTCCTCGTCTCAAAAACTCGAAATTCCTTATCCAGATACACAACGCACAAACAAAGCCGCAAAGTATAACCGAAGGAGGCTATCTTTCAAGCATTTTTTTCTCACACTTGGGTTTTTGCCCGCTCTGAGTTGAATCGAAGGGTCGAAGGGTTTAGCCGTCGCCGGCACGCTTGCCCTGAGCTTGCCGAAGGGGCGACGTCATAGCATCTATGTGCGGTATTCAGCGTTGATTTTTACATACTCGGCGCTCAAGTCGCAGCCGTAGCAAAAATCGCTTTGCTTTCCCGCCCCCAAATCCACCGTTATTGTGTGCTGAGGTTGGGAAATAATCGAACTGGCCTTCTTTTCGTCAAATCTTACGGGTGCGCCGTTCCTAAAGACGGTAATACCCCCGATTTTGCATGATAGTTTCCCCTGATTCAATCTTACGCCTGCCGAGCCGACAGCGCAGATGATTCTGCCCCAGTTCGGGTCGCCGCCGTGCACTGCGCATTTGACTAATGGATAATTGGCTACCGCCCTCGCCGCCTTTGCTGCATCGCCCTTCATAGCCGCACCTTTGACCACCACCTTGAACATCCGCGTTGCCCCTTCGGCATCGAGAGCCATTTGCCTCGCTAAATCATCGCACAATTCTGTTAACGCCGCGGCAAATTTCTTATATCGCGGGCACTCACTCACTACCGGGCGATTGCCCGCTAATCCTGATGCAAGAATTATCGCCGTGTCGTTAGTGCTCTGATGGCCGTCAACGGTCAGTTTATTTAATGAATTACCGATGGCTTCTTTCAGTGCCCTGCTTAACATTGCTTTGCTTATAGCCGCATCGGTGGTGATAAAACAAAGCATCGTGGCCAGATTTGGCGCAATCATTCCCGCTCCTTTAACCACACCGGCTATCGTAATGACAGAATCCTTGATTCCTGGCTTGCATTTTCCAATCGTCCATCGTCCATCGTCAATCGTCAATCGTCTCGCGGCCTGCTTTGGCCTTGTGTCAGTTGTCATTATCGCCTTTGCAAAAGAAAGCCCCGCTGATGCCGAATCAGAGAGTTTCGCCGCCGCCTTTGTAATACCAGCCATTATTTTTTTCATCGGCAATTGGTGTCCGATTATGCCGGTCGAAGCAACAAGGACCTTTCGTCCCTCATCCCTCGTCCCTCGTTCCTCGTCTTTCGTGCCCCGACTGACTGATGCTGCCGTCTCTGCACACATCTCTATTGCATTCTTGATGCCCCGCTGGCCGGTGCAGGCATTGGCACAGCCGGAATTAACAACCACTGCGAAAATCTTTGGGCTTTGTATGTGCTTTTTACTTACCTCGACTGCTGCCGATACGATTTTATTTGTCGTGAACACCGCGGCGGCGGTCGCACCTCTCGGACAAACAATCAGTCCCAAATCCGGCCTGCCGGATTCTTTTATCCCGCAGCTAACCCCCCCCGCCAAAAACCCTTTTGCTACTGTAATAGTATTATTTGTCATGTGCGCTCTCCATTACGTCATTCCTGCGCAGCTTCTAAACGGCTTTCAGCAAACTATTGAACCTATCCATTATCCCTTCATTCCCAAAACTCTTGCTAAACTCTGAAAGCCATCGCCTGATATACTTGCGGTCGATCGAGCTTTTGTTCTTAACTAATATGCTTTTGACATCCTCCTCATCGACGGCTCTGCCGGCGACCATTTTATGAATAATGACATCTTCACAGGAGGCAAACTTCACGGGGTAGCTGTTGATATTAACCCGCTTTGCTTTTTTGATCGCTTGTCTTTCGTATTCACTGAAAGAGAAGACAAAATCCACACGGAAACCCGACTTCTGCTCTTCCGCAGGCAGCACCCTCGTTTCTTTAGCAAAGTCCTCCGGCCTTGCCGGTAGCATCTTCAACTTTAATTTTTTACACGCTTTTTCAACGAGCGCAAAGTCATCTACGTCTATCCCTAATGTTATGTCGATATCGCGCGTCAGACGCGGCCTGCCATATATAAGCACCGCCTGTCCGCCGATGACCATATAGGGAATCTTATCTGCGTCTAACCTTTCGGCTATTTTTCTTATCAGTTTCTCGAGCACGTTTCAACCTGCCCATCGCCTGGGCGATTCGCAAATCTACCTCGAAGCCGTCCCAGATATTCTCGTGGCTGATTGCACCCAGCGCAACGGCCTCTTTATGCAGCATATCATATATGGCCAAGGCTTGTTTGTAGGAAAGTTTTTCCTCCGCGTCCAACTTCCGGTAGAACTTATCCAATTTACGCTTATTTCTTATCATTATTGAACCGTTGCTAAATTATAACCGCAAACAGCTCTTTTCGCCACTTGTTTTTGCCAATGAAGTGTGACCGCTGCCTGACCCGCATATCCGTCAGGCTGTCCTTGTCCGCAAGATAGGGCGGGAATCCAGAAAGTCGGCGAAGTCCCATTCGCATACCTTCTGTGGCCAAACAAAATCCGTGTTAATTTGTGAAATCTGTGGTTGAATTCTGTATTTCGGTCATTCGAATTTGTCCATTCTCCGTAGTATTGCCTTCTCCGCCGTAGTGGCTACGAAGGCCGGAACCCCGAAGGATGAATTTAGGATTTCGAGACCTGTCCTGAGCATGTCGAAGGATTAGAATTTCGGATTTACCCTGCTGCTCATCTACCCCAAAAGTAGTAGTCAAAAAATCTGCTTAAAACACGACTATTTCTTGCAAAAAGATGCAAAAAGATGTTCATTTTTGACAAAAAAGCACCAAAAAATGCTCGTTTTTACCCCTATTTTCCGCCTAAAAACGTAATAGTCCTATAAAATCATATCTTTTACTATCACCAACCACCCCAATTTCCAAAAAATCTTTTAAAACTCCTATTTCCAATCTTTTTCCTCTTTTTTTGTTCTTTTTTTCTTTTGTCTTTTTACTTTTTTCCGCCTGCGGCGAACCTTCAGCCGCACGGAATGACAAACCCTAACCCCGGTGAGCAGACACCTGGACTTCGGCGGGCCCCATTAAAAGAGAAGGCCGTTTTTCTAACGGGGCGGGAAGACGCAACTGGCGGGCCTGCTCAATGAAGGCCTCGAGACGAGTAGTGAGAGTCGAATCCTCCTGGCCATCAAAGCTCAAATTCAGTATTGGCATACCGCCACACTGGGCGCTTATGTTCGGCGAGATGCCGCTGACAATAGTCGAGGGCATACAGGTAAAGGGCATTACATTTATCACGCCTGAGAAACCATCGTGATAATACTCGATGGTCTTGCCGATAGTCAGGATTGCCTCGCCCTCAAAGGAATGGTGTAGATAGGGTTCGGCCAATTCGATTACGTGCTCTATGTTTCCTTCGGCCAATTTGCCGAAGCTTTTTTCCAGAGGGACGGCAAGCTTTCTTTCGAGCCTGTGCTGAACGCGGTTGAGGATTGCGTTTGTGAGCAGGTCCCGCCACTGGCCTCTGCGGCGAGCCATAAGGCGGCGAGTGAAGTTCGTGTAATAAATCCACTCAGCAAGCGAGGCAAGGTCGCAGATTGCTCCGAGCTCTTCGAGCCGGGCGACAATGTTGCTGTTGGCAAAGGGATGGCTGCGGACGTAGATTTCTCCGACGATTCCTATCCTGGGCTTTCGGAGCTGATGGTCCATTTCCAACGACGAAAATTCGTCGGCGATACTTTCCATAAGCTTACGCATTGTAGAAAAACTGGAGCGTTTTTCAACTGCCTGCACCCACCAGAGAAGTGCTCGCTCGTAAGCCCTCTGGACCTGGCGCGGGTCTTTTGCAACAGGGCGGAGACGCAGAACTACCTTATGCAGCAAGTCGATTCCAGCGATAGCAATCCAGACAGATGTCATAAAACCGGTTGTGCTTGTGCGGCGGGAGCCGTTAAGAGATTCCATAAATTCGCGATAGAAGCTGCTATCCTGATTGGGGGCAATGACGGGGGTGTCTTGTATGCCGGCATACCTGAGGATGAGCTGCTGCAGGCAGTTATACATTCCGAATCTGCAGGGGCCGGATGCGGCGGGCATAAAGAAGGCGGCCCTGGCGGAGTCGAATCCATCGGTGCGTATCAGCTTTATCATATCGCCCGTAGTTATGGCACAGGGCAGGCACTCCTTGCCATTAGTGAATTGTCTGCCCTGCAAAAGGGCTGCTTCGTCGGCCAGCGGGAGGACTTCGGCAGGCTGGCCATAACTTCTAAAGCAGGCAGCCAAGCCGTAAGCGGAATCGCCCATATACGGGATATACAGCGTCCTGTCTCTGGTGAGCCGGCAGGGATGAGGCGGCGCTTTTATTGCAGCGGCCTGCTCCTGCGAGCCGGGGCGATAGTTCTTCAGGCTTTCGAGGAATGCTTCCAGCCGTGTAAGCACGCCGGCATCGGCGGAATGCTCATCTATTTCCAGTTGCAGGCAGGGCTTGGCGCCCATTATGTCCTTAAAGAACGTCGAAATGAATGAATCCGGGCCGCAACTGAAATTCGACAGATAAATGCCAAAAAGCCGCGGGTCCCTTCTTATCACCTCTGCGGCCCTTAAAATCCTCTGGCCATACGCCCAATAGACGCTCTCGTGGAGCGACTGGTCGGTGAGTTTGGCGGAAGACAGGTCCAGCATATCCATCGGGATAATCTGGGCGCCGAGTTCGGCAAGCTTTCTTGGCAACTGCAGGTTCATCCCGTCATCACAGCCATTATATGGGCGAGAAATCAAGACAAAAACCTTCTGGCCGGGACCGATTCGGCCAAGAATCTCCCTGCCCTTATCCCTGAGTGCATTCTCGAAACCGGCCTGGGCAGCAAGCGCTTCTTTGACCGCCTTGCGCGCCTGCGAAGCGGTAACATTTAGCTCTTTGCCGAGGGCGATGAAGCTCTTTATGATGAGCGACCTGCCTTCCCCGAGGCGAATTGGAGCAGTTATGACTTTCGTTTGGCCAAGCTTGCCGGCAAAGGCCGCTTTGACCTGATGGGCAAACGACTGAACATAAGGACAAATCTGATTGTGCTCGTTGCGGGGGAAGCTTGCCATTGCCGACACAACGCTCGGCAGAAAGATAAAGTCAACCTTCTTTTCAAGCAGTTCGGTGACGTGGCCATAGGCGACCTTTACAGGGAAACAGGGCTGAGAGGTAACCGCTTCCACGCCCATGCGTATCAGGCGCTTATCAGTCTGGCTTGACAGGACCACCTCAAAGCCGAGGGCCTTGAGGAAACGCGAATACATCGGCAGATACTGCCAGGAAATCAGGGCCATAGGAATGCCCACTCTGGCCTTACGTCGGCTCCGCAGGTCCGATTTGCCGGTGAGACCTGCGTATTCAAGAAGTGTATGTCTGCGATATTCAAATGCGCCAAGCTCAGTGGTCTTTTTGACCTTCTTTTTGAGGTTGTATCTGTCGCAGCGGGAACCATAGTGTAAGGGGTCGGTTCCCGGCAACTGCACTTTCTTTATTTCGCAATGGTTCGGGCAGTGCTCGCAGGTGAAAGATTCGACAGTATATTTAAGCGAAACGAGATTCTCAAAGCCCCTGAAGGTGCTTGTCGGGACCTTGCCTTCTTCGACGGCTCTTTTTTGCATATATTCGGCGGCAATGGCGGCTGCTCCCAATGCGCCTGTAACCTCATGATGGTCAGGGACACAAATCGGTTTGCCGACCACCTCCTCAAAGGCCGCCCAGACCGCTTTGTTGTAGGCAGTGCCGCCCTGGAAACAGATATTATTTCCGATTCTGCGCCGGCCAACGACCCGGTTAAGATAATTGGCGACAATCGAGTAGCTCAGGCCGGCCACAAGGTCGCCTGTCTGTGCTCCCTGCTGAAGATAGCTCAACAGGTCTGACTCCATAAATACGGTGCACCGCTCGCCCAGCTTTACGGGTGCCTGACTTTTGAAGGCAAGGTCAGCGAACTCGTTATTAATACTTATGCCCAGTCGCTGTGCCTGCTCTTCGAGAAAAGAGCCGGTGCCGGCGGCACAAGCGTGATTCATTTCAAAATCGACGACAACGCCATTTTCCAGCGATACATATTTGCTGTCTTGGCCCCCTATCTCGAATATGGTGTCAACCTGAGGATTGATTATCGCTGCGCCAGCCGCCTGGGCGGTGATTTCGTTTATGACTATATCGGCGCCTATGAAGTCGCCGGTAAGATACCTGCCTGAGCCGGTGCTGGCAGCACCGAGAATCCTTACCTTTCCCACCACTTTTTTGCCGACGATGTCAAGCCCCTGGCGTATGGCCTCCAGCGGTCTGCCTGCGGTCATCAGATATACTTTAGCGAGGATGCGCTTCTGGCGGTCCATAACCACGACCTTTGTGCTCAGCGAGCCAACGTCAAGGCCGACATACGCTTCTATCGGTTCGGTTACATTCTCCAGGAAATGCTCATACACAGGACTTTCAGGAGGGGGTAAGGTGGGAATTTTGAGCGGCTGCCGGCGTGGAGCATGCTCAAGAGCAGAAAGTCTTTGCGACAGGTAGCTATCGAGCTTTTCGAGCTGAACGGCACCCTCTCGGCTGCTGCGGATGGCCTTGACCTGTGTGACCTTAGCAATAAGCACCGCACCGATTGCGCCGGTAAAGAAATGCATATCGGGCACCACCAGCTCGCCTTCTGCCAGTTCAAATACCTGCTCCAGCGCCTTTACAACCCCGATATTGGCTGCCACGCCGCCGGTGAAGATAATTGGTCTGACGAACTCTCTGCCGCAGCCGAGGTTGCTTTTAAGGTTGGTAGCTAATGCGAGGCACAGGCCGGCTAATATATCGCAAAGCGGTGTGGCCTGCTGCTGAAGATGAATCATATCGCTTTTTGCAAAAACGGAGCAGCGGCCAGCCATTCGCGGCACGCTTTTGCTCTGTAAGGCCAGATTGCCGAACTCGTCCTCGATGTTGATGCCAAGGCGCTGGGCCTGCTGGTCCAGAAACGAACCTGTGCCGGCTGCACAAACCGTATTGAGTGTGAAGTCGCGGATTCTGGCGGCGCCCTGCTCGGCTGATAAAAAGATGAGCTTGCTATCCTGGCCGCCCATATCAATTACCGTCGCCTGCTGCAGGTGCGGATACAGATGGTAAATGGCCGCCGCCTGAGCGAGCACCTCGTTTATAAAGGGGATGTCAAGCACTTTAGCCACAAAGCGGCCGGTGTTGCCGGTTGCCGCAGCAAGAAGAATCTGTAGCGGGTTTAGCTGCCTGAAGACATCCTGCAACTGTGAGCGCACTGTCTCTATGGGCCTTCCGAGAGTGCGTTTGTAATTAGAGAAAACGACCTTGCCCGTGTCGTCAAGAACGACCACGTCACTGCTGGTCGAGCCAACATCAATGCCCACATAAAACCCACCGTGAGCACGCAGCGGCTCCGCCGGGTGCCGCTTCGTGTCACCTGTTACTGTGAGGTCTGGCTGAATCCTGTCTTCCATACTTGCCTCCATTAAACCCTGTATTCTATCCTCTCTCACTGAGGGCGGGCTTTGCGATGGAGATGCTTGTGCGAACCTTTTTGAGCGCCTGCATCATCTTTGTCTGCTCTTTATCACTAAGGCCAGCCATTATTCTCCTAACCTCTTTAGCATAAAGCGGCTCGATTTGAGCCAGAATCTGCTTGCCCCGGTCGGTTAGCTTGATGATATTGCACCTTCTATCGGATGGTGCGGGGGTTCGCACGACGAGGCCTGTCCTTTCCATTCGGTCTATAAGCGACGTGATATCGGCGCGGTTAACAAGCATCATGTCACTGAGTTGTGCCTGGCTCATACCGCCACCTGGAGCACTTTGATGCTGCAAGAGCATCAAGAGGTTAAATTGGACATCTGTCAGGCCGAATGGGCGGAGGAACTCGGCCGCTCTTTTTCGCAAGCGAGTAGCTGTATAATAGATGCTCAGCAATACCTTATGGGGCGGGAGAATTATTGGCTTCCTGAAACCAATCTCTTCTTCCAGCGATATTGTACCATCCTTGCTTATCATTGTGTCTTCCTTGCTCATTAGGTATAATATAGATCATATATATATTGTTGACTGGTGAATGAAATTGTCAAGAGAATTTTTCAAAAAGTTACCTATTGCAACCACAGCAGGATCCCTCTTATTACAGGAGTGGTGGATAACTTGTTAGCACCACTGCTAAATACCCCCGATAATTAACAAGCTTTGTATCATGAGAAGCAGTTCTCCCGCGTTATCTCACAAAAACCTACCTGCTCATTATCAGGTTTCCCACAAAAAACTGTGGGGGCGCACTTCCTATAACTTCATCTACTCTCATCAGTTACATAAAGTTTCCTCAAGAATGCAACATCTTAATAGGTAATATGACTAATAATACTATCTTACAATATATTATAATAACCTCTCCCTACAGGCACATAAAAAGTGAATATCGATGACTTATTCTCAAACGACTAAGTTTTCTGTAAAAAAAGATTGAATTTAGCAAGCAGTAGTGTAAACTGTAACAGCTATTTGTCGGAAGAGTTTTTGTGGATTGAGTGGTTTAATAAATTCTTATAGGGGATTCTTATGAAAGTTAGCTTTAATAGAATGGCTTTTACGGAAGCATTAAGTCTTTTAACTGTCGTAGTTCCTAATCGTACCCCCAAACCCATACTACGTTGCGTCAAAATTACTGCTCAGGAGCAGGAAGTTCATGCCTATGCTACTGACCTGGAGGTTGGGATTAACTATTTGGTTTCAGGAGTACAAGTAGAAGAGCCAGGTGAAGTTATTGTACCAGCAGACCGGCTTGCAGCTATCGTGCGTGAAAGCGGAGAGGACGTTCTGCTATTGGAAGCGGTGGAAGGCGCCTGCCACATAAGGGGGGCAGATAGCCACTTTACGATTTATGGCCAAGAGCCAGGGCAGTACCCAGCAGTGCCGGCGTTCGAGGGCAACGGTGATATAGAGATTGCTCTTGGGAACCTTAAGGCAGGAATTGCACAGTGCCTCTTTGCCACGGCGAGGGAAAGCAGCCGATACGCAATTAACGGCGTGCTATGGGAGATTAAAGACAAAAAATTAATTCTGGTCGCCACCGACGGCAGGAGGTTGGCTCGCAGCAAAGTCAATCTTGCGCAAGCTCCTCAGAAGGCAGCTAAAGGCGGGGCGGGGGTAAATGTAATAGTGCCCGCCAAAACAATGTCCCTGTTAGAGAAGGTTGGCGACAGCGAGAAAGAGACTGTTGCAGCCAAGCAGGTCGAAAACCAGATGCTTTTCAGGTGCGCCAATGTTGTTATAAGCTCAAATCTTGTTGAGGGAAATTTCCCAAAGTACGAGGACATAATCCCGACGGATTACGACAAGAAGCTGACGTTGTCAACGGAGGTAACGTTAAGTGCGGTACGGCGGGCGGCACTACTGACCAGCGAGGAATCCCGGGGAATTAAGCTGTCGATAGGGAAAGACAAGATAGTATTTTCGTGCAGAGCGCCGGAGACCGGTGATGCAGAGGTTGATATGGCGATTGATTACAAAGGCGAGCCGATTGAAATTGGTTTCAACCCGCAGTTTTTGATAGAGGCGTTGCGGGTTATAAAGACGCCGGAGTTTGAATTTGAGTTAGGCCAGTCTGACAGGCCAGGTCTGATTAAAAGCGGGGCGAATTTCCTTTACGTCCTGATGCCGATTAACTTAGGGTAGGCAGACCCCACGTAAAAAGTGGGGCTAAATAACAGTGGTTATGAAAAATTTTTGTTCTAAAGCGGCCAAACCAGAAGCAACCCTGCTGGGCGATGTGCTCAGGGGACTTATGGACAATCAGATTTCGCGGGGGCAGGCCGATTTTCGCTCAGTAGAAGAATTCTGGAGTTCTGCTTTGCCGACCGAACTTTCACAGCACTGCAAAATTGCCGGCGTTTCCGGCGGGAAACTGACGGTGGCGGTGGATTCACCGTCATATATGTATGAGATGCAATTAGTAAGCTGCGAGCTTCTCAAAGAGCTCCGGCGGCAATATCCACGCGTCCACGTAGAGAAAATCAAGCTCGTCCTTGTTTGAGACGCACACTTCAGTGCGAGGGTGGAAAAATTTCGACAGTTTCTCGCAGGGGAAGTCCGATATACAGTTATATAGAGATAGAAAAATTGTATGAAAGACCATAAATACGACGCCAGCAAGATAAAGATACTGGGGGGCATAGAGGCGGTGCGCAAACGGCCGGAGATGTATATCGGCGACCGCGGCATCGGAGGCCTCCACCATCTTGCCTACGAGGTGATAGATAACTCTATCGATGAGGCGCTGGCTGGGTTCTGTAATGAGATAAGCGTGCGAATCCATGCCGATGGCAGTTGCGCAGTCGAGGACAATGGAAGGGGAATCCCCGTCGAAGAGCATAAAGAAGCCAAGACCAGCGCCCTGGAGGTCGTTCTCACCAAACTACACGCCGGCGGAAAGTTCGATAGCGACAGCTACAAGGTGGCTGGCGGACTGCACGGCGTGGGCGTCAGTGTTACAAATGCCCTCAGCGAATGGCTCGAAGCAGATGTGTATCGGGATGAAAGGCACTATCATTTCGAATGTGCAAGGGGCGCAAGACGAGGCCTGGTAAAGGAGATTGGGCATACCGACAAGCAAGGAACCAAAATTTCTTTTATGCCGGATGCGCAGATATTCGGCGATGCTGAGTTTGATTATGATATGTTGCTGCAGCGAGTAAGGGAGCTTGGGTATTTGAATGCAGGACTGCGTATCAGCTTGCGGGACGACAGGGTCAATAAGAAGGATTCGTTCAGGTTTGAGGAAGGTATTAAGGCCTTTGTTCGTCACCTCAATGAGGGTAAGGAAACGCTGCACACCGACGTTATTTATCTGGCCAAGGAAGACCCGCAATCAAAGATGAGCTGCGAAGTGGCAATGCAATACAACGATGGTTACGCCGAGAATGTGCCGGTCTTCGCCAACAACATACGCAATATCGATGGCGGCACGCATCTTTCAGGATTCAGGACGGCTCTGACGCGGACGATGAATTATTATGCCAGAACGAATAATTTATTGAAGAACGGCCAGGCGCCGGTCGGCGAGGACCTGCGGGAGGGGTTAACTGCGGTTGTGGCAGTGAAGGTTGCCGAGCCGCATTTTGAGGCCCAGACGAAGGTGCGGCTGACTAATCCGGAGGTTGGCAGTTTCGTTGAGACGGTCGTTAATGAGCAGCTTGGTCATTATCTGGAGGAGCACCCGGCGGAGGCAAAACGGATTCTGAATAAGGCGATTCAGGCAGCCGCTGCCAGAGAGGCCGCCAGAAATGCCAGAGAGCTGACCAGGCGCAAAGGGGCGCTTGGCTCGGGCAACCTTCCCGGCAAGCTGTGGGACTGCGCAAGCAAGGAAAAGATGGAGACGGAGATATTTATTGTAGAGGGCGACTCGGCCGGCGGCTCGGCAAAGGCGGGGCGTGATAGAAATATCCAGGCGATTCTGCCGCTGAAGGGTAAGATTCTCAATGTGGAAAAGGCCCGGCTGGAAAAGATGCTGGCGCATGAGGAAATCCGGACCATTATCAGCGCTTTAGGGACCGGCATCGGGACGGATGAGTTCGATTTGAGTAAGTGCAGATACGGTAAGATAATTCTGATGACCGACGCGGACGTAGACGGCGCTCATATTCGGACGCTGCTGTTGACGTTTTTCTTCAGGCAGATGCAGCAGCTGTTTTTAGAGCGGATGATTTATATTGCGCAGCCGCCGCTGTATGAGGTTGCGGTCAAGGGACAGAAGAAATCCGAATATATCATTAGTGAAGGGGAAATGCGGAGGCGGACGATAACCCGCGGCCTTGAGGGCACGGAGCTTGTTATAAGGGATGGATCGGCGGATAAGAAGGGCAAAGAGAAACGGCAGGTTAACACTAAAGAGCTCTCCGAGCTTACAAGGCTGCTGACTGAGGCCGAGCGGAATGTAGCAGTTCTGAGCAGACGAGGGATTAACTTCGCCGACTTTGTCAGTGCTTATTACAATCTGCGCAAGGGAGGACTGCCGCGGTTTCGTGTCTGCACCGAAGACCGTCAAGAGGTTTATTATGAGCTTGAGGAGTACGAGAAGCGAGTTGATGAGCTGAAAGACCGTATTAAGGGTGCGGAGGAATCGGTTGTTGCCGAGGAGCTTCATGAGGTTGGCCGGATTAACCAGGTGAATCAGAAGCTCAAGAAACAATTCGGGCTGGGCTTGGAGGATTTTCTCTTGAAGCCGGTTAAGGCAGTGTCCGGGGAGGCGCTTCCGACTAAGTTTGAGCTTGTCAATGGACAGGACAGATATGAGATTGCATCACTGGGCGAGATTTGTTCGGCCATCAGGCAGATAGGCGGCAAGGGGATTGAGATAAAGCGATTCAAAGGCCTGGGCGAAATGAATGCTGATCAACTGTGGGAGACGACAATGAACCCTCAAACCAGAACGTTGCTTAGCGTCAGGGTCGATGATGCCGGCGAGGCGGACCGGCTTTTTAGTATATTGATGGGGGATGATGTCGAAGCACGCCGGAACTTTATCCGTGAGCACGCTCTCGAAGTTCAAAACCTTGATGTGTAACCTGCATTCCGGACAGAAGGCGTTATTCTAAAATGAAACGAATAAGGGCGAGCCGATTTAGCTCGCC
>Ga0315285_10001975_pt1 | contig 21530 bp, 20 predicted proteins | sample YL17G09_36_MG_FD_203698 | JGI IMG/M metagenome (GOLD analysis project Ga0315285, IMG submission 203698) | Sediment microbial communities from Yellowstone Lake, YNP, Wyoming, USA - YL17G09_36 | ecosystem: Environmental > Aquatic > Freshwater > Lake > Sediment | place: USA: Wyoming | collected...
GCATCTGCTCCCAGCTCAGCAGCGTGCGGTCCTCGCGCTCCTGGGCCTGCAGGCAGGAAGCCAAAAGCAAGCAGGCAACCAATAACGGCAGATGTTTTTTCATTTGAGCGTGGAATTTAACACAAAGACACAAAGGCACAAAGACACAAAGAAGCCTTTTCTTCGTGCCTTTGTGCCTTTGTGTCTTTGTGGTGAACCCGTCTATTCGGTGACCGCAAACAGTTCCTTGTTCTTGAGGGCGCGGATGCGGTCGCGGAACTGGGCGGCCTTCTCGAACTCGAAGTTGCGCGCCGCCTCCTTCATCCGCGCTTCCAGGTCGGCGATCAGGGCGTCGCGCTGCTCCAGCGTGGTCACTTCCGCCTCGGCCGGTTCCAGCGGCACGGTCACGTAGTCGGCCTCGGCCGTGGCCACCAGGCTCATGTCGATGGGCTTGATGATGGACTGCGGGATGATGTTGTTTTCCAGGTTGAAGGCCGTCTGCTTGGCGCGGCGGCGCTCGGTTTCGTCGATGGCCCTGCGCATGGAATCGGTCATGACGTCGGCGTACAGCAGCGCCTTGCCGTCCAGGTGGCGGGCGGCGCGGCCGATGGTTTGAATCAGCGAGCCCTGCGAGCGCAGAAAGCCTTCCTTGTCGGCGTCCAAGATGGCGACCAGCGAAACCTCCGGCAGGTCGAGCCCTTCACGCAAAAGGTTGATGCCGATCAGCACGTCGAACTCGCCGCGGCGCAGGTCGCGCAGCAGCTTCACGCGCTCCAGGGTCTCGATCTCCGAGTGCAAGTAGCGGCAGCGCACGCCCAGCTCGGAGTAGTACTCGGCCAGGTCCTCGGCCATGCGCTTGGTCAGGGTGGTGACCAGGACGCGCTGGCCGCACTCGGCGCGCGCCCGGATCTCGCCCAGCAGGTCGTCCACCTGGCCCTTGACCGGCCGCACTTCGACCTGGGGATCAACCAACCCAGTGGGCCGGATGACCTGCTCCACCACCACTCCGGCGCTGCGCGTCAGCTCATAAGGTCCGGGCGTGGCCGAGACGTACATCACCTGGTTGACGCGGTGCTCGAATTCCTCGAAGGTCAGCGGGCGGTTGTCCAGCGCCGACGGCAGCCGGAAGCCGAAGTTGACCAGCACTTCTTTCCGCGAGCGGTCGCCATGGTACATGCCGTGAAGCTGGGGGACGGTCTGGTGGCTCTCGTCGATGAACATCAGCGAGTCGCGCGGCAGGTAATCGAGCAGGGTGGGCGGGGCCTCGCCCGGCAGCCGGCCCGAGAAGTGCCGCGAGTAGTTCTCGATGCCGTGGCAGTAGCCGATCTCGCGGATCATCTCCAGGTCGAACATGGTCCGCTGGTAGACGCGCTGGGCCTCCACCAGCTTGCCGGCCTTCTCCAGCTCCGGCTTCCACCACTCCAGCTCGGCCTCGATGCTCTTGAGCGCCTTGTTGCGCGTTTCGGCATCCATCACGTAGTGGGTCTTGGGATAGATGGGCAGGCGCAGGTAGGTCTGGCGCACCTGCCCCAGCAGCGGATCGATCTGCGAGAGACTTTCCACCTCCTCGCCCCACAACTCGATGCGGTAGGCGTAATCGTCGCAGGTGGGGTAGACCTCGATCACGTCGCCGCGGACCCGGAACGTGCCGCGCTCGAAGTTGGCGTCGTTCCGCTGGTACTGGATTTCGACCAGCCGCTTCAGGATCTCGGAGCGCCCGATCTTCTGGCCCTTCTCCAGCATCACCAGCATGCCGTAATAGGCCTCCGGGGAGCCCAGGCCGTAGATGCAGGAGACGCTGGCCACGATCAGGCAATCGCGCCGCTCGAACAGCGAGCGCGTGGCCGAAAGGCGCAGCTTGTCCAGCTCGTCGTTGATCGTCGCTTCTTTCTCGATGTAGGTGTCGCTGGCGGGCAGGTAGGCTTCCGGCTGGTAATAATCGTAATAGCTGACGAAGTACTCGACGGCGTTGTGCCGGAAAAAGGCCTTGAACTCGTGGTAGAGCTGCGCGGCCAGCGTCTTGTTGTGGGCCATCACCAGCGTCGGCCGGTTGGCCTGCTCGACGACCCGGGCCATGGTGTAGGTTTTGCCGGAGCCGGTGACGCCCAGCAGCACCTGGTGCTGCTCGCCGTCCAGGACGCCCCGCACAAGCTGTTCGATGGCCTGGCCCTGGTCGCCCCGTGGCCGGTAGTCGCTGACGAGTTTGAAATCCATTGGCTCGGGCGCTGAAGAGGAGTCTTCCTGATTATATACGCGGGGCGCTGTATAATAGGAACGAGGGAGCCGATGCCAGAAAGCGAGATCATTTTTGCGGTGGAGGAATCGCCCGACGGCGGCTACGAAGCCCGCGCCCTGGGGCATCCTATCTTCACCGGCGGCCAGACCATCGAAGAACTGAAGTCCATGGCACAAGACGCCGTGCGGTGCCACTTTGATGACACGGAAAGACCCATCATGATTCGTCTCCATCTGGTCAAAGACGTTCTGATTCCCGCTTGAAGCTGCCACGCAACATTCGGCCTGAAACGCTCGCTTCTCTCCTCAGCCGCTACGGGTATTTGGAAAGTAGCCTGGGGACTGGAGCGCTTGGTTTCATCTTCGTGCTCCGTCAGTGGTCGTCGCTCCGCGACTCTGATCGGACCCACGGCCAGCCTCCAAATGCGCAGTGATTGGTCACGGCTGCAATTCACTGAGTAGCAGGATGCGCGGGTGCTTCGATTTGACCCTTCGGTAGAATTTCGCGTCCGCGGTTACAAGGTGGATTTGCCGACGCTCCGCCAGCGCCAGGAAAACCGTGTCGTAGACAGCGTGGCCGACTTCACAAGCCAGACGGAAGGCATCGGGCAGCAGTCTCTCAACCGGGACAACGCCGAAAATAGATGTCAACGGGCGGCCACCAACCAGGGGCGACCGCGACGACGAGGAGGACCGCACTGGCGATCTCCAGGGACTGCGCCCTGTGAAAGGACGGGGAAAAATGCGCTCGGCCGCCGCACTCTCGGCCGTGTCTGGCGAAAGAGTCAGGAACTGCTCGATCTGCCTCTCCGCTTCTTCCTGCTCCAGCACGCCCTGCCGGACCTTGGCCCAGAAAGCGTTCACGCATTCAGGGAAGACCAGATCCGGGCACACCACTCGTATGAAGCCGTCCTGACAGCGGCGGAAAAGAGCTTCGGCTTTTTGACTGTCGTGCTCCCTGACAAAAAACTTCACCACGACGCTGCTGTCAAGCACAACTTCGTGTTCCAGTCTTTGCACGCCTGCCCCTTCGATTACCGGCCAATTGAGCCGTTCGCTCATCCCTCATGCGGCGAATGATCCCCACGCTGTCGGAACTCACGCCGTGCTTGCGGTAAATCGCCTCCCGGTTGGCGCGAACCCTGTCGAACCATGCTTCGATTTCAGCACGGCTCCACTGTCTTTCCGCGACGTCCTCCAGCCAGAACAAGGCTTCGGCGTTGATAGACCGTCTTTGCCCCTCCGCAGCCTGCCGCAATCGGACCATCAGCTCTTCCGGTATATTCCTTATCGTCAGGGTGGCCATACATCCCCCAGTTTCTCGTGCAATCATTCTAGCTTCAAAACGACACCATTTCAATGGCAAAATGCAGCACGCTCACGGGCGGATCACGGTGCCGTCGCGGCGGCGGGTGGAGCCCCAGCCGTCATCGCCGCGCACCGGCGGCGCCGGAAACTTCGCCGCCAGCTTCTCGACCAGATCCACGCCCAGGCCGGGGGCATCGCCCGCCCACATCGCGCCGTCGCGGATTTCCGGGCAGCCGGGGAACACCTCGCGGGTATTGGCGCCGAACCCGGTGCACTCCTGGATGCCGAAGTTGTAGCAGGCCAGGTCGAGCGCCAGGTTGGCGGCATGCCCCACCGGCGAAACGTCGCCCGGGCCGTGCCAGGCCGTGCGTACCCCGAAATACTCGCCGAGCGCCGCCACCTTGCGGGCCGGGCTTAGCCCGCCGATCTGCGAGATGTGAATGCGGATGAAATCGATCAGCCGGTTCGAGATCAGCGGAACAAACTCGTGCGGGTTGTTGAACAGCTCGCCCATGGCCAGCGGCGTGCTGCACTGCTGGCGAATAATCCGGAAATGATCGATCTCCTCGGGCGGCAGCGGGTCTTCCAGAAAGAACAGCCGGTAAGGCTCGAGGTCCTTGCAGAGCCGGACGGCCTGCGGCAGCGTCACCCGCTCGTGCACGTCGTGAAGCAGTTCCACTTCGTCTCCCAGCTTGGCGCGCAGAAATTCGAACAGCTTGGGCGCCAGCCGCACATAGGCAGCCGGCTCCCAGGCCGCCCGCGGCCGCGCGGTCTGGCCTGGCTGGCCGGGAGCGGCGCCGGCGCCCCGCGCCCCATACGTGGATTGCCCGGGCACCGCCACTTGTGCCCTCACGTAGCGGTAGCCCTGCTCCATCGCCTTGCGAACGTTGTCGGCCACCTCCTGGAAATCGCGCCCCGAGGCATGGTGGTAAACGTCGGCCGATTCGCGGCACTTGCCGCCCATCAACTGGTAGACCGGCATGTTGGCCCGCTTGCCCTGGATGTCCCACAGCGCCATATCGACGCCGCTCATGGCGTTGTTCAGGACCGGGCCGTTTCGCCAGTAGGAGCTGACGAAGGACGACTGCCAGACGTCCTCGATGCGGCCGGCGTCCTTGCCGATGAGGAACGGGCGCAGGTATTCCTGGATGGCCGTAGCCACGGCGAAGGCGCGCTGCGTGAAGGTGGCGCAGCCCAGGCCGTAGAGGCCCGGCTCGCTGGTTTCCACCTTGACGACCACCAGCCGGATTCCGTTGGGGGCCGTCAGGATCACCCGCACGTCGCGGATGGTCACGGGCGGCAGGCCGCGCAGCGCCGCCTGGGCCCGCGCCGGCCATTGCGCCGCCGCGCCTATGGTCCCTGCCGATAATGCTTTGAGAAGCGTTCGCCGATTCATCCGCGCAGTTTACCGCAGGCCAACAGTTTTCAGTCGTCAGTTTTCAGTTCTCAGTTAGTGCGGCTGTGGGCTGCGGGCGGCACCATGCGACTCCCAAAAAGCACCAATGAGGCGTCTTTTATCAGGCGTGCTGTTTGCGTTGGTGCAACCGCCCCGTTTTCAGCACGTTACAGCCGATGGCCTGCCGCTTGCCAACTGGCGCCGGACACCTGCTTAGTAGCTAACCTATTTATTATCAATAGATTGATCCGTGTTCCAGTGCGCACCTGCTAATACAGGTGAAAAGCAGGATTAAACGCCCCAAACGTCCGCATCTCGGCCCGAGTCTCTCGACCACCCCACCGCGGAGAGTGCGCCGCGCCGCTTCCGCGCGCACAGCCCACAGCCCACAGCCTACAGCCTCCCCAAAGTGCCGCCGCCTGTAACCCATATGTAAGAAGCAGGAGAACGATCCAAGAGCGACTGAAATCATATTGCCAGTTCCATAATTCCATTATGACATACGTGTCAAGGGTTTGGGCCGTTTTTGGGTAGGTGGCCGTTGAAAACAAAGGAAATAAAGTTCGGACAGGCAATCCGCGAATCTGCGGAAATTGGCAAAATTCCGACCCGCGCAAACTGAACGGCGGTTCGGGGGGTTGGGTGCCGGCCCACCCTCCGCGCGGCCAGAAATGCGACGTTGCCCTTCACCAAAGCCGGGCGCTACAATGAGCGTCGCGATGGCAAAAAGCCCGGAAGAGCAGGCGCGTCAGGGTATCGACGAGTTGTTGACGGCCGCCGGTTGGCTGGTGCAGGACCGCGACCAGGCAAACATAACTGCGGGCCGTGGCGTTGCTGTGCGCGAGTTCCCGATGAAACCCGGCCACGGCGAGGCGGATTACCTGCTCTTCGTCGATGGCGCGGCTGCGGGGGTAATTGAAGCCAAGAAAGCCGGCGCCACTTTGACGGGCTTCGAGATCCAAACCGCCAAGTACAGCGAGGGCCTGCCCGCCGAGCTTGCCGCGCCACGGCGCCCGTTACCTTTCTGCTACCAATCGACGGGCATTGAAACACGACTCACCAACCTGCTCGAGCCCGACGCCTGCAGCCGGCCCATGTTCGCTTTTCACCGCCCCGAAACGCTGGCCGACTGGCTCGATCAGGAACTGAAGCAGCCGGGCTCGACCGTGAAGGCGCGCATTCGGCGCATGCCGCCGTTGCTTGGGGAGGGGCTGCGCCCGGCACAATTCCGGGCCATCAGGAACCTTGAAAAATCGCTGGGCGAGGGCCGGCCGCGCGCGCTCATCCAGATGGCCAGCGGCGGCGGCAAGACCTTTGCCGCCTGCAACTTCATCTACCGGCTCATCAAGCACGGGGGCGCCCGCCGCGTGCTGTTCCTCGTGGACCGCAGCAACCTCGGCCGCCAGACACTGAAGGAGTTCCAGCAGTTCTCCACCCCCGACGACGGCCGCAAGTTCACCGAGCTTTATAACGTTCAGCGGCTGACGACGAACAAGATCGATACAGTACCAAAGGTCTGCATCGCGACCATCCAGCGCCTGTTCTCGATGTTGAAAGGAGATGAGGAGTTCGACCCGTCGCTGGAAGAAGCGGCGGGGTTCACCTACGCCGACTTGCAGCAGCAGCCCGTCGAGGTGACCTACAACCCGCGAATCCCCACTGAAACCTTCGACTTCATCATTGCCGACGAGTGCCACCGCTCCATCTACAACCTGTGGCGGCAGGTGCTGGAATACTTCGACGCCTCGCTGATCGGCCTGACGGCCACACCTTCCAAGCAGACCATCGGCTTCTTCAACCAGAACCTGGTGATGGAGTACCCCTACGAGCAGGCAGTGGCCGACGGCGTCAACGTCGATTTCGACCTCTACCGTATCCGCACCGTGATCAGCGAAGCCGGTTCGACGATTGCGGCCGGCCACGTCGTCGATCTCCGCGACCGCGAGACGCGCAAGGTCCGCTGGGAAAAGGCCGACCACGACATTCAGTACGATTCCGACGACCTGGACCGCGCCGTGGTCTCCAAGGACCAGATTCGCACCATCATCCGCACCTTCCGAGACCGGTTGTTTACCGAAATCTTTCCGGGCCGCACGGAAGTGCCGAAAACGCTGATCTTTGCCAAGGATGACAGCCACGCCGACGACATCGTACAAATCGTGCGCGAGGAGTTCGGCAAGGGCAACGACTTCGCCCAGAAGATCACCTACAGAACCGGCACGGCCCGCGTCGTGACGAAAAAGGCCATGGCGGACGGAAGCGAGGCGGAAGAGGTAACGTGGGTGAACAGCGGCATCAAGGCAGAAGACCTGCTTTCCTCGTTCCGCAACAGCTACAACCCGCGAATGGCCGTCACGGTGGACATGATTTCCACCGGCACCGATATCCGGCCGCTCGAAATCGTCTTTTTCATGCGGACGGTCCGGAGCCGGATGCTGTTCGAGCAAATGAAGGGGCGCGGCGTTCGTGTCGTATCGGACACCGAGTTACAAGCCGTCACGCCCGACGCCAAGTCAAAGGACCACTTCGTCATTATCGACGCCGTTGGGCTTTCGGCCGAGGACATGCACGAGACGCAGCCGCTCGACCGCAGCCGCAGCCTGTCGTTCGAGCGGGTGCTGGAACTGGTGGCGTTCGGCAGCCGGGATAAGGACCTGCTCAGCTCGCTGGCCGCGCGCCTGGCGCGGCTCGACCGCAAGCTCACGAAGGACGACCGCGAGGTGCTCCAGCAGGCCGCCGCTGGCGTGCCGCTGGCGGCTATCGCCGGCGCGCTGGTTCACGCGCTCGACCCCGACACCCACATCGAAGAAGCCCGCCGCTGCTGTAGCGCTGGCGTCTCGCCGGCCGGCCCATGTAGCGCTGGCGTCCCGCCGGCCGGCCCCGATTCCGGCATCCCCGACCCCACCCCCGAACAAATCGCCCAGGCTGCCGCCGATCTGCTGGCCGCTGCCGCCAAACCCATTGCCTCAAATCCCGCCCTGCGCAACAGGCTGGTTGCCGTCAAGAAATCCTACGAGCAGGTGATCGACACCATCAGCCAGGACCAGGTCATCTCCGCCGAGTACGACCAGCAGGCGCGCCAGAAAGCCGAAAGCCTGGTGAAGTCGTTCGAGCGGTTCATCCAGGAAAACAAGGACGAGATCACCGCGCTTCAGGTGCTGTACAGCCGGCCCTACAAGCAGCGCCTGACGTATGAGCAGGTGAAAGAACTGGCGGAAGCCATCGAGCGCCCGCCTTTCTATTTGAAGCGCGATGCCCTCTGGCGCGCCTATGAGCTGCTCGACCGCTCAAAGGTGCGTGGCAGCGGCGGCAAGATTCTGGCCGATATCGTTTCGCTGCTGCGCTTCGCCATGCGGCAGCGCGACGAATTGCGCCCGCGCGAAGACGACGTGCGCGACCGCTTTGCCGCCTGGCTGGCCGAGCAGGAGGCCGCCGGGCGCAAATTCACCGATGAGCAGCGCCAGTGGCTGGAAGCCATCAGCGACCACATCGCCCAAAGCTTCACCATCGAGCCGAACGATTTCGACTACACACCGTTCGCGGAACGTGGCGGCCTCGGCAAGGCTTACCAGCTCTTTGGCCCGCAGCTTCAGCCCATCCTCGCGCAACTCAATGAGGTGCTGGCCGCATGAGCGGGAACTGCAACCCCCTGCCGCAATCCTGGGTCCATGCTGCACTTGACGACTGTTGCCACGTAATTCTCGGCCAGTCCCCGCCTGGCGAGTCATACAACGACTCGGGCAAAGGGATGCCATTCTTCCAGGGGAAAGCAGATTTTCGCGAGCTTTACCCCACCGTCCGCAAATGGTGCATACAGCCGGGCAAGATTGCCGAAAGGGATGACGTTCTGATCTCTGTAAGGGCGCCGGTCGGCCCGACTAACCTCTGTCCGGGGAACGCTTGCATTGGTCGAGGTCTGGCCGCGCTTCGGGCTCTGGGAGGTTCCGCTCCGCGATACATTCTGTACGCCTTAAGGAACACCCAAGCGCAGTTGGCTGCTCAGGGCACCGGCTCAACCTTCGAAGCAATCAACGGTGATCAACTGCGAGCGCACCGCATTCCCATCGCGCCAAAAGAGGAACAGGACCGCATCGTTGCGGAAATCGAGAAGCAATTCACCCGGCTGGACGACGCGGTGGCCGCGCTGAAGCGGGTGCGGGCCAACCTGAAGCGATACCGCGCGTCCGTGCTGAAGGCAGCTTGCGAAGGGCGGCTGGTGCCGACCGAGGCCGAACTGGCACGCAAGGAAGGCCGCAGCTACGAATCGGGCGAGCAGCTTCTGGCCCGCATCCTGAGGGAGTGCCGCGCCAAATGGGAAGCCCACCAACTTGCCACAATGCTCGCCGCCGGCAAGCCGGCAGACGACGAGAGGTGGAAGCACGACTACCGTGAGCCGGTCAGGCCAAACGTCGCCGCCCTTCCACGGTTGCCTGAAGGATGGGAGTGGGCTTGCGCAGACCAACTTCTCAGTCACGTGACGAGTGGCTCTCGCAACTGGGCTGACCACTATTGCGAGCACGGCGCGTTGTTCATTCGCGCCCAGGACATTAAGACCGATACCCTCGATCTCAGTTCGCCTGCGCACGTACAGCTGCCGCAAGGTGCGGAAGGCATCCGTACGCGTGTCAGAGGGGATGACATACTGGTAACGATCACCGGCGCCAATGTGAGCAAGACGGCACGGGTGACTCAGGCTCCCGCCGAAGCCTATGTAAGCCAGCACGTGGCCTTGCTTCGCCCCGTGCTCCCCCTTATCTCTCCCTTTCTCTATCACTGGATCGTCTCGCCGGCAAACGGGCGCCGCGACCTTCTGACAAAAGCGTATGGTGCAGGCAAGCCGGGACTCAATCTGGACAATATTCGCGAGTTGCCCGTCCCGTTGCCGCCCGCTGACGAACAGGTGCGGATCACAAAAGAGCTCGACATACGGTTCTCGGCCTTAGAACGGTTTGCGGAACTCATTGGCCGGAATCTGGACCGCAGCACGGGGCTGCGGCATGCCAGCCTGAAAACCGCCTTCTCGGGCCGGCTGGTGCCGCAGGACCCGAGTGACGAGCCGGCGTCGGTGCTGCTGGAACGCATCCGGGCCGAGCGCGCGGCAACGGGTAAAGCGCCGGTCCAGCGCCGCAGCGCCTCCGCGAGGTAACTCCACCCGGCCTTGGCCTGGGTGGTTATTATGGCAAAGACGGATTCAGGTGAAGCTTCCCAGTGTGCTTTGTGTCGCCGCTCTAGGACCCTGCGGCTCAGCCATATCGTCCCCGCATTCGCGGGCAGGTACCTGAAAGAGACTTCGTCGACCGGTTACCTGCGATCGATGGTCAATCCTAACTTGCGGCGACAGGACCTTGGTAAACGATTTCTGCTGTGCGGCGAATGCGAAGAATTGTTCAGCGGCTGGGAAACAGTGTTCAGTACTGAGGCTTTCCCAAAACTGCAAGATGACGATTTCACCGAACTCGCCTATGGTGCGTGGTTCCTGAAGTTTGCCGTGTCGCTAACCTGGAGAACGCTCGTGTCCGAGAAGAGCCCATTGCTCCACGATTTTCCACAGTTCCGGCAAAAAGTCGAGACGACGCTTGAGAACTGGCGCTTGTTCCTCTTAGGCGAGAGAAAGAAACCAGGCACCGAGCACCACTTGTTCGTAATAGCAGGAATTCCCGAGAAACTGCCGCCTGATCTACATCCTAAGTTCCTTCATTATCTCTTACGCAGCATAGACGCAACAGAAGCCGTTAGCGCTCGCACGCTTGCTGTCTACGTGAAAATGTTACGCCTCTTCTTCTATGCTCCAATAACTCCTGCCTTTCCGAGCGGCTGGAAGAACACCCGAATCCATCCTGGCAACGCCCGGCTCATCTCGCCCCAGGTCGTTGCCATGCGGGGTTTTTTCGACCTGCTGAAGTCCCGAGCCGAAGAGGCGTTGGCACGGCCTGTGTCCGCAGCGCAGGCGGATAAGATAAGGCAGGCGATGCTCAAGGATCCCCAGCGAGTGCTAAACTCGGAATCGATGAAAGTGCAATTGGCTAGCGAATATCTCATCGAACGACCGCCGCCACGAGGGCGCGAGGACGGCGCCGCAGCAGGTGCGAAGGGCAGGCGATGAGTCTCCGACAAATACGGCAGGCCGCCCCGCGGCAGGTGCGTTTGCAAGCACCCAGCGCAGCACTGACGGTTTTTCGCGCAAATGGCCGGGCGACGAGACCGATGAGGAATTGAGCGGAAGGGTCCGGGGAGTCCGAGCAAGCCGTTCGGAGCTTCGCTGACTGGTTGTCCCGTGGAGTGGTCCCAGTGGAGGTGAAGGATGCCTGACGACACCCTGCTCTGCGGAAGGCGGGGAGCCGGGGATACTGTGACGGTGGCCATGTACCGAGCATGGAAACAGGAACTGGACGGGGCCTGGACGAAAAAAACCAACTTCATTCGCCGCCGGTTACTTGAGAGGTACGTTGACCCCGTCCGGGCGCTGGATTCGTCTCCCGAGCTCAAAAAGAAGAAGAATGGTTTCTACATCATGGCAGTCAGCAGCCTGCTGATCGAGACGCTAGTGGCATTCTGGCGAGGATGGGAAACCACGGAGCCGCACAGAGACCCGTCCGGTAGGCGCGTGAAGGGTAAAAGTGGAAAGGCCTTCGAGCTATTCTTCCGCCTGCAGCCGCGGTTCGCTGCGTTCAGAGGCACCCAGTTCTACAAGCGAGTGAGATGCGGCATCCTCCACCAGGGCGAAACTACGGGTGGCTGGACGATTGAACGCAACGGGAAGCTTTTTGATGGTTCCAGGAGGATCAACGCAACGCGATTTCACGACGCGCTGGCAGCCGCGATTGATGATTACGCGAACGCGCTGCGGTACCCACCGCCAGGGAGCAAGCTGCGACAGAACTTCGACAAGAAAATGCAGGCGGTCATCGATAATTGTGGGTGAACATGGCCGGTAACGGAATTGTTCAGAAGCTGTGGAACTACTGTAACGTCCTGCGCGACGACGGGTTGTCGTATCAGGACTACCTGGAGCAGCTCACCTTCCTGCTGTTCCTGAAGATGGCGCACGAGCGCACGCAGCCGCCCTACAACCAGCCGTCGCCGATCCCCGAAGGCTACGATTGGCCGGCGCTGCTGGAGCTGGACGGCGAACCGCTGGAGCGCCAGTACCGCAAGACGCTCGAAAACCTGGGACGCGAGAAGGGTATGCTCGGCGTCATCTTCCGCAAGGCGCAGAACAAGATCCAGGATCCGGCCAAGCTGAAGCGCCTGATCGCCGACCTGATCGACAAGGAGCAGTGGGTGGCGCTCGACGCTGACGTGAAGGGCGACGCCTACGAGGGCCTGCTTCAGAAGAACGCCGAGGATACGAAGAGCGGCGCGGGACAGTACTTCACGCCGCGCGCGCTGATCCGGGCGCTCGTGGACGTGATGCGGCCGGCGCCCAAACAAACCATCAGCGACCCGGCCTGCGGCACCGGCGGCTTCCTGCTGATCGCCCACGAGTACATCACCGGGCACTACAACCTCGACAAGGCGCAGAAGAAGCACCTGAAACACGAGGCGCTGTCGGGGACCGAACTGGTGGCCGCGGTCGCCCGCCTCTGCGCCATGAACCTGCTGCTGCACGGCATCGGCGGGGAGGAGTCGCCGATCCGCGACGGCGTGGACAGCCTAGCCTCGACTCCGTCGGTCACCTACGACATGGTGCTCACCAACCCGCCCTTCGGCAAAAAGTCGAGCATTACGGTGATCAACGAGGAGGGCGAGGAGAGCAAGGAATCGCTGACGTACTATCGCGACGACTTCTGGGCCACGACCAGCAACAAGCAGCTTAATTTCCTCCAGCACGTGAAGTCGTTGCTGAAGATTCACGGCCGCGCCGCCATCGTAGTGCCCGACAACGTGCTGTTCGAGGGCGGGGCGGGTGAGACCATCCGCCGCAAGCTGCTGCACGAATGCGACGTACACACGTTGCTGCGCCTGCCCACCGGCATCTTTTACGCTCAGGGCGTCAAAGCCAACGTGCTGCTTTTCGACCGCAAGCCGGCCAGCGAAACGCCCTGGACCAAGACGCTGTGGATTTACGATCTCCGCACCAACCAGCACTTCACGCTGAAGACCAACACGCTGAAGCGCTCGGACCTGGACGATTTCGTCGCCTGCTACAGCCCCGAAAACCGCCACCAGCGCAAAGAGACCGAGCGCTTCAAGGCGTTCAGCTACGACGATCTGGTCAAGCGCGACAAAGCCAACCTCGACATTTTCTGGCTGAAGGATGAAAGCCTGGAGGACTCGGCCAACCTGCCCGACCCGGACGTGATCGCAGCCGAAATCGTCGAGGATCTGCAAGCGGCGCTCGACGAGTTTTCCCTGATCGCGGCAGACCTTCGGCACTGACCGTTGGCGTAAGCAAGGGGTTGCCCTGGTTCGACTGCGGAGCGGAACCTTACGCAAAGCGGAGTTGCACTGGTATGAGGCGCATGGCATCGGCCGAAAGGAAACCAAGCGTAAGCGGCACCTTTACCCAGCGGAATGGTTCGCCACCGTTGAGTTGCCGCCCCGGATAAGAAGGTCACTCCGCGTCTTTTACGCTGTGAGCCACGAACGCCGGGAGGTGCAGATCCTGGCCATCGGCGCCAAACAGGGGAACCGGCTGATGGTCGGAGGAGAGGAGATCAGGCTATGAAGATCGCTTCGGTAGCGGATATCAAGGCACATTTCAGCGCCTACCTGAGGGCCGCCGTACGGGGCCCCGTGGTTGTCACCCGGAACGGTAAGCCGGCAGGGGTCTTGCTGGCGGTCGGCGATGAAGAAGAGTTGGAACGCCTGGTTTTGGCCTATTCGCCGCGGCTGCGAACGATTCTAGAGGCCGCGCGGCAACGGATTCGAGCCGGGGCGGGCATTCGTCACGAGGAGTTGTGGCAGGAGTTGGAAAGCAGCAAGCAGGGCAAGCGGCGGAATGGCCCGCACGGGAAAACAGGCTAGCGGCGCGCTGCGGCGTGCGGGTCAGCGCCCGTCGCGGCCGAGCGGCCTGATCGTCAGGGCCGAACTGGAGGACACATGAGTACGCGTGGCGCAGTCGGGCTGGGCTTAGCCGGCCTCGCTACGAGTCTCCTCATCGTCGGCCTGCTGAGTGGAACGGTTACCCGACACGTTGTCCAGATCATCCCTGCCGTTCTTATTCTTGCAGCATTGCGCAGCGGCGGTCGGTGGCCCCTGCACGCGGCCCTACCGGTTTGCACGCTGTGGCTTCTGCTCATGATGATGATCTGGGTTACCCTCGCGGGCGTTGCCAACCCGGCGCCGGGAACCTACTCGACGGGGGAGCGGGTTCTCACAGTCACGATCGCCGGATCTGCTATTCTGGGTGGCGCAGCGTCCATCAAGGCCGGCGCTGGGGTGCGCATCGTGGAACGTATTGCCGCCTGGGCTCTCTTCGCGATTCTCCAAGTTGCCGCGCTCTGGGCGAGCTTCGCGACCCGATTGGTGCACGATTGACGCGGCACCCAGGGGCTCGGGCTGACGCTGCCGAATTAGAAAGTGTGTACCCACACGGCTCAGCACAGAGCCATAATGAAGGCGAATGCCCTTCGAGATCGTTGGCGACATCACGCAGGTGAACATGACCGCGGTGGGCAACCGCATCCGAGACCTGCGGCGGCTCCGCCGTCTGGAAGGCGGCGTCCGCGACAGTCGCGATGGGAGGCGTGGCCTGCTGCGGTTCAGGCAGGGCAGCCTCGGTCTTCTGCGGCTGTTCCGCAGCTTTCTGTTGGGACGGGTCGTGCCGGTCGTCCATAGCGGCGAGTTGCAGCAGATTGCACCGGAAAAACCGGGCCAGCGACCATACTGCGAATGGCCGGAGGTTCAGCTATCATATGAGCATGGCGAAACGCAACGGGCCAAAGGTAAGCGGAATTGCGCCGCGCCCCAGGTCCTACCAGGTGATCGTCGAGCAGGATGAAGCCGGCTACTTCGTCGCCGAGTGCCCTGCTCTGAAGGCCTGCTATACGCAGGGCAGGACGTACGAAGAGGCCATCGAGAATATCAAGGACGTTATCCGGCTCTGCCTGGCAGACTTCAAGGCGAGGCGCAGGAGGATTCCGAGTCCTCCCGAGATCATCGGCATCCAGCGTGTCGAGGTTCGCGCCTGATGTCGCCTCGCCTGCCGGTCCTCAAGCCGCGACAAATGGTACGCGCGCTTGGGCGGATGGGCTTTCGTGTGATTCGCAAGTCCCCGGGTAGCCACTGGCAGTTCGAACACTCTGACGGCCGCCGCACTACCGTGCCCATGCACAAGGGGCGGGACATAGGGCCTGGGTTGCTTCGCAAGATCCTCCGCGATATCGAAATGGGGAGTGAAGAACTCTCGCGCTGGCTGTAGGCACGCAGCCGGCCATTCGGCCTCACGGCCGCGGACCCCGCCAACGGCCTGTGGATTGACACCGTGGAGAGAATCGCAAGGTACGTTCAAGCCCAGCAGAGTATAAAGTAAGGGTTGATAGGGCAAAAAGCACCCGGCCCTTGACAGCGGCGGTGCGCGTGGTTGAGGAATCGATGATGAAATTGCCATGCTTGTTCTCCACAGTTGCGAATCGGGAATCCGCGAAGAGTCGAAGCTCAAGCCCTATCAGGCGCAATTGATGGCGCACGCGGTGGAGAACCAGGTGTTTATCGTTGCGGCCAACTAGGGGCCACTCCCATGACCCGTCTTGCCAGAAACGAGGAGGACGAACGAGGTGAATCGCAGGGACTTGTTTCGCGCATCCGGGCCGAGCACGCGGCTGCCGCGCCGAGATCGGCCAGGCGCGCCGCTCGCACGCGCAGCCAGTGATGCGCACGATCGAGCAATCGCCATGATTCTGCATATCACGGAAGCACGATACGTCAAGGACTACGAGGTCGAGGTGCGGTTCAACGACGGCCGGGTCGGCGTCGCCGACTTGTCGGAAACATTGACCGGCCCGGTCTTCGAGCCGCTGCGCGACAAGAGCCTCTTCAGCCAATTGAAGGTCGATGCGGAGGCCCAAACAATCGTGTGGCCGAACGGGGCGGACCTTGCCCCCGAATACGTCTATTTCCAGGCCTTTCGCCGCGAGCCCGAACTGCAGGCGCAGTTCAAGCAGTGGGGCTATCTGGCTTAGGGAGCTAAAATCATAGTGTACAGGGTCAGGCATCGCCGTGAGGTGTACAGGCAGTGAAACGGCCAGGAAAGAGGTGAACGCGTGGATCTTCATCCCCAGATTCTGCAAAAAGACGGGAAAGACGAGTTCGTAATCCTGCCCTACGAGGAGTTCCTCGAGATTCAGGAACGACTGGCCGATGCGGAGGACTTGCTCGAACTGCGGCAAGCGAAGCGCGAAGAGGGCCATCACCCGGCCGTCTCGCTGGCCGACGTCAGAAAGCGCTTCGGTCTTTCCGACTAGTCTTTGAGGGCTGGTTGTTGGTTGTTGGGACGTGTATCCGTGTCCCATTCCGAGAACGGCATGACCGGATCACAAGTCGTTTCCAAGCAGGCCGCGCTCGACGAATTTTCCCTGATCGCGGCAGACCTTCGGCACTGACCGTTCATCCGTGGCGAATTATTTGCTGATCCAGAACAGGCCGGGGCGGGAGCGGAGGCGAACGGGGCCGGTCAGGCAGCCTGCCGCCGCCAAGCGCGCCAGCGCCTCCCGGGCCTCCTCGGGATGCAGGCCGAACAAAGATCGCACATCCGCGAGGCGGGCATACAAGACCACGCGGAAGTACTTCCCCAGGATGGTGTCGATGGCCTGCTGCCGGCTCAACTTCCGCCCTGCCTTCACGGCTGCCGGGTATTGCCGCTCAAACAAATCCCAGACGTAAGTGAATTTCGGGTCGTATAGAGCCTCGGTCCGAACCACCAGGAACCGCTGCTGAAGCCCGGCGATGGCCTTCTCGAAGACCGCCTTGCTCAGGCGGCGGGCGCCGTACACCGCGCCGTATAAGCGGAGCTGGGCGGTGGTTTGCCGCGGGTGGGTGCGCAGGCGGTCGAGAATGCCCCGCGCCGCATGCGGCAATTCCCCGGAGAGAGGCGATTCCGGCGCGAACAAGCGATAGAAGTGGGCCAGGTACTCCAGCGAAACGAAGCCGGGCAAGCGCCGAAACACGCGGCCATAGAACACCAGCTTCTTTTCCGGCAGGCTGTCTTTGAGGTTCCAGGTAAGGCCGATGCCGTAATCGTGGTGGGTGTGCACCGGCATGCGGGGATTGCGCCGGCCACAGATGGCCACCCACAGGCAGGGCAGATTTACGCGCCTGGAAAACGCGGTGCAGAAGCCGGTTTCGTTGATGAAGCGGAGGGCGGTGGTTTCGCCGCGCACGCGGCGCGCGGGTGTGCGCCGAAACGTGAAATCGCGAGCCCGCTCGAGCTCTTCCAGGTCCACGGTCACGCTGCTATTTCACCACAAAGACCAAAGGATATGAAGAACACAAAGATTTCTTGGTGTTCTTTGTGTGCTTGGTGCCTTTGTGGTGAAAGCCGGGCTCACTGGCTCTGGGGAGGCGCCGGCTTCTGGCCCTGGCGCTGGGGGGTAGCCGGGCGCTGGCGCTCACCCGTGCCGGGCTGCCGCGCGCCGCCGCCGGGGACCGGGCCGCGCTCGCGCTGCTGCCGCAGCTTCTGCTTCTGCTCCGGCGTCAGCAACTGCTCGAAGGCCAGGCGCTGGGCGACCGAGTCCTTCTCCGTTTGCGCCTTCAGCACCCCGATTTCGTCGATTTTGGCATTGATGGCGGCGCGGTCAGGATTGGCGGCGCGCAGCAGTTCGTGCAGCTCGATTTCCTTGGTCTGGATGTCGGCGTGCAGCCGGATGGCCTTCTTCTGCTGCTCGACGCCTATCTCGCGCAGCTTGTTGCGCTGCTGCTCGGTCAGGTTCAGGTCGGGTCCCAGGCGCTGCTCAAACATCTGCGGGTTAGGCCCGCCCCGCCCGGCCTGCGGTCCCTGCTGCTGGCCGGGAGCAAAGCGGCGCAGCCCGAACCTCCGGCGCTGGGCGTGACCCATCCAGGGCTGCATCGCGCCTTGGCCGCCGCCCATCATTCCCATGCCGTGCCCCATCATGCCCGGTCCGCTCGGCCCCTGCCCCATCGGTCCCGGCCCCTGCATCATGCAGGGACACTGGCACATCATTCCGCCGCCGGGTCCTGGCACCGGCCCGGGCGCCGGCCCGAATGCGGGCTGCTGCTGCGGCAGCGCCTTGCGGGCTTCGGGCTGCGCCGGCTGTTTCTTGGCCTGTGGCTGATCCTGGGCCACCCCCAACGCGCAGATCACGAGAGTGAGTAATCCCAGACACAATAGCCGTTTCATGCTCTTAATTCCCTCCACTTATGACTTACCCCGGCAGGACCGAAAAGTTGCGGGGAAAGCGAAAAGCCCTCCGGAAGCTGCGCCCCCCCAGCCGTCACGACCGCCGGCTAACCCCAATGCTGCCGTGAAAAACGTTGTAGCGCCGGCGGTCAAGAACTGCCCCACCGCCGGTCCGGATTTCGATATACATTGGTACGTTGGAATGGGACGCAGATAAACGCGGATGAACGCAGGTCAAATCTGTCAGATCTGCGTTCCCGCCACGGCGGGCGTCCCATTTCCGGGTCGCTTATGTCTTTTCTCAAACGTCGTGCCTGGCTCGCTTCTGTTGTACTGCTGTCCTTGCTTTCCGGCGGCTGTTCCAGGAAAGCGCCGGAGCCGGTGATCGGGGTGACGCTGCTGACCAAGGAGCACGTGTTCTACAACGAGCTGGAACGGGGCATGCGCGAGGAGGCGCAGAAACAAGGCTTCCGCCTGGTGGTCACCTCCGGCGATTGGGACCTGGCCCGGCAGCAGAACCAGATCAAGGACTTCATCACCCGCCGCGTGAGCGCCATCGTGGTTTGCCCGGTGAATTCCTCCGGGGCGGGGCCGGCCATTACCGAGGCGCGGCAGGCCGGCATTCCCGTGTTCACCGCCGACATTCGGGCGCTCAACGCGCCGGTTGTCTCCCACATCGCCTCCGACAACCTTGAGGGCGGGCGCCTGGCGGGCAAGTTCATGGGGCAGTTGCTGGCCGGCCGTAAGGAAGCGAAAATCGCCATCATCCACCAGCCGGTCACCCAGACGGCGCTGGAGCGCGTGGCCGGCTTCCAGGAAGCGCTTGCCGCGTTTCCGAACGTGAAGGTTGTCGCCGCGCCCAACGGAGACGGGGTGCGGGACCGCGCCATGCGCGCCGCCGAGGACGTGCTGCAGGCCTTCCCCGACCTGGCCGGTTTCTTCGGCATCAACGACGACAGCGCGCTGGGCGCCGTGGCGGCCATCGAGAGCGCCGGCCGCAAGGGTCTGGTGGTGGTCGGCTTTGACGCCACACCGGAGGCCCGCGAGGCCATTCGCCGCGGCACGGCGCTCAAGGGCGACATCGCGCAGCAGCCCGGCGAGATCGGCCGCAAGACCGTCCAAACCGTGGTTGCCCACCTGCGCGGCCAGCCGGTTCCGGCCACCGTGCCGATCCCCGTGCAGTTGATCGACCGGTAGTGTAATATCCTTCCGTTTTCAGTTATCAGTTGTCAGTTCTCAGTGCGGCCGGCGGCAGAACACTGAAAACTGAGAACTGAAAACTGATAACTTCTTGAGGTGAGTATGCCTGATTCATCACGAATGAACCGGCGCGAAGCGACGCGCGTGCTGGCGGGAGCGGCGCTGGCCGCCGGAAGGCTGGCGGCAGCCGCGCCGGCCGCCCGCCCCAACATTGTCTTCATCCTGATGGACGACTTGCGGTGGGATGCGCTGGGCTCGATGGGCCATCCCTTCGTCAAGACGCCGAATATCGACCGCATCGCGCGCGAGGGCGCCCTGTTCGCCAATTATTTCGTCACCACGCCGCTCTGCTCGCCCAGCCGCGCCAGCATCCTGACCGGCCGGTATGTGCATGCGCACGGCGTCACCGGCAATGGCAACAACAACGAGTTGAGCCACAAGCTCGTGACCTTCCCGCGCCTGCTGCACGACAGCGGCTACGAAACCGCTTACGTGGGCAAATGGCATATGGGCACCGACGACATGCCGCGCCCCGGCTTCGACCGCTGGGTCAGCTTCCGCGGCCAGGGCGTCTACGTGGATCCGGAAATCAACGTGGACGGCAAGTCCGGGCCCGTGACCGGGTACATGACCGACATCCTGAACCAGCACGCGCTGGACTTCGTGAAGCGCGCGCGCCAGAAGCCGTTTGCGCTGTACTTGGCGCACAAGGCGGTCCACGGGCCGTTTACCGCCGCCGAGCGGCACCAGGACTGGTATGCGAACGACGCGATTGCCCGCCGCCCGAACTGCGACGACACGCTGGAAGGCAAGCCGGCACTGACGCGCGAAGTACCGGCCGAAGCCGCAAAGAAGCAAGCGGCAAAGAAGCAGGCCGCAAAGAAGCAGCAGGCCGTGTCCAGTGGCGAGCAGTTGATCCGCAACCAGCTTCGCGCCCTGATGGCTGTCGAGGACGGCGTGGGCATGATCTTCAAGGCTCTTGAGGAGACCGGCCAGCTCGATAACACCATGCTGGTCTTCTCGAGCGACAACGGCTACTTCTGGGGCGAACATAAGCTGGGCGACAAGCGGTGGTCGTACGAGGAATCCATCCGCGATCCGCTGCTGGTCCGCTATCCCAAGCTGATCAAGGCGGGCACCAAGATCGAGCAGGACGCGCTGAACATCGATCTGGCGCCAACGTTCCTGGAACTGGGCGGCGTCAGGCCGCCGAAGCAGATGCAGGGGCGCTCGCTCCTGCCGCTGCTGAAAGGCGGCGCGGCGGACTGGCGCAGGTCCTTTTTGACCGAATACTTCGCCGAGGAGCAGAATCCGCGCACCCCCACCTGGCAGGCAGCGCGTACGCCGCGCTGGAAGTTCACGCACTACACCGACCTGCAGGGCATGGACGAGCTGTACGATCTCCAGGCCGATCCTTACGAGATGAAGAACCTGATCGACGACCCGGCCGCCGCCCGGGCGCTCAGCCAGATGAAGGACGAGCTGCAGCGGCTGCTGAAGGAAACGCAGTGACAAGTGACGAGTGACAAGTGATGAGTGACTAGCCGGGCACTCGTCACTTGTCACTCGTCACTCGTCACTTCTAAGGAGTTAGCGAAATGAAACGGCGTGAATTATTGAAAGCGGCTGGAATCGGCGCGGCCGGTCTGGCCATGCCCGCCTGGGGCCAGGGCCCGAGCGCCAAGCAACAGAAGCAGCGCCCGAACATTCTTTTCATTTTTTCCGACGACCAGCGCTTCGACACCGTCCACGCCCTGGGCAACCCCGAGATCCAGACGCCAAACCTGGACTCGCTGGCGCGGCGGGGCGTGGCCTTCACGCAGGCCTGCATAATGGGCGGCACGGTGGGGGCCGTTTGCATACCCAGCCGCGGCATGCTGATGACCGGCCAGTCGTTGTTCCACGTTCACAACAGCATCATCGCCCCCGAGAAGGCCCCGGAAGGCTCGCGCCGGCCGTTCGACCTGTTCCCGGAAGTGTTCCGCAAAGCCGGCTATACGACCTTCGGCGTCGGCAAGTGGCACAACGGCCCGGCGCTTTACGCGCGGTGCTTCGGCCAGGGCGGGCCGATCATGTTCGGCGGCATGTCCGACCACCTCAAGGTGCCCATCCAGG
>Ga0315285_10001977_pt1 | contig 21527 bp, 17 predicted proteins | sample YL17G09_36_MG_FD_203698 | JGI IMG/M metagenome (GOLD analysis project Ga0315285, IMG submission 203698) | Sediment microbial communities from Yellowstone Lake, YNP, Wyoming, USA - YL17G09_36 | ecosystem: Environmental > Aquatic > Freshwater > Lake > Sediment | place: USA: Wyoming | collected...
ATGTCGGCGGCTGCAGAAACTGCAGCCGCCGGCGTTGCAATCTGCCTTGCCCTAAGGCAAGCCTCACAGTGCGGTTGGTGGCCAAAAGATTCGGCGGAACCCGTCAGACCCTTCCTAGAACTGGGTGGTTGCCGCGGCCATGAAGTTCTTGTCAAGAGGCAGAGAAGGAGGTCTGCCGTCTTCGAGCTTTTGGCGCGGCATTTGGTTCATGTTACGATCCCTGTGCTCGTGCGGAGGATAGGGCCACGCTGGAGAGCGACCCGAGCGCCGCACGGGTCGTTAAACGGCTGGGCGGAGCGCGTCGCGTTTTTGGAACGCGCTTTGCCCCTTTTTCTTTCTCTTTTTCCCGCCCAGCTGGTAACCCGTAAAGCGGTAAACTCAAGTCGGGCGGTCATCGGTTACGGCCTTCGCGCAGAGATTTAAGGGTCGAAGCGGGTCACGCGCGACCAGACATCCTGGCCGAATCGGTTTTTGATACCATCGGAACGGCGGACTACAATCGTTGAGAATGAGCCCGTGGAGGTTGCGGGAACGTCTATACGGGAAATGTTGGCGAATAGGAGAAAAGTCATGACGCGACGAATAAGTGGGATCCTGATGGCGACGGTCGTCGTTGCGACGATCGTTGTTTGTGTTGCCGCGTGGGCGCAACAGCCGCAGACGGTCAAGAATGTGGTTGTGTTTAAGGAGACGGACAAGTTTGCGGGATGGCCGGCCAATAACGGTTTGTGGGCCTGGGGCAACGAGATCGTCGTGGGCTTCGTCGTGGGCGCGTTCGATGATGAGAAACGTGGCGGGCACCCCATCAAGGCCCCTCAGACGCAGCGTCAGGCGCGCTCGCTCGATGGCGGGGAGACGTGGGCCGTCGAAAAGCCGTCGTTCCTGGACGAGAATGAAAAAGAACCCGCACCAACTGAACTCTCGACGGCTATGGATTTCGAGCACCCGGACTTTGCCCTCAAATTTCAGTCGCAGGGCGCCGCGTTTTATTACAGCACGGACCGGTGCAAGACGTGGAACGGCCCTTACGTCTTTCCGAACTTCGGGCGGCCAGGGGTGCTGGCGCGCACGGATTACATCGTTAACGGCAAGCTGGACCTGTTCGTGTTTCTCACTTCGCCGAAAGACAACGGAAGTGAGGGTTGGCCCTACTGCGCGCGCACCAAGGACGGCGGAAAGACCTGGGAGTTGGTCGGCTGGATCGGTGAGCAGCCGCCCGTCGAGGACTACGGCTACGCCATCATGCCGTCGACGGTGCGGCTCGAGAGCGGCGCGTTCCTCACGATGATTCGGCACGGCGGCCAGTCCGATGGGCAAAAACGCTGGTGGCTGGATGCCTACCTCTCGCCCGATGAAGGAAAGAGCTGGTATCTGCTGGACAAGCCCTGTATCGATAATGCGGGGAATCCGGCGAGCATGATCAAACTGGCGGACGGGCGCATCGCGTTGACGTACGGTTGGCGGCACGCGCCGTATGGGCTGCGGGCGATGCTTTCGGACAACGACGGTCAAACGTGGAGCGACGAAATCGTGCTGCGCCACGACGGCGCACGCTGGGACTTGGGCTATCCGCGGAGCGTCCAACGTCCGGATGGAAAAGTCGTGACGGTCGTCTATTTCAACGATGCATCGTGCAAGGAGCGGTACATCGCGGCGACAATCTGGGCCCCGGTCGCCCCCACCGAGTAGCACGATATCGATCTGGGGTTCACGCGACTGCCGTTCCTTGCAACCGTTGCGCCCGCGGCAATACAATGGTTCGAGTGAACACACGGGAGACTTCGCGATGCGCCTGCAACATACCATTAGGGCGGCGATTCGGCCAGGGGAACAGTCGGGCTACGTGGCCGAATGCGTCGAAATACCCGTTGTCACTCAAGGGGGCTCGCTCGATGAGACCGTCGCGAATTTGCGCGAGGCCGTCGAACTCCACCTCGACGGAGCGGATTTGGCGGAAATGGGCCTGGCCGCCAACCCGACGGTAGTCGTCACGATGGAGTTGGACACCCTCTATGCCTAGTCTCCGCCGCATGTCGGGGCGAGCGGTGTTGGCGGTTTTCCAGTCACTCGGGTTCGAGGTGCAGTCTCAAAAGGGAAGCCATGTAAAGCTGCGGCGGCTTGGGCCAAACGGCGAGCGGCAGACACTTACCATTCCCAACCACCCCGAACTCGACACGGGGACTTTGCGCGCTATCATCCGGCAAGCAGCCCGATACGTTGCCATGGACGAGCTTCAACGACATTTCTACGGTTGATATCATGCAATGCTCGGAGTCTTGGAAGCGTGGCGCGCTCGTGGAAGCGGCGTCCCCGCCGCTTCTACGGACCTGCTCGGCAGCGTGACCTTCAGCAAGAATCTGTGCGTCTTGCTACGCCGTTATTTCCCACCGGATTTCGCGGCCTGGTGTGGCTTGCGCCTCGAAACATACGCGGCCGTTGTCGTCCAATTGAACGCGGGCGGGTTGGCCGTCGATGCAAAGGGCAATTCGCTCCCATGGCACGCCTGCGGGCGGACGCACCGCGAACCTGAACGTGCCTGCGGCCACCGGGCGGTAATAGCCGCGGGCGGCGTGGGGCTGGTACGCCACGCCCAGGAGCGGCGTGCGGATCGCAAACGTGTCGAACGGTAGATGCGGATCGAGCACAATGGTGTCGCCGCGCGGGTCGATGCCCGCCATCTTGAGTGCGGCGAACAGTGGGGTGGCGTGGCGGTTCATGTTCATGACGGGATAATCGGTCATGGGTGTGGCGTTCAACTGGAACGTTTCGCCGGGGCGGGGATGGTAGTGGGCATTGTAGGAATCGGGCCCGGACCATACGCCGTACCACACCTCGGGATAAGCCTCCGCGCGCGCCGCGAGTGTCGTCGAGCGAAAGAAATCCCAGGCCGCTTTTGGATCGTGCAATGACCACGCCCACGCCAGCCAGCCGTCGATAGCCGCCCACGTGCCGCCGTTGGTGTCGGACCCGGGTTCGAGGAGAGGCCCTTTCATGGGCGGCCACAAGCATAGTGCGCCCGCGCGTTGCGGTGCCACGCACTGCGTTTGCACGGTATCAAACAGCCGCGTCCTGCGTTTCGCGTCCCACAAGCCCGCCAGTACGGGAAACGGTTGCGCGTCGAGAAAAAGCCGGTCCCGGCCCAGCGCGGCCTCGCCATAGCCGAGATAGCCGCGCATCAGCCAATCGCCCGCCCAAAGCGCCTCGAGGGCCGCTGCCTGGACGCGGGCGAAACCGCGCATCTTTCCGGCAAGCCCTGCATCGGCATGTTCGAGTACGTCCGCGATTCGCGGTAGCACCATCGCCGCCAGCCCCGCGTTCAGCGCCGACTCGCCTCGCCACAACGTGAGTGGGGAAAACCTCGAGTAGGCGAACAACACATCGTTCCAATCGCCGGTGCCGCAGCGCAACAGGCCGTGCGGCCCCAGTCCGACCCGCTGTTCGAGATGATGGAACGCGGCGCGGCAATGCTCGAGGAACGTCCCGGAAGCGGCGCGCACGCGCGTCGCCGAGAGCGGATAGAACGGAAGCGGCTCGTCGAGGAAGCCGCGATCCTGCGTTGCCGCCAAATATTCCGACGCCGCCCAAAGAAAGAACAAATCGAGGTCCGAGCTCTTGCTGTGAACCCCATACCCGCGCACACATCCGTGGCCCACGAGGCCGTAGGGCAGTTTGCCATCGCCGTGCCGCTGTAACCGTGCGCAAAACCGCAGCATGTCCTTCGCCAAATCCGGGCGCATATACACCATCGGCAGGATGAACAACGCGAAATCGCGCGTCGCCCCGGACAGCCCGTGCAAATAGCTGTAGGCGGAACCTTGGTCGATGATGTGCGCCTGGTAATACTCGCTGTAGATCGACCCCGCCTGCAGATAATACGAATGCCATGCCAGTTCGCGTTGCAGCCCCGGCGCATCCGGCGCAACGAACTCGACCGCCGGCCGAGGCGCCGGTTCGAAGCCAATGCGCGCAAGACGCGGTATGTCCTCTTTATCCGCATACCCGAAGACGTAACGTACCGTTTGTTTTTCACCAGGCTCGAGGGCCATTTCGCGCCGCATGGCCAGGATCGTGTTTCCCCGCGCGAAAGACAACGCCCCGTCGCCCGCGCCCACCGCGCCCGGCGGCGATCCCAATCCATCCTGCCCGAAAAACCGCCGCTTGTCCGTACAGTACGCCTGATACTCCTCGGGCAACGCATCCAGCGCCGCCAGGAACACCGTTTTCGGATAGTAATCGCGCAACGCGCGCGCCGCCGGTCGAGGCGCGCACAGCCACCGGGAGAAAACGGGCGCGACGGTTAGGATGCCCTGTTCGGCGTCCCAGGCCGGCTCAAAACGAAAATGCCGGTTCCACAACCCGCGCCGAAACGCAAACAGACGATTCCATGGCGGCATCGCCAAGGGCGCCGGCAACAAGTGGTCAATCGCATGGCCCCAAAACTCCGTCACGGCGGCCTCACACGACGCCCTGCCCGTGTTTTCGATGGTACAAGAGCTAACCAAAACCGGCCCGTCGCCCACGGGCGCCTCGATCCGCTCTGTCACCACAAGACCATTCCACACCGTACGCTTCTCAAAATAGCCCATTCCGAAGATGCGTTCCTGTCCAACGCCGGGGGGAAGCTGATTCCACAGCGTACACAGGGTTTCGCCGCCCATCGAAATGAATTTGAATCCCCCCGCGTAATCGGCCCGCCCGGGATTCCAGCGATTTAGCGCCTTGCCGCCCCGGCTCCAATCATAGACCTGTACGTACCCGCCGTTATGCGCCGTCGCGATTATGCGGTCGTTGCCAATCAAGTGCCAGTGATCGCGAGACACCCCCATGCTGGCGCGATACGCCGCGCGCCCGTCGCGTTCGTGATCCATTTCATAGGCATAGGCGGGCAGACGCCGCGCATCCATGCGCGGATGCGCATCCACGCCCCAATGGCCAAAGCAGCCCGCGCCCACATCCTCTTCCCCGCCGGGTAAAGGCCATGGCGTGTCCCAAAAGTGTTCAAACCCCTCTTGAGCGTTCATGGAAAAAGTTGTACCGCAATAGACCGAACAGATCAAGGTATTTTGAAAAAAACACGTCGGCGGTAACAGAATCTTCGGGAAGGAGAACCGGCTCTTATCGATTCGTCCCGGATGCCTTTTCATAGTGTAGTTTGAAAAGGGTGAAGAATGTGTATGGGTCGACGACCTCGAAATCAATCTCGGGGTGGTCCTTGTGTAACGTGTCCAGTGACTCGATAATCGACGAGGGCGGCGTCCACACGATCCGGAAGAAATAGAATCCCGGCCGGGCGCTGCCTCGTTTCCGAATGGCGCCGTACATCGCGTCGGCGGTCTGGTTGGGGTTGGCGAAGTTGCAGGTATCGTTGATCAACTCCGTCACCGGCATCCCTTTCCATACGTGCGGCTGTGGCGTTGTGCCGCCCGTGTTGTGCAAATCCATGACGATGGTTGCATAGCCGTCGGGCGCGAACTGGGTGAAGGCGTCTTTGACGGCATCCGTCGGCTGGTCCCAGTCGAGCACCATGGGCGCGATGGTCATATCGGCGCGTTCGAAGAAGGTCTTGTTGTGTCTTACGAAAAGGGGCAGATACTCGGGCTTCACCCGGTTCGGGTTCATGTAGCCGGCGGCGCTCGCGTCACTCGTAAAGAAGTCGTTTGGGGTGGCCGTGCGATAGAAGAATTCGATAACGTCCGGATAGGTTTCGAGCAGGTTCGGGTTGATTCCCCACGCCAGCGGGATCTTTCCACGACCAGGATCGTTCCAGTGTTTGGGCATAAAGTCATACAGGGGCGTCGCGGAATCGTAGTCGGCCATCAGGATGCACACATAGGCCTTGGATTCGAGTGTTGCCCGTGGCGCGGGACGGCGCTGTTTGAGCGGCGAAACCGGCGCATGCGCGTGAAACGACTGGTTGTAGCAGTCGCTCGAGATCGTGTTTTGATAGCAGTTGTACGGCGAGATGAGGTAAACCGTTTCCCACTCGGTGGGCACGGGCTCGTGTGCGCTTGCGAACCCCGGCACATTGCTATACTTCCAGAACGAGAAGAAACCGGTCAGCTCCGTCATCTGCTGCCCGGCGGACTGGCGCAACGTCTCCTCGAGGATCATCTTGTAAGTGGCAAGGTCCGTGCCCAGCGGCTGCTCCGGATCGTCTTTGGGCTTTTCGTCGCCCCAGGGCGACAAATCGAACACGAACGCCCGGTGAGCCACCGCCCAGTCGCGCGTCACCACGTAACCGACCGCTCCGGTATCCCGCACTTGGAAGGAGTCCTCGAACAGGCAAAGCAAATGCGGCGAACACAGGCCTTTGGCAAGATACTCCTTGACGGCCCAGCGGTACGCGTCGTTCTTCTTGCTGCCGGACCCGGCGCCGTCAAACCGTCCTCGCAGGTCTTCAAGAACCGGCAGGTTCCACCGCGCCAGGGACCGTTCCGCGAGACCCGGGCTGACCACCACGGCGTCCTTTATGCCGGCGATGGTCGTGGCCACATTGACCGTGGCCGGCACTTCCGGGTCCCACACGACCGCCCCTTTTAACCGTTTGCCCGCGAGTGCGACCAGCGCGTCCAGATCCGCCAGCGGCACGCGCTTCTTCCCCGTGAGCCATCCCGGTTCCTGCGACAGCGTATCCAGCCAGTATTGGGGGCGCGCGTTGCCGCTTGAAACGACATACACCCGCGGCCCATCCCGGTTGACGATCCCTTGGACGCAGGCCGCCGCCACGGCTTCGTCGTACGCCGCAGCGGCGGCCGCGCCGGCCGTCCCCGACGTGGCGAGCGTATAGACGTGAATCACATCATCCTCCCCGTTGCCCGCGGCCGCCGATTCCAGGCATGTTGCCATCACGAGTGCCCCGACAATGATAATCGCCGCTCGCATATCCCAGTCCTCCTGTCTAACCAACGCTGGCTGGCTTTTCGGCGGATAGCCTGCTGATTGCTGACTGCCACTAATGCACTCAACGGCAAAAAGGATAGCACGTAAAAGGCACGGCAACAAGCGCCGCCGCCGACTTGTGTCGCCGACTTGTGTCGCAACTTGGCAGTGCGGTCCCGCCTGTTGGACTGGGCCGGTCTGAAACGGTACGATATGCGGATGAACACAATCCTGAACGCTATCGTGCGCCTGTTTATAAGGATCTTCCTGCCGGGCATTGCGAAGAGCCTGAAGGAAGAGGGGCAATTCGATTTCCGTGATAGGGCCGCCGGAACGGAAGGAATTTGCCCGGCGACGTACATTGACGTGGAAGACAACGGCTCGGACGTGACGCTGATCTGTTTTGCGGGGATGGCCGCGTTGTATGCCGCGATGCCCAAATTCGAGTTCCGTAAATGCCTGACGGATATCCGGAGCGGCTACAATTTCGTGTGGGTGCGCGACGTCCACCGGGCGTCGTACGATCTGGTGCCGGACGGTTCATCGAACGGTTTCGCCTTTTTCACAAAGGCCATCGGGCACGCCCTGGCTACCCTGAACTCAACGTACAACGTTGCGATAGGCGCTTCGGGCGGCGGAGCGGCGGCGTTTGCGTTCAGCGGCGTATTGCCTATCCACCAGATCATCGCGTTCAACCCGGGATTCCCGCTGGATGTCTGTAGCCGGTGGGAGATCTTGCGCAAGGTTCTCCTGGACTGGAAAAAGCTGCTGAGCAGTCCGCTGGATTATTTCGAGCTCGTCCTCGTTGTCCTGAGCGCGCGATACCTGTGGAAGATGACCTGTCGTCGTGTCGGCAGGGAGAACATCACGGACACGCTGGAATCCTATCTGCGTAAACAGCCCCCGGTGCGCGCCACCGTGTTCTACAGCGCCCATTCCCTGCCCGATGCCGAGCAAACCCGGCCCCTCGAAGCCATTCCGGCGATCCGCCTAAAACCGGTAGATTCCGGCCGCCACAACTGCATGGGCGAACTCAAACAACGCGGCGAACTGGGGGCACTGATCCATGAAGAGATTCGTGTAGGGCTTGCCGAGTGCCTTGGGCAACACCGCGGGCCGGCCCTGCAAAAACGCGGATGACTTCCGCTTCATGTCGGCCCTCCCCACCGATCGCCGCCGCCGATTCCAGACAGGTAGCCATCACGCAAAGTGTCCCCAAAGATGATAACCGCCGCTCTGATAAGCCATTCCCTCTCAGCTTGACCGACGGAGCTTACCGTCTTGCGGCGTCCGTAGGGCCAAAATGGTGGCGGGACCAAGGACACGTGCACGCGGGGCAGTCGCCCGTTTTCTTGCTACTTGGGCGTCTCTCCCCGTACCTTGTAGTCTGTATGGTTTCCGATGAAGAACTGATGCTTGCCACGGGAAAAGGCGACTTGCATGCCTTTGAGGACATTGTACTGCGTCATCAGAAAACGGCATGGAATGTGGCATACCGTTTCCTGGGGAATAGCCATGACGCAGAAGACATTGTTCAGGACGCCTTTATGAAAATCCTGGAAGCGGCGCCCAGGTACAAACCAACAGCGTCTTTTCGAACCTATTTGTTTCGCGTCATAACCCATCTCTGCATAAACGCAAAACGAAAGCGCCGCCCAGTGTACCGACCAGCCCCGCCGGAGACGCCCGATAGCAAAAGATCGCCTTCGGCGGATTTGGCGGCCGCGGAACGCGCGGCGGCTCTACGGCTCGCGCTTGATGCGTTGCCTGCGAACCAACGAATGGCCCTTATTCTGAGGTATTACGAGGGGTTGGGTTATCACGAGATTGCAGATGCGATGTCCACCTCGGAAAAGGCCGTGGAACGTCTGTTGGCGCGTGGCAGGGCAACGTTGCAGGCACGGTTTCAGGGACTTAGGAACGATCTCGGGGAGTTCTAGCGGGGGTTTTTGAGGTTTGGCGTGTTTACAAAGTGAGGTTAGCCATGCATTGTAAGAAAATCCGGCGAAAACTTAGCCCGTATCTGGACGGGGCGCTCGACGAAACGCTGAGGCAGACAGTTACGCTGCACCTGTCGTGCTGTGAAGAATGCCGGGAGGCGTTGGGGCGCATGGAAGGCTTGGGGCGTGCATTCAGCGCCATGTCCTCTCCCCCGCCTCCGCCCGGCCTCGCTGGACGTATCCTGGCTGAAGCGAGGGCCCGCTCGACCTGGGCATGGCCTCGTTCGTTTCCATTGCGTCTGGCGACGGTGGCTGGACTTTTTATCGGCATAACAGCGGGAACCATCATTGGGCTTCACACCTGGCCGCAAGGTGAAAAGTACTCGCCAATGGAGGCACAAACAGGCGCCGCCGACCTGGTTTCTGTGTTCAATCTCGACTATCTGACTGACGCTCCGGAAAGATCGTTGGCGGACACGTATCGGATGCTGGCAAATTCAGACACGAGGTGGTAACTATGAGTTGGGTAAAAGTGCGGCCCGTGCTGATGGCCCTCTCTCTCGGTCTTAACGCGGCCTTTCTTGGACTTTGGGGAGCGAATATTCTCGCGTCGTGCCCCATATTCGCGAAGGTAACCCCGCAGGACACGAGCCAAATATGGTGCCCGTTGCACCGCGAGTTGGGCGTAAGTGGCGCGCAGTGGCACGAGATTGAACCGATGCTGACGCAGTTCAAGCAATCGGCCCGCGAGATTGACAAGTCCATTGGGGAGGCCCGCCAACAAATGATCGACCTGATGGCCCGCCCTGAAGCGGACATGGTAGCCATTCGCGCCAAGCAAGCGGAAATCCTGACCGGCCAAGGCAAAATGCAGGCTGCGGTGATCACGCATTTACTGGCGGAAAAGAAGGTTCTAACGCCCGAACAGCAGGCACAGTTGTTCGATCTGATCCGGGCGCACAGCGTCTGCGGTGAGCGCAGACCTTTTCTGATGAAACTGGGGCCGGAAAGCTGAGCATGGAAAAGCACAGCACGGGTGGACGTGTACGCCTGATTAAGCGGACCGTTTCGGTCGGTTTGAAAGTGGCGGCGGTTGTGGCGATCGCCGCTGTCGTAATATATCGGCTTCGTTTTGCCCCGGCGCCCGTGCTGTCCCACGTGGCCGGGTTGGGTCCCATCGTTTCTGAAGTAATGGGAACAGGGATGCTGGAAGCAAGGGTGCAGGCGACAATCAGCGCCAAGTTCGCAGGCAGGATTGCAGACGTATTGGTCGATCAGGGTGATCGAGTCGCCAAAGGTCAACTTGTTGCGACGCTGGACGTCGGCGATCTCCGCCAGCAGGTGGAGATGGCCAAGGCGGGATTGTCGGCAATACGCGCCGGCGTTGACCGCGCGGGAGCGGACATTGCGAGCGCGGAAGCAAATGCGGTCCAGTTGCGCGCAGCTTATGAGCGTGAAGCACAGCTGGCCAAGAAGAAATATGCCAGCGAGGAAAGCCTCGACAAAGCCACGCAACAACGAGACGTTGCCGAGGCCCAGTTGAAACGCGCACGGCAGTCCAAGCTCGAAGTCGAGCGGCAGGTGGTCACGGCCGAGGCGACGTTGCGCTATCACCAGGAACGTCTGGCGGACTCTCAAATAACCAGCCCCTTTGACGGCCTCGTTACCCGGCGTACACGTGAAGCAGGCGACATTGTTGTTCCGGGGAGCGAGATCCTACACGTCATTTCGACCGAGCAGATGTGGGTATCGGCCTGGGTGGACGAAACCGCCATGTCTTCAGTGAACGTTGGCCAGCCGACGCGCGTGGTCTTTCGTTCGGAACCAGAGAAGTCATATCGCGGCTCAGTAACGCGAATCTCTCCGATGGTGGATGAAGAGACCCGCGAGTTTCTTGTCGACGTGACCGTCGAGGAACTGCCCGCGACTTGGGCGGTTGGTCAGCGCGCGGAGGTATACATCCAAATCTCCAAAAAAGACGAGGCGCTCCTGGTGCCACAGCGCGCGATTGCGTGGGAGAAAGGGCGGCCCGGCCTTTTCGTCAACCACGCGGGCCATGCGCAATGGCACGGCCTCGCGTTGGGTATACGTGGGGCGGAGAGTTGTGAGGTGCTCGAGGGGGTGGCTGCCGGGGACGAGGTAATCTGGCCGCGCGATGCAAAAGACAAACCCTTGACGGAGGGACGCGCGGTTACATCCGCGGGCGCACCATGAATCTCGCCAGCCGTGACATTCGCCATAACTTCGGCCGGTTCGTGCTGACTACCGTCGGCTTGGGAACCCTGCTGATGATCGTCATGGGAATGGGCGGCATCTATCGCGGGCTCGTGCAGGACGCCACGTTGCTGGTAGACCGAATCGACGCGGACTTGTGGGTGGTCCAGAAGGATACCCGGGGGCCATTCGCCGAACTTTCCCAGATTCCACTTGTCATGGAGGACCGCATTCGCGCCGTTCCGGGGGTGCTTAGCAGTTGCGCCTTTGTGTCGACGACGATTCAACGGGAGCGAAACGGGCAGCCGCTCCGAATCACGGTGCAGGGGTTGTCCTGGCCGGAAGACCGGGGCGAGTGGCTCCCCATTGTAGCGGGGCGCCCGTTGGGGCAGGCTCACTATGAGATGCTGGCCAACGAGTCGCTGAAACTGGCGATTGGCGCGAAGGTCAACCTGGGCAAGGAGACTTACACCGTGGTGGGCCATACACGGGCCATGACCTCCCCGGCAGGCGACTCGATGGTGTTCTTCACGCTGCACGACGCTCAATCCATCCAATTCGATCTTTCCGGCGAAGCCATTCGGCTGGCGCGCGCGTCGCGGTATGACCGATCGGTCAAGACGGACCTGGGAAGGTCCCAACCGCAGGTTGCCGAGCGCAGCCTGGGCCCAGCCTCGAACATCCCCGAATTGGGCTCGCCCGCGATCAGCGCGGTTCTGGTAAAAGTCCGCTCCGGGATCGATCCGGAACAAGTGCGCGGCATCATCGGCAAATGGCCGGACGTTTCCGTGTATACCTCGGAAGGCCAACGCCAACTGCTACTGAGCGGGATCGTCGAGAAATCCAGGCGGCAACTCGGGCTGTTCCGCGTCCTGCTCATTATTGTGTCCGCCATCATCATGGCGCTTATTCTCTACACGCTGACATTGGATAAACTGCACGACATCGCCATGCTGAAGTTGATGGGGGCGCGCAACCCCGTCATCCTCGGCTTAATCCTGCAGCAGGCGCTCTTGCTGGGCGGCTTGGGCTACTTGGTGGCGTACGGTCTCGGCCAGTGGGCTTTCCCCTGGTTTCCGCGGCGGGTCGTGCTCACGCCGCCGGACTTGTTGCTGCTGGCCGGCGTTGTCGCCGGCATATCGGTCTTCGCGAGCTTGATCGGAATAGCCAAGGCGCTGCGCGTCGAACCCAATGAGGTGCTGGCGTGAGCGGCGGCACGAATGGCGCCGTGTTGGAGGCCGAAGGCCTGACCAAGGTCTACGGCTCAGGCCATACGGAGGTCGTGGCGGTGCGCGACGCGTCACTGACTTTGGCGCGGGGCGAGATTGTCGCATTGCTCGGCCCGAGCGGGGCCGGCAAATCAACCCTGCTGACGCTCATCGGGCTGATCATGCCGCCAAATGCCGGTCGAATCGCCATCGGCGGTACGGTCGTCTTCGACAAGGACAGGACCCGGGTCAATGTGCGGCGTTTCCGCCGGCAGCACTTGGGGTTCGTGTTTCAGAAAGCCAATTTGATACCGTTTCTGACGGCGGCGGAGAACGTGCGCTTGGCCATGGAAATCAACGATCACCCTTCGCGCGTCGCTAAGGGGCGGGCAAGGGAATTGCTTGATTACCTCGGAGTGAGCGACCGGGCGGACCATCTGCCTTCAAAGCTGTCCGGCGGCGAGCAACAACGGGTCGCCGTTGCGCGAGCGCTTGCCAACCGTCCCGGTGTGATCCTCGCTGACGAACCCACAGCCGCTCTCGACAGCGTGCGCGGCCGGCAAGTCATGGAACTGTTCCGTAAAGTCGCCCACGAACAGAACGCCGGCGTCATCGTGGTTACCCATGATCATCGGGCGCTGGATATCTTTGACCGTACCCTGGAAATGGAAGACGGCCAACTCCGTTCCGCCAACCCGGCGGCCTACTGAATGATAGAGGCGCTGGAGACGGATGCGGTGCCGGGGCTGCATCTCGAGGCGTTGGCGGCACAGGGGTGGACGCCACGATCCAGAAACAATTTGCGTACATGATCACGCCATGCAGAGAGAACGAGAAGGAACTTCTATCACCGTGAAGCGAACCGTGCAATTGGGAGGACAACCATGACTAAGGCGCTCATTATCGGAATGTTGATGGGGTGTGCAGCAAGTGTGTTGGCGGCATCTGCTGATCTGGCAGTCGATCCGTTTGCGCGGGCCGGATTGCATCCGATTGTGCGGGAGAGGCCGGGGCCGGATTTTTTTGAGGGGGCGTTGCTGGGGAATGGCGGGCTCGGGGCCGTTGTGACGACGCGGCCGGACGCGGTGGTCGTGCATTTCGGGCACAACAATGTGTGGGACATTCGCATCGCCGAGGACAACAAAGAAAAGATAGGCACGTTTCAGGAGGTGTTCGAGAAAGTGAAGGCGATCCCGGCGGATGCGCCAAGCCTCGAGTCGGACCCGTGGTATCGGGACTACATGCGGATGACGCATGCCAATTACGACAAGCCGTATCCGCGGCCGTTTCCGTGTGGGTCGCTGTTGCTGGGTTTCGACCGGCGGGAAGTGGAACTGCTGGGCTACCGGCTTGACATCGCGACGGGGTTGTGCGTCGTCAGTCTGTTGATCGAGCAGAAGCCGGCGCAGCTTCAGTTGTTCGCGGATATGGAGAATGACCGCCTATGGGTGCGTCTGGCGGATGCCGGGAACAAACCCATGGCCAATTGTTTCGAGCGGGTGAAGCTGATCCCGGATCCGGACACGCCGAAGAACATGCCCAGCTATCAGGCGAGCGAGAGCGCGGACAACGGCACGCTGTCGTTCCGGCAGGTATTGCCGTTCAATGAACCGGTGAACGGCAAGCCGGGCGAGGCGAGCCCGAAGGACCGGGCGTTTCGATTGTCCGTGCGCGTGAACGGGAAACTGGAGAAGACGGAACGGTTGAACTGGGAGGGACGCCCGCGGCGGATGGGCGAGTTGGAGTGTGCAACGGTTTCGCGCGAACCGTTCGTGGCCTGCGTGCAGCTCGATGAAGGTTTGGCGTCGGATATCGGCGGTGCGGCGGGTGAAGTTCCGAAACCTACGGACGAGCTGTTCGCCTCGGCGGCGCGCCGTGCGCGGGAAGTGTGGCGCGAGTACTGGACTCGATCCGGCGTGGCCCTCGACGATCCCTTCCTCGAGCAAGTGTGGTACTGGAACCATTACTTCTTCAACTGCGCGGCGAAAGCGGGCGTGAACTGTCCGGGGCTGTTTGCGAATTGGAGCTATCGCGGCATCGGCACGGCGTGGCACGGCGATTACCACATGAACTACAACACGCAACAGCCGTTTTGGCTGCCGTTCTCGAGCAACCGCGTCGAGAAGAACCTGCCGTACGTCGAACTGGTCGAGCGCCTGTTGCCGCTGAGCCGGAAGTGGGCCCGCGAATACTACGGCCTGCGCGGCGCGTATTTTCCGCATTCGGCGTATCCCGTCGAGATGACCATGTCGCCGTATCCGGTGCCGACGTGGGGCTGGGAAATTTGCGAAACTCCTTGGAGCGTGCAAGGGCTGTGGTGGCATTACGCGTACACGATGGATAAGGACTTTTTGCGGGAACGCGCATTCGTACCGATCCGCGACGCCGTCCTGTTTCTTGTGGATTACATGAAGCGGCCCGAGGCGCACGGGCCGCAGTGGGGAGACGACAAGTATCACGTGTTTCCGACGGTCCCGCCGGAACTGTACGGGCTGAAACCGGGCTTCAAATACAACAACGACTGCCTGGTGGATTTGACGTTGATCAAGTTCGTCATGAAGGCGTACTTGGAGGCGGCCCGCGTGCTCGATCTCGAAAAGGATGAGGCCGAAACCATCCGCGACGTGCGCGACATCCTCGATCATTTCCCCGAGTACCCCACTGCGGAATCGAAGCACGGCAAGGTGTTTGTCTCCGTGCCCGGCGAACATTCCGAGGTGGTGTTCAATGTGCCCAACAACCTGATGACGGTGTTTCCCGGCGAAGATCACGGGCTCGGTTCGCCGAAGGACGTGTTCGAGATCCTCGAAAACTCGTTCCGAAACCAGCAGAACGAAGGCGGCAACGAACTCGTGTTTCTGAACCTCCAGGCGGCCCGGCTCGGCCTGCTGGACCTCGACCGGTTCAAGCGGCAGGTGAACTACTGCCTGCTCGATAACGGGACCTGCGCCGACATGGTGCTGCAAGTCCACGGTCGCTACGACGATAAGACGGCGTTCGATTTCATGGCGCCGATGGGCATCTGGTTCGAGAATTTTTCCATCCCCGTGGTGATCAACGAATGCCTCATGCAAAGTTACGACGGCACAATCCGCCTCTTCCCAAACTGGCCGCTCGACCGGCCCGCCGCGTTCGCCACATTGCGAGCCGTTGGGGCGTTCCTCGTCAGCGCCTCTTGCGCAAATGGTGAGGTCGGGCAAGTGGAAATCCTGAGCGAAGCGGGAAGCCCACTCCGCATCGTGAACCCGTGGAAGGCCGGCGCGCGCGTCATTACGGCCACGGGCGAAACGATCGTGAGAGACGGCTTGATCGAACTGCCGACCACGGCCGGCGAGACGATTCGCCTCCTGCCCGCAAAGGCTAATCGATAACGGGTATTTCGCCTGTCCTTTGTTGCGCATGGTTCCCAAAAGCACATTCCTGTCGGCAAACAAGGGTGCACAATGATGGTATCGGTCTGCGAATTCGGCAGGCCCATCTCATTTTTCGGAAAGCCACAGTCCCAACCGCTTCGTGGAATGCGTAAACGAGGCGCGGAACAAGCAGGCTTTACGAAGATCGGGAATGATGCAGAGTTTGACGGGGTTCCGGGAGAAACTTCTGAAGTTCGGGCAAGGCCGAGCGTGGCTGGACACCGTTGAAGCGACACCGTCGCCCGCCACAGGCGCATAAAGTCCTCCGTAGGCGGATAACGTTCGGGTATTACCCGCCGAAAGCGGGCTCGCACCGGTTACCAGTTCCTCACCTGTGAAAAACAGGTCATGGCGCAGCTGAGCGTTCGTTCAGTTCAACTAATGTCACCACAAGTCGTTTGTTTCCAAGCCTTTGGGGAGACAGTCTTGAAGAGCCGGTGCTTTCCTCCGGGTTTTCAAGCCCTGCTACAAATTAAGAAAGGTTCTTGGAGCCCTTCTTGAGGCGGGAGTGGAATAAGAGGCAATGGGAATATGTTAGATAAACATTACTGGGAGACAATTCGGAAGAAACAGGGAGAGTAGTCATTGTAATTATTGTCTCCCTGGGTACTTAGAGGTGGGCGTCTGCTGGAAGTGCGAACAAGGGCTAGAAAACCCACTTAGCGCAAGAGTGACTTTACGGGAAAGGAGAAACACAAAATGAATACCCGAATAGCCGTAGCATTTTCTTCCTTATCCGTGGTTTACCTGTTCAGCATAGTTACGATTGGGGTAACACCGGGGGCTTTTGCGGCCAGTCCCCCGCAGCCTACATACGGTACAGCCGTGGTTGATGGGGCGACAACTGAGTGGGATGCGAGCGATTATTTTGCCGATATGTACCGGGCCGGTAATCCCACCAAGCCGCTCGAATCAACGGCATATCTGAGATATGACTGCAATACCCATACGCTGTACGTGCTCGTCTTGACGGTAGAGGGTGTTCCCGCACTGGCACAGGGCTGGGAATCGGCCGCATGGTCGGCCATTGGCGACACGAGCAATAAAGTGTACACCGGTAACTCAGGCAACAATGGCGTCCCGCCCGATTTTGCCTGGGTTGGGCTGAGCGAGGATGGCCTGACCGCCCTGGGATACGAAGCCTCGTTCACGATTGACCCCGGCACATACACCCTCATCGTCCATGTGGAAGTTTACGACGCCGCCGCATCGCAGACTTCCGCCACCGTGGGATTTCCGCGAGAGGGTGTACCGCTGGAAATCGTCTGTGCCCCTCACGAGGATCATCCATCCATTGATCTTGAGAAATACGTATCGGTGGACGGCGGCCAGACGTGGGAGACTGCCGACACGCTTCCCGGCCCAACGATCGTGAAGGGGGACTCCGTCTATTTCAAATTTGTGGTCACCAACAGCGGCAATGTTGACCTGACCGGCATTACGCTGACAGATACCGTGTACGATACGAGCGGCTGCACGCCTCCGGCGACACTGGCGGCTGGCGAGTCGTTTGAGTGCGTCATTGGTCCGTTTGCGGCGGATGCGGGCCAACAGATGGATACGGGCACCGCGACCGGCGACTTCGGGGGCAACACGTACACGCACTCGGATGATGCCTACTACCTTGGAGTGCATCCTTCGATAAGTGTGACGAAGTATGTCTCGATAGACGATGGCGTGACATGGGAGGATGCCAACACCCCAACAGGCCCCCTGGCCATCGCCGGCAGGGATATTTTGTTCAAGATCGTGATCACGAATGGCGGGGATGTCACTCTCACGAATATCATGTTGACAGACAGCGTCTACGATACCAGCGGCTGCACGCTTCCGGCGTCGCTCGCACCAGGGGAGTCGCATTACTGTGTGATAGGACCATTTCCGGCTGACGTGGGCCAGCAAAAGAACAAAGCCACCGCGAGCGGCGACTACGGCACGAAAACCTTCACAAACAGTGATGACGCCCACTACTACGGTGTTGTTCCGGGCATCGACGTCAAGAAGTACGTCTCGGTGGACGGTGGCACACATTGGGAGGACGCCAACAGCGCTCCAGGTCCGTATGTGCTCGTCGGCCAGGGCGTGCTTATCAAGTTCGTGGTTACCAACATCGGCGACGTCGATCTGACCAACGTCACGCTTATCGACAATGTTTACGATGCGAGTGGCTGCACGATCCCCGCTACATTGGCGGTTGGTCAATCATTTGAATGTGTGGTTGGACCGTTCCCGGCGGCCTCTGGCCAGCAAACCGATACCGCAACCGCCACCGGCGACTTCGGGGGCCAGACGTTCACGCATATGGATAGTGCCAATTTCTTTGGCGCAGAGCCTTCGATCGACGTGACGAAGTATATCTCGGTGGACGGTGGCGCGACATGGCTGGACGCGAACAGCGCCCCGGGCCCGTATGTACTTGTTGGCCAGAGCGTGCTTATCAAGTTGGTGGTCACCAATACGGGGAATGTCGAACTGGCGGATATCTCGCTGACGGACACTGTCTATGACACCAAGGACTGCGTGATTCCAGCGACATTGGCCGCCGGCGCTTCCTTCGAGTGTGTGATTGGTCCGTTCCCGGCAGGCGTGGGCCAGCAGATGGATACCGCGACGGCACATGGTCACTTCGACAAGAACGTCTACTCCGACACTGATGACGCCTACTATTTCGGCGCTGCTCCGTCCATCGACGTCAAGAAGTACGTCTCCGTGAACGGCGGCGTGACGTGGACCGATGCCAATTCAGCGCCAGGCGCCATCGTGCTCGTGGGTGGGAATGTCCTTTTCAAGTTCGTGGTCACCAACACGGGCAACGTCACCTTGACAGGCATCACGCTTGACGACAACATCTACGGCGCCAGCGCATGCACAATCCCCGAAATGCTGACGCCCGGAGAGTCGTTCCAGTGCGTGATCGGACCCTTCCCAGCAATCTTTGGGCAACAAAAGGACACAGCGACCGCGACCGGCGACTTCGGCGGCCAGACCTACACGCATTCTGATAATGCCAATTACTACGGCACCCTGGTCACATATACTATCGGAGGCTACGGTGGAACGGGGGTGCCGGGCCGGATTCTGACACAGTACTACGCAAGCACCTTCCCGACGGGCCTTCAGGTCGGCCAATACTACCCGGCCAACGGCCGGCTTGCGCCGAACGGATTGCTTTGGCAGGCGACCTCGACGGGGTTGTCCGCGCTGAAAAAGTTCTTCCCCGGCGGCGGCACGAGCGGCGCGATCACGACCGACGAGCTTAACCCGACCAAGGGTAGCGGCGGAACGTTATCCCGGCAGGCGGCGGCGCTCACCATAAGTATCAGCTTCAGCGGGCTTGTTCCCTCAATGCCGGCGGGGTTCGGCGGCTTGTACTACCACAATCCGGGCGATTCGCTTGATGGCAAGACTGTGGCGCAGATCTTGTCTTACGCGAACACTGCCCTTGCCGGGTTGGGCCTCCCGACGGGCTACACCTTCGGTTCGCTCAACGCGCTGTTGACCGAGCTCAACCAGGCGTTCGACAACGGTGTCCCGAGTGTATGGGCACAAACCCATCTCAAATCAACTTAACCCTGGGTTCACTTGCCCGTAAGTCAACGGGTTCGTTTAGAGTATGTGGCGCCTTCCCTCCCGGGGAAGGCGCCAAACTTTTTGTGCCGCCGTGAAACGTTCAAAACAGCGCGTGGTGAAGCTCTTTGGAATCCTTGTTCGCAACATCTGCGCGCCGTCGGCGCGTTCCTCGTCAGCGCCTCTTGCGCGAACGGCCAAGTCGAGCAGGTGGAGATCTCGAGCGAAGCGGGAAGCCCGCTCCGCATCGTGAACCCCTGGAAGGCCGGCGCGCGTGTCATCACGGCCACGGGCGAAACGATTGTGACAGACGGCTTGATCGAACTGCCGAGCAGCGCCGGCGAGACGATTCGGTTGCTGCCCGCAAAGTCGTAATTTTGCGAAACAAGGGTGATTTACTTGACAAACCGGCCCGCAGAAATGCTTAAAGTGTTAGCAATGTAGCCATCAGATTTATTTTGGAGCCCAACGCCTGAGGGGGAAACGGGCGTCCCGCCTGGACGGTGGACGGTGGCCGGTGGACGGGGGACGGTGGCCGGGGGCCGGTGGACGGTGGAGAGAACGCAGCGGGCTAATTGGCGTACGCGCGGTCATGCCACCGGTAGGCCCGCGGCCCGCGAAACAACCCCTGTCTAAACCACGGAGCACACGTAGAACAGGTCGTAGCTGTCTTGTTGCTTCTGATGAACCAGCTTCCCAACGAGCGGCAACTTGAGATCTACGCTGGCTTCGGAGGTCTGATGGCTGTAGCCAGAGACGACAGACAGATACGGCTTTGTGGAACGCAGCGTATTCATGATCCCGCCAAACACGAACCAGCGGTTTTCTCTCGCGTCCGCCAAGTCACTGGCCGTCGCCAGTGCAGGAGCAAACAACATGCCCGACAGTAATACGCCGATCATGGAGGGAAATGCCAGCCTGTTCGTCATAGGCAATCCCTTGCCGGTTTGTCCCATGCGGAATCTTGCGTTACAATGACATCAACGAACGCCACCGGAGCACGGTGGCGATGGCATGGCTGCGCCGTAGATGCGGCCAACCGGACACACGCTTGGCAAAAGGACTCAGAACATGACAACGTATCGTTTCGCGGCCGTAATCGAAAAGGACGAAGATGGCTACTATGCCTTCTGTCCCGAGTTGCAGGGATGCTACACGAGCGGCAATACGTTCGAAGAAGCACGGGCAAACCTCACAGACGCGGTTCGTTTGCACATTGTGGACCGTTTGGCCGACGGTGAGGAGTTGCACCCCAGCGAGAGTGTCAATCTGACCAGCGTCGAAATCGCCGTATGAGCGAGCGGCCACCACGTCTCACGGCTCGGGAGATCATCCGTATTCTCGAACGTCGCGGCTTTGCATTGGCCCGCTCCAGCGGCAGCCATCATATCTAGAAGGACGCCGCCGGAAGGCGCGTCACGGTTTCGGTTCACGGACACGATATCCTCCATCCCAAAATCCTTCAAAGCATCCTGCGAGACATGGATCTCACTGTTCAGGGACTACTGGATGAATTGCGCAAGTAACCCTTGCCAGCGCCTGGACGGGGGCCGGTGGACGGGGGCCGGTGGACGGTGGAGAGAACGCAGGGGGCCAATTGGCGTACGCCCGGTCATCCCGCCGATAGGCCGCGGCCCGCGAAACAACCCCTGTCGAAACCACGGAGCACACGGAGAGTATTCATCATTCATCACTCCGCATTCATCATTTCCACCTGGCAGGCGCGGGCGTCCCGACCGCGCCAAAATGGAACACACGCCGGGGCATGGGGACAAGGGCGACGTCCCAAACGCAACGGCGCGCGCTTGACGCGCACGCCGTTCTCCCTGCCATTGAAGCAGGGACAGGCGGCGCTGTGGTTTGATGGGAATCCCCGCTCAGGTATACTACGGCTGTCTTGCGGGGGTAGACCAAAAAAGCCTTGGCGGATCTGCGGGGAAACCAAAGTGTCCGTCCTTGGGAAGCTTCTTGGGGGGTTAGACGTGAACGGCACCCTCAGGGAAGTCGTCGTGGCCTGGTGTCCGTCCTTGGGAAGCTTCTTGGGGGGTTAGACGCCATAGGTACTGCTCGGTCGAAGAAAAGAGTTCAAGTGTCCGTCCTTGGGAAGCTTCTTGGGGGGTTAGACGCCATAGGTACTGCTCGGTCGAAGAAAAGAGTTCAAGTGTCCGTCCTTGGGAAGCTTCTTGGGGGGTTAGACTGTATCCTTATTGTCTCACATTCCGCTCCCGTTGTGTGTCCGTCCTTGGGAAGCTTCTTGGGGGGTTAGACCTCGAATTCTGCAAGATCGTTTCCTCGCACATCGGTGT
>Ga0315285_10001979_pt1 | contig 21519 bp, 17 predicted proteins | sample YL17G09_36_MG_FD_203698 | JGI IMG/M metagenome (GOLD analysis project Ga0315285, IMG submission 203698) | Sediment microbial communities from Yellowstone Lake, YNP, Wyoming, USA - YL17G09_36 | ecosystem: Environmental > Aquatic > Freshwater > Lake > Sediment | place: USA: Wyoming | collected...
CGACGAGGTCAGCACCCACGTCCGCGGCCTTGGTGAAGATGCCGCCGCCGACGCGGGCGAACAGGGCCTGAGTGCTGGCGCCCATGCCGAAGGTAAGCATGACCACCGTGATCTCGACGAGGTCGATTTTCGCGCCCAGCATCGGGGCGAGCTTGCTGAGGATCAGGAACCACATCGTGATGTCCAGCAGGCCGAAGCCCACGACAACAAGGCCCATGACCGCCCCGGCGCGGAAGGCGACGGTAAGGCCCTGGTTGAGGCTGTTCTTGGCGCCCTGGGCCGTCCGGTTGGACGCCAAGGTGGCCGTCTTCATGCCCAGCCAGCCGCAAAGGCCCGAGAAGAACCCGCCGGTCAGGAACGCGAATGGAACCAGCCCGTGCTGCACATGGAGCACGTATGCCATGACCGAAAACAGGATGGACGCCACGATGAAGAAAATGAAGACGACCTTGTACTGGCGCTTCAGGTACGCCATCGCGCCTACCGATACGTAGCCGGCGATTTCCTGCATCCGCGCGTCGCCGGGGTCTGAGGCGGCCACTTCATGGTAAAACAGCCAGGCAAACCCCAGCGCCACAATGGAGCAGATGGGCGCCAACCACCAGATCCACGGGATGCGGATCGTCGAGGGCGAGAAAATCGCGATTATTGCCAATACCACCATCAGGCCCGCGGCCGCACCGAGGCCGACGATCAACTTGGGGCTTTTCTTCAACTCGGTAACAGAGAGCTTCACGTTGCAACTCCTTTCTGCCAGGTTAGAACCCCGCTGCGCCGTCGCCGCTGGGTTCCTGCCGATAGCTTCATGCCTGCTCACGCACGCACGGAAACCGTACTCCGCCGACACGCGGCAAACATATACTACGAGAAGCCCCGCGCGCTGCAAGGGATTTCCGCCGCGCCGGCCAACAATCTCCGCCCGCGCCGGGAGTTTTCAGTCGGCGCAGGCCATGGTCTGGACGCAACGCGACCGGCCCGGTATACAGGACGTAACGAAAGGGTCCCCGAATGACCGATCGCCCGATGGCATGTGACATTGAGTTGCGCGTCCGTTACCCCGAGGTCGACCAGATGGGCGTGCTCCACCACAGCCGCTACTGGGTCTATTTTGAAATGGGGCGAGTCGAACTGCTCCGCGCCCGCGGGATCGCCTACGCCGACCTCGAGCGCGAGGGGGCGTTCTTCGTGGTCGCAAAGTGCTCCGCCCGGTTCCTGGCCCCCGCCCGGTACGACGAAGTGCTGCGCCTTTCGACCCGGATCGTCCGCGTCGGCGCCGCCAGGATCGACCATGCGTACGAACTGAGGCGAAATAGCGACTCGACCCTGCTGTGCTCGGCCGAGACCACCATCGCCTGCGTCGACCGCACGGGACGGATCATCCCCATACCCCAGTCCGTCGCAAGCCGCGACGAGACGCCGCGCTCATAAGCCCAAGGCCTGCTCGCTTCAGCGAGCAGGGCAGCCTGGAAAAGCAAAAACGGAACCTGGAACCCGGAACCCGGAACCCGGAAAAGCGAGGCCTGCTTGCTTCAGCGAGCAGGTAGCGTGCAGCCCAAGCCCATAGGTCTTATAGGACCTATAAGACCCATAGGACCTATAAGACCCATGCCTCGGCAGCCTGAAGCCTGTACCCGGCAGCCTGGTGGAAACAGCCCCCGCTTTCCTTCCCCGCGGGGTATAATGGCGGCATGCAGACGGAGGCCGAGTGCTACAAAGTGCTGGGCATCGAGCCAGGCGCAACGTTGGATGAGATCCGCACGGCGTATCGGCGAGCGGCTTGCCGATATCATCCAGACCTCCAGCGAGGTGACAGCCTGGCGGCCGAACGAAAGCTCCGCGAACTGATCGTGGCGTACAAGTTCATTGCCCGGCGCCTTAACCCGGCCGCATGGTCTCGCAGCCGCCATGACCAGCAGAAGACCTACACCCCGCAGGATTTCGCCCGCGAGGGCTACGAGCGCTGGCGGCAGGTTGAGGACCTCGTCGACTGCGACGAGCCGGCGGGCTTCATGATGCCGCTGCGGCACAAGGAGGCCTATCCCACCCGCGACGAGACTCGAACGTTCGCGGCATTGTGGGTCGTGGCCGTCGTCCTGGGCATAATGTTCGGCTGCCTGGCCGCCGCTTACCGGGTCCGCGGCCTCGGCGCGGACGAACTGCCCGCGTCCGACCTGCTCATCAGCATCCTGGTCGGCGAGGTGGTTTACTTTCTTCTGGCGGCCGGGGCCGTGGTGATGGTCGTCCTGACCCGCAAACTGGTCCGCCTGACCCTGCGACTCTCCAGCCGCTGGCTCTTCCTGCCTGGTCCGGATAGCGCCCGGACGCTGCCGGAACAATCCAAACGAATCGAGGGCGAGTAAGCGCGAATCGATTGCGGATTGCGGATTGCGGATTGCGGAACTTGCGGATTCACGCAATTGAGCGACATGCGGGAATTCCGAGGGATATCAGATGGAGGGGAGTATCAGGTACGCGGGCAGGCGAGCTGGTGAAGCTTGTGCCTTACCCGACGTTTCGTCCCGAATTCATCAGCGATTTTGTTGGCTGAGTAGATTAGACTCGTCTGGTGAGTTCAGCGGGGCTCTGCAAGCATAGGGGCATGGAAGACCGGCGGATTTCCGAGGTTCTTCTTCAGGATTCTCTATTGCGGTCTTCTCTTAGAGGCTATATAATTATGGACATTGTCAGACCTGATGTGCTATCGAATGTCGCTGATGCATAAGATGAATGGCCATAAATAAGTAGTCTATCCGCCTTAGGCGGCGACACTATATGCGGAGTGCAAGACCACTGGACCGAAGAACCGTTTATGGAAGGACACGCCATGGTTCACTATGATCCTAACACGTCACAACTCGTTGGCCCGCACGGATCGTTGCCCCTGCCGGCGGGCGACGAGATAACCCTCAGGCTGGTCATGCTGATCGAGGGGCAGTGTTTGGGGCGGGGCGGCACGGCCGCCGCCCGGAAGTACGGCCTCTCCAAGCAGCGATACTTTCAACTGCTCAAGGCCTTTACCGAGCACGGCGCCGAAGCCCTCCGTCTCGGCAAACGGGGGCCCAAGGCCCCCTCCCGACGGACCGACGAGGTCGTCCGCCAGATCATCCGCCATCGCTTCCTGGACCCGGATGCCTCGGTGGAGGTCATCGCCCAGAAGCTCCGCCAGTGCGGATTCTCCATCAGCGTCCGGAGTGTCCGAAGGGTCATCGAGGGTCACGGCCTTCAAAAAAAAACTCTACGCCAATGGGCCCGGCGCCCCGCCGGTTCGCGTTGAGGTCCATCGCAGCAAGCAACGGACCCGGGTGGAGTTATGGGACCCGCACCGCCTGGAGCGGGACGTCCGCCAAATGCTGGCCGACAAGGTCATCGGCAACCTCGTCGGCATCTGGCTGCTGGTTCCCGAACACCTTCGCCTGGGTACCTGGGACCTGTTGGGTGGATGGACCGGCGCGCCGGCCGATGGCCTGCCGCGGCGGCTGGCGATGCAGTTGATCCACGAATCGGCCCTGTGTCTGACCGGCCTTCGCGAGCAGCGATGCCTGAACCACAAGGGATTCGAACTGGCCAACGGACTGCCCTTCGTCGCCAGCGACGTGCCCATTCACCGACTGCTGAACGAACATACCGTCCAGCAAGCCCAATCCCTCCAGATCGCCCTGGGACGAATCCGGCAAACCCGAGGGCACTTCCAGGGCCGCCTGCTGGCCGTCGATCCGCATCGCCTGCCCAGCTACAGCAAACGGCACATGCGCCGGCGGAAGCCCAACCCCTCCGCCCCGTCGGCCAAGATGGCCCAGACCTTCTTCTGCCTGGATGCCGATACCTGCCAACCGGTCTGCCTGCTGCTGTCCAGCCCCGCCCAGACGGCGGCAACAGCGACTTTGCCCTTGCTGGAGATGGCTGCGGACATCCTGAACCCTCCACGCCCGCCGCTGGTTCTGGCCGACTGCGAACACTTCACCGCCGAACTGCTCCAAAAGATCCGGCAGGCTGGACGGTTCGATCTGCTGGTGCCCATGCCCCGCCAGCCATATTTTCGTAGACGCCTCCAGGCCATCGCCCCGGAACAGTTCACCCCCCGCTGGGCCGGATACGCCACCGCCAAGGTTCCCTACGACCTGCTGGAGGACGGATCCCCGCCGCTGACCATGATGGTCCAACGCATGGGGGAAAAGGTCGGGCAGTTAGGGTGGAACGCCTTCGTATGCACGGCCGATCGGCCGGAGGCGGCGAGCCTCACCCAGGACTTCCCCAAACGCTGGCATATCGAGGAGTTCTTCAACGCCTACCAGGCGATGGGCTGGCAACGGGCCGGAACGCAGAACCTGCACATCCGCTACGGACGCATGAGCCTGGCCCTGATCGCCCAGGCCGCAACCTGCCAACTCCGCCAGCACCTGGACGAAACCACTGCCGCGTGGGATGCCAAGCACTTGGCCGACAACCTGCTGGCCGGAATGGAAGGCGATGTCCGAGTGTGCGACGAGACCATCGTGGTCACGTACTACAATGCGCCCCAGTCAGACCGCTTGCGGGGACACTATCAACGAATGCCGGCGCGCCTGGAAGCCGAAGGTATCGACCCCCGCATCCCTTGGCTGTACAATCTCAAGTTGGACTTTCGTTTCCGGTGACCCGTCCGGACCCGGCCCCGAGTCCAATAAACAGCCCCTGTAAAATCGCTGAATTCATCGGGACTCAACATCGGGCATATCATGTTCGTGCGAATGACGTAATCCACGAAAAAATTCACGTTAACGCTCAAACCGCACAACCGAGGAAATCCTCAATCCCAACGGGACAGGTCCGCAATCCACAATCCGCAATCCACAATCCGCAATCCGCAATCCACAATCCACAATCCACAATCCACAATCCGCAATCCGCAATCCACAATCCGCAATCCACAATCCACAATCCGCAATCCGCAATCAAGAGTTCGCCAGTCGGCGTTTAAGCTCGCGGTAATCGCACTTGCCGGTTCCGAGGACTGGAATCTCGTCGAGTTGGATCACGCGGCGGATATTGTGCAGCGGCGACAGGCCGGCATCGCGGATGGCGCGGTTGACGGCCTCGCGATCAAGCGAGCCCGTGGTGAACAGGACGATCTCGACCTGTCCTTCCTGCCCGGCGGCCTCGACGGCCAGCGACGGGCCCCGCGTGGCCTGGGCCTGCCGGGCCGCCACATCGCCCGGCCCGGGCGGCGGGGCCTCGAACGCACCGGCCAGGACCGACTCGATCGCCGGCAGCGAGATCATCTCGCCGCCCATCTTCACGAACCGCTTGAGCCGCCCGCTGAACCGCAGCACGCGGCCGGGCTCCTCGACCACCAGGTCGCCGGTGCGATACCACTGCTGCCCGTCGAACTCGGCAAACGGGCCAGGCCCGTCGTAGTGCATGTACCCGCCGAACACGCTAGGCCCGCGGACCAGCAGCATGCCCTGGCTGCCAGGCTCCGCGTGCCTCGACTGAGTCTCGACGTCCACGATCGCCCACTGGATCGACCCCATCGGCTCGCCGATGGTCCCCCTGCGGCTTCGGCCGGGGCGGTTGACGGAGATGATCGGCGAGCACTCCGTCACGCCGTAGCCCTCCAGCACCTCCATTTCGGGATTAATCTGCTCGAGCCGGTCGTAGGTCCGCTCGGGGCACTTCTCGGCCCCCGTCACGGCCAGGCGGAGCGATGACAGTTGCTCGGCCGTCGCGGCGCGGGCGATGGCGTCGAGGAACGTCGGCGTGCCGACCATTATCGTCGTGCGGTATGCCTCGATGATGCGGGCCAGCGTCGCCGCCTCGGTGGGGTCCGGGTGATGCGCCACGGCCGCGCCCAGGCACAGCGGCAGCACGGTGGTGACGGTCAGGCCGAAGGAATGGAACGGCGGCAGGATGCCCAGCAGGCGGTCGCCGCGACGGATGATCTCCAGCGCCGCGATGTCGCGGGCGCTGGCCAGGATGTTCGCGTGCGTGAGCGGCACGGCCTTGGGCATGGCCTCCGAGCCGCTGGTGAACAGGATTACGGCCGGGGCGTCAGGCGACAGCCGGGCGGCGGCCTTGTCAAGCGACGCCCACGACAGGCGGCTGGCGACGGCGGCGGCGAGCTTTGCCAGCTTGGAGACCCCGCCGGCCAGTTCCTCCAGATGCGCGAGCATTCCCTCGGCCGGGGCAAGGTCCACGCCCTGGGCCTTGAGCCGCTCGACGAGCCTCCTGGCCGTCAGGACGCGCTTCACGCCGACCAGCGAGAGGCAATGCTCGATGTTCCGCGCCCCAACGGTCCAGTTGACCATCACGGGGGTCTTGCCCGCCAGCAGAGTCGCCATGTAGACGATGTCCGCCGCCACGCCGGCCGGCAGAAGTATGCCCACGCGATCGCCCGGCATCCGCTCGATCAGCGGGCGAAGGACCATCACGCCCAGCACAACGTCGCGGTATGTCCGCATGCCGCTTGCCTGGTCGGCGGCGATGGGCCGGTTCGCGGCGCGACGGGCCTGGGCCAGGAACACTTCGGGGATCGTCCCGCCGGGCGGCAGGTCAAGCGCCGCCCCCACTACGCCCGGTGCCTTGGCGAACCACTTGCCCGGGACGGGCTTCAGTTCGGCCAGACTGGCCGAGACCGCCTGCCCGGCCGCCGCGAGCAATACATCGCCCACGGTCTGTAGCGACTCGACGTCGCCGGGCGGATATCCGAACTCCCCAGCCAGCCAGGTGAGCATCTCGGCTCGTGCCAGGCTGTCCAGGCCCAGGTCGCGGGCAAGGTTAAGCACGTCGGCAATGTCCGCGATGCCGGTCCGCTGGCGGAGGTATTCTACCACGGTTTGCCGCGTCGCATCCGGCACGGCCGAAATGTCGCCCGCGGCCGAGGCGTACTTGGGCTCGGGCATATCGCGGATGCCGCCGCGCTGCCAGAACGTGTAAGGCACGTATGTGCCCGGCGGGGCGTCCGCGTTGTAGAACTCCTCCAGCCAGCAGTTGAGGGCCTCGCGGCCGGTGCTTCGCGGGAACTCGTCGGCCTCGACGAACTCCAGGTCCACCGGGCGCCTCGGCGCAAAGAATACCCCGCAGGCCAGCAGCGCGAGGATGCCCTTCCTGAGCACCTGGGCCACCGACGGCACGCGGCCATGCGCGTAGCTGAAGCCGCTGCCCCACAGGCCGCGATCGCGGACAAGCACGATCCGCACGTCCGGTAGCTGGTCGAGGATCCACCGCACGGCGCTGTTGCCGCGGAGGTTCTCATCTCGCGACCGCATCACCCGGCCGGCCGGGTATATCACGACGTTGTCGCCGTTTAGCAGGGCCTGGACGCAGCGGGCAAGCCCCTGCTCGACCGCCTGCCTTACCGCCGGGCCGCCCTTGCCGGGTTCCGGGATGGCAATGACGCCGATTAGCCGCGCGAGGTTGCGGATGAAGAACCGGTCGATCTGGTCCTCGTCGGCCAGAAAGCGGGCCCGGAAGGTCTTCATCAGCGTCACGCCAATGATTACGGGATCGATCAGGGCCGGGTGGTTGGGCAGGAAGAGTATTCCCCGCGTGCCTCGGGCGGCGACGGCTTGGAGCCCCCGCGCGGCGACGCGATACCGCAGCCAAAGCGCGAGCCGGCCAAGCAATCGCACCAGCAGGTAGATCATGCGTTGTTCTCCCGGACCCTGCGAAGCGCCAGCCACAGCACCCCCGCCGCCAGAAGGCAAAGCCCGCCCAGCAGTGCGAAACTCACCGAGGGCCTGATGTGCTCGTTAAGTGCGTTGGCCAGCGGCGCCGACTCCATGATACCGATGAACACCATGAAGTTCGTCGCGGAGATCACCTCCCCGCGCCTCTCGGCCGCGGGACGAATCTGCACGAAGCTCTCGCACGGGATCATGAACAGCCCGCCGGAAACGCCCGCCGCGATAAGCCCCAGCAGGACACAATAGTATCGGACAGGCTCGTGCAGCACAGCCGCCGCCGTCGCGACCAGGCCCATCCCTGCCGCCAGGCCCAACGCCGCCGGGGCCAGCACGCGGTGCCATCGCGGGCCGGTCGCGACCTTCCCGGCCAGCAGCCCCCCCGCCGCGATGCCGCCAAGCTCCGCCACGAGCATCCCGCTGGTGGCCGAGCCGCTGTAGCCAAGTTGCTCCTTGCCCAGAACGTTGATGACCAGTATCTCCATCGACCCGGCGAACCACACGAACATGTCCGCAACGATGACCAGGCCCAACACGCGATCGCGGAAACACTGTACGACGGTGCGGACGGTGTCCACAGGCCCGGTCCACGGGAACTTCCGGGCGTCGTGCATGGCGGCCGGACGATACGGCACACCGAAGCTGGCCGCGAAGCCCAGGCCCGCCACGCCAAGGGCCGTAAGCGCGGCGATGAAACGCCCGGCCGGGAAGCCGAGCACCTCCCCTGGGCTGTCCAGCACGAAGCCCGCAATAGCTACGCCCAGCAGGATCGCGCCCGTGACAAACACCTTCAGCACGCCGTTGGCGATGGTGACGTACGACGCGGGATAGAGTTCGGGGATCGAGCCATTGAGGCTCGGGCCGAAGATGCACGATTGCAGGCCCATCGCGCAGACCATCGCGATGATCAGCACCCATGAGCCGGTCAGCAGCCCGGCCGCCCCGCAGATCATCGCCAGCACCTCCATGCCCTTGGCGCCAATGACGATGTGCCGCTTTGCGAACCTGTCGGCCAGCCAGCCAGCCGGGGCCGCCAGCAGCACGAACGGCGCGGTGAACAGAAAAAGCATCCAGCCCTGGTGCTCCTTGTGCCCGGCGCCAATCGCCAGCAGCATCGCTACCTGCTTGAAGAAGTTGTCGTTGAAGACCCCCAGCGAATAGCTGGCGGCCATCGCGGCGAACTTCGCCCGTGCGCTGCGACTCTGTTGTCGAATTATAGGATCGTCCATTCGCTTGCGAGTTCCGGGTTCCGGGTTCCCAATCCCGGGTTCCGCTTTTCCTGCTCGCTGAAGCGAGCAGGCCTCAACTGCCGATCACGGCGCACCGGCAACGGGACAACGTTTTCTCGGTTCCGTCGTTCCGTTTTTCCGGGTTCCAGGTTCCGCCTTTTGCTTTTCCCTACTACCTATTACCTACTACCTGTTTTCTCATTCCGCCTTCAAAGGCCGGGCCATCAGGTCCCGGATTGCGTTCCGCGGAGCGACGTTGTTAAACAGCACGTCATATATGCTGCTGGTTATCGGCATTGCCGCGCCGTGCCGCTTTGCCAGTTCCATCACGCTGGCGGTGGTGGCCACGCCCTCGACGACGCCGTGGGCGGCCGCGAGGGCCTCGCCGACGCTCAGCCCCCTGCCGATGGCCTCGCCGAGGCAGCGGTTCCGCCCGACCGGCGAGATGCACGTGGTCACAAGGTCGCCCATGCCGGCCAGGCCCGCGAACGTATCGGCCTGGGCCCCCATCGCCAGCCCCAGGCGCGCGATCTCGCTTAGTCCCCGGCTGACCAGGGCCGCCTTGGCGTTGTCGCCCGCCTTCATGCCGTCCAGGATTCCCGCCGCGATGGCGATGACGTTCTTCGTCGCCCCGGCGATCTCCACGCCCGGCAGGTCCGGGTTGGTGTACACGCGGAAGTAGGGCCTGCTTATCAACGCCTGCACCCGCGCCGCAAGGCCCGGCTGCGAGGCCGCGACCACGACCGTCGCCGGCAGCCGCCGCGCCAGCTCCGGGGCGATCGACGGCCCCGACAGCGCCGCCAACGCCCGCCCAGGCCCGCCAAGGCAGTCCGCCAGCACCTCCGTCGGCCGAAGCAGCGTGTGGTTCTCGATCCCCTTTGCCACCGAGCATATCGGCAGGTCCGCCGGGCACCGCGCCGCCAGAGGCCCCCAGACGCCGCGGATAAACTGCGCAGGCACGGCCGAGATCGCCAGACTTACGCCCGCAAACGCTTCGGCATCGTCGGCAGTCACCCGCACCTCATCCGGCAGCTTGGCGCCCGGCAGAAAACGCTTGTTCTCCCGGTCGGCCGCAACCTGCCGGGCCTGATCCGCAAACGCAGACCACAAGACCACGTCGTGCCCGTTCTCCGCGAGCATGATCGCGCAGATCGTCCCCATCCCGCCGTCACCGATAACGCACAGTTTCTCCGCCGCGCCCATAAGCCGTAAGCTATCGCGGAAGCCCAGGGATAGCAATCCCTGGGACGCCGCGGGTGACCCGTGCCAAGGGAAAAGGTGCGTGACGTGCAAAATCAAGATTGACGGCGGGCCGGTCGATAGATATCATGGTATCTACCTAATGGAGTCAAGACGATGGACACGGCAAAGGTCTTTGTTACGGGGCGCAGCCAGGCGGTGCGGCTGCCCAAGGAGTACCGCTTCGACGCCGACGAGGTCTGCATCGCTCGTGTGGGCGAATTGGTCATTCTCTATCCCAGGAAGAAGGGCTGGGATGTGCTTGAGGCCGGCATCCGCCACTTCACTGAGGATTTCCTGGCCGACCGCGGCCAGCCGGCCGAGGCCGAGCAGCGCGAGGCCATATGATCCACTACCTGCTCGACACGGACATCTGCATAGAGATGATCCGCGGCAAATCGCCCGCCCTACTGACCCATTTGCACAGGCGGAAGGTCGGCAGTGTTGCAATTTCGTCGATTACGCTGGCGGAGCTCCAGTACGGCGTGGCTAAGAGCCGCGATCCTGAGCAGAATCTGATTGCCCTGGTTCACTTCGTAGCGCCGCTGGAGGTGCTGCCATTTGACGAGCGTGTGGCTGCCGGCTACGGCAAGCTGCGCGCCGATCTGGAACGCTCAGGCCAACCTATCGGTCCGCTCGACACGCTGATTGCCGCACATGCGTTGGCCGCGAAGCTCACGCTGGTGACCAACAACCAACGGGAGTTCTCCCGCGTGCCTGGTCTGCACGTTGAGAACTGGGGCCAAGCCTGAGCGGTCGGCCTTTTCCCGATTCCGCCATTCTTCTTACGGGCTACGGGCTACCCTGCTTTGCTGAAGCTTCACAGGACTTCGCCGGCTACTCCCGGCGCGCCGGGACCGTTTCCCGGTTGCCTTGCCCGCGAGAATGCCTACAATACAGCACTTTGCTTTCCAGGGCTTTTTAGCATGGCGCATGGCGCATGGCGCATGGCGCATGGCGCCGGAGGCACAATAAAGGTGTCCGAACGATCCGAGCGATTCTTCGATAAGCAGCTCCCCAACGGGCTGAGGCTGCTGGGCCAGCAAATGGAGCAGGTGTCGTCGGCGGCGATGACGCTGATCGTTCCGGCCGGGGCCGCGCACGACCCGGCGGGGCTTGAGGGCGCCGCCTCGATCATCTGCGAATGGTCCCTGCGCGGGGCAGGGCAGCGCGACACCCGCCAACTCAACGACGCCCTGGACAGCCTGGGCTGTCAGCACGGCGAGACGATCCGCGGCGACCACGTCATTTACTCCGCCGCTCAGCTATCGCGGAACCTGGACGCCGTGCTCGATCTTTACGCCGACATCCTTCGCCGCCCCCGCCTGGAGGATGAGACGTTCGAGCCGTGCCGGGCACTGGTCGAGCAGGACCTCGAGAGCCTCGAGGATGAGCCGGCCCACAAGTGCAATCTCATGCTCCACGAGCGGTTCTACCCCCGACCGCTCGGGGCAAGCGGCTACGGCACGTGCGAGAGCCTCGCCGCCGCGACCCCCGCGGCCCTGCGGGAGCAATTCAACCGGCGCTTCTGCCCGGCAGGGACCATCCTCGCCGTCGCCGGCGACATCGACTGGCCCGCCATCTGCGACCGGGCGGAGCAACTGCTTGGCGGCTGGCAGAGCGTGGCGTGCCTGGCCCCCGCGATCCTGCCGCCGCTTGGGGGCATCGAGTACGTGGCCAAGGAATCCGCCCAGACACACATCGGCCTGGCGTACGCCAGCGTCACCATCAGCCACGAGCAGTACTACGCCGCCCGCCTGGCGGGCATGGTGCTTTCCGGCGGGGCCGCGGCCAGGCTGCACACGGAGCTCCGCGAGAAGCGTGCCTTGGTCTACCACGTCTCAGCCAGCTATCACAGCCTCAAGGACCACGCGGGAGTATTCGCCTACGCGGGCACGCGCCCGGAACTTGCCCAGCAGACCTTCGACATGACCGTCGGCGAAATCCGCCGCCTGGCCGACGGGATCGAGCCCGACGAGATCACCCGCGCCAAGACCCAACTCAAGAGCGCCCTTATCATGCAGGGCGAGTCCACCGCCGCCCGCGCCAACGCGCTGGCCAGCGACTTCTACCACCTCGGACGGGTGCGCGGCCTGCGCGAGCTGTCCGACGCCATCGACGCGACGAAAGCCGACGACATCATCGACCACGTGCGCCAGCACCCGGCGAGGGACTTCACCGTCCTGGTCATCGGGCCAAAGCCCATCGACACGGGCATCCTCGAGCAATAGCCGTCGGCCAGGCAGGCCGGCGATGGAAACACCATGAATCTCAAGCACGCACAACTGGATAACGGATTGACGATCATCGCCGAGGTCCGCAAAACCGCGGCCTCCATGGCGGCGGGTTTCTTCGTCCGCACGGGCTCGCGCGACGAGACGCCCGAGGTCGCCGGCGTCAGCCATTTCCTGGAGCACATGGTCTTCAAGGGCACGGCCCGGCGTAGCCCGCTGGAGGTCAACCGTCAGTTCGACTCCATGGGCGCCAACCACAACGCGTTCACCTCCGAGGAGAACACCGTCTTCTACGGCGCGGTCCTGCCGGAATACCAGGATGACCTGCTGGACCTGCTTTGCGACATCCTCCGGCCTAGCCTGCGGAAAGAGGACTTCGACCTTGAGAAAAACGTCATCCTCGACGAGATCGCCCGCTACGAGGACATGCCGCGATATCGACTCTACGAGATGCTCCTGGCTGAGTACTTCCGCCCGCACCCGCTGGGCCAGAGCGTTCTGGGCACCAGCAAGTCCGTCGGCGCCCTGACGCAAGAGCAGATGCTGGCGTACTTCAACCGCCGCTACGCCGCGAACAACCTGACGCTCGTCGGCGTGGGCAATGTTGACTTCGACGCCCTGGTCGCCAAGGCCTCGCAAATGTGCGGGCATTGGCCCGCCGATGAGGTCGGGCGGGACATCGCCCAGGTGGCCTCTCAGCGCGGGCAGAGAATCGTCACGGACCCCAGCGTCGCCCGCCAGCAGCTCGCGCTGGCCTCGCCGGGGCCGTCCAGCCAGGATGCCGACCGCTACGCCGCCATGCTCGCCGCGACGCTGCTGGGCGACGCTACCGGCAGCAGGCTCTACTATGCCCTCGTGGACCCGGCCCTGGCCGACGAGGCCACGATGGCCTACGACTCGCTCGACGGGACCGGAGCGTTCATGACGTTCCTGTCCTGCGACAGCGACCAGTCCGCCCGCGTCGTCGAGATCGCCCGCCGCGAGATGGCCCAGTTCCAGGCCGACGGCCCCGCCGAGGCTGAGCTGCTGGCCGCGAAGAACAAGATCGCCTCCGGCGCCACGCTCAAAGGCGAGGTGCCGATGGGCAGGCTTACCGCAGTGGGCTACGACTGGGTCTACCGCCACGAGTACATCCCCCTTGCCGAGCAGATAGAGACGCTCTTCGCCGTCACCGCCGAGCAGGTTGTCGAAGTCACACGAAAGTACGATCTCGGCAAGACGATGCTCGTGGCGCTCGGGCCGCTGGAGAAGCTGTGATCGCGCGGCCGAAGGCCGCGAATGTTCAATGCTCAAATGCCAAATGTCAAATGTGGGATGCCAAGTGTCGAGGCTGTCTGATAATTCAGCGCTGATCGTTGGAGCCATCGGGCTCCAACCCAGCCCCGTATGGGGCTGGCGGCGCATAGCCGGCCCTTGGGGCCCCTTACGGGGGGGTGACCGTAGGGAACCCCCGGAGAGTCAGAAAAATATGCATGGAGCCCCAGCGGGGCGATGGAGACCTCGTGCCAATCCGACGATTTCCATCGCCCCGCCGGGGCTCCATATCAGAAGAAGCACCTTCCGGGGGTTCGCGAGTACGCTCACCGCCCGGCTATGCGCCGCCGGCCCACTTCGGGGCCGGAAACAACAACCGACCACAACAATTATCGGACAGGCTCAAGAGTCGAATAACGGTTGCAGCAACGAATCTTGTTATGAAATCATCAAACGAGAATAATCCTTCAGTAGCGTCCGCAACCCCGGCCGCACGCATGGACGTCGCCGGCAAGCGGGTGACCGTGCTGGGCCTTGGCCGGTTCGGCGGCGGCGTGGGCGTCGTGAAGTGGCTCTGCTCACAGGGCGCCCGCGTGACCGTCTCGGACCAGGCCCCGGCTGAAAAACTCGCCGAATCCGTCGCCGCCCTGGCCGGCCTGGACGTCACGCTGCATCTCGGCGGCCAGCAGTCCGACGACTTCACCACGCCGGACCTGCTTGTCGTAAGCCCCGCCGTGCCCCCGCAGGCCGAGCCGCTGGGCCTTGCCGCCGCCGCCAAAGTGCCGCGGACCACGGAGATCAACCTCTTCATCGCACGCTGCCCGGCGGTGATCGTGGGCATCACCGGCTCGGTTGGCAAGAGCACCACCACCGCCATGATCGGCGAGATTCTGGCCGCAAAACTTCCCACTCACGTCGGCGGAAACATCGGGCGAAGCCTTTTGAGCGAGCTTGGCCGGATCCGCCCCGACCACGCGGTGGTCCTGGAACTATCGAGCTTCCAACTCGACGAACTGCCGGAGATCGGCATCTCGCCGCACGTGGCGCTGGTGACCAACCTGCTGCCCAACCACCTCGACCGCCACGGCACGATGGAAGCCTACGGGCAGGCCAAGAAGAACATCTTTCGCTTCCAGCGGCCCGGCGACGTGCTGGTCCTGAGCGCCGCCGACGAGCCGACGCGCACCTGGGCCCGCGAGGCCGCCGCCGGCGTGCGGGTGGAATACTTCGACCCCGCCGCCGAGCCGTTCGAGCTGTCGGTCGTAGGCGGGCACAACCAGACAAACGCCCAGGCCGCGTGGGTGGCCGCAAGGCAATTCGGCGTAACCCGCGACCAGGCCGCCACGGCGCTCAAGGCGTTCGCGGGACTCCAGCACCGCCTGCAATTCGTCGCCGAGATCGGCGGCGTGAGGTACTTCAACGACTCCAAGTGTACCACGCCGCAAGGCGCCGTCGTCGCGCTGGAATCGTTCCCTGCCCGCTCGGCCGTGATGATCGTCGGCGGCTCCGACAAGCACATCAGCTTCGACGCCCTGGGCGCCGCGCTGGCCGGGCGGGCCAAAGCGGTCATCACCGTGGGCGCCACCGCCGGGGCGATCGCCTCGGCCGTCAAGGCCGCCATCGCCGCCGGGCGCGGGCAGGCCGACAGCCAGGGCGCCGCCGACAGCCCGACCGTCATTGCCGCGGAGTCATTCGAGCAGGCCGTCGCCCTGGCCCGCCAGGCGGCCCGGCCAGGCCTGGCCATCGTCCTGTCGCCGGCCTGCGCCAGCTACGACATGTTCGACAACTACGAACAGCGCGGCCTGCGCTTCGTGGAACTGCTGAAGAATACTCGGTAGCCGGTAGCCGGGAAAAGCAAGAAGACGGAACCAGGAACACGGAACCAGGAACCAGGAACACGTGGTTCTCCCCCGAGGCCTGTTTGCTTCAGCGAGCAGGATAAACGCAGAGCGTCCGATAGGTCCCATAGGACTCATAGGTCCCATAGGTCTCATAAGTCCTATAGGTCGCATAGGAATTATCGAACAGGCTACCAGCTACCAATCCCGCCTTCGGCGCGGCATAATGGCTTGCCATGGACGACACGCGGCGCATGGATGCGGCGGATGCGGCGGGTAATTCCTTGCCGGCGCCCCCCCCTGCGCCCGCCAAAGATTCTGGCGCGCCGGCCGACGGTTCGCTCGCGGCCGCCGCGGACGGCCACGAGCGCCACGCCGAGCGCGAGCGGTTCTTCGGCGCCGCCAAGCTTGTCGCCGCCATCACGCTGCTGAGCCGATTCGCGGGTCTGGCTCGCGACCTCGTCCAGGCCTGGATGTTCGGGGCGAAGTTCACCAACGACGCCTTCAACACAGCCTTCGCCATGCCCAACTTCTTCCGGCGCCTGTTCGGCGAGGGCGCCCTGTCGGCCGCGTTCGTGCCGGTCTTCAGCGAGATCATGGAACTCCATGGCCGCCAGAAAGCCGCGGCGCTGCTGGCCAATGTGCTGGGGCTGCTCGGGCTGGTCCTGGCCGTGCTCTGCCTGCTCGTCGAGGGCGGCCTGCTCGTGGCGTATCTGCTGACGCCGGATGACAACGCCAGCCGGCAACTGGTGCTCGTCTACGCCGCGATCATGATGCCGTTCATGGTCACCATCTGCCTGCTTGCGCTAGGCTCGGCGGCGCTTAACTGCGTGGGGCATTTCGCATACCCAGCCGCGGCGCCGATCGTCCTGAACGTCGGCATAGTCGCGGCCAACCTCTGGCTCGCCCCGCGATTTACGGGCGCAAACGTCCAGCTCGGCGTCGTGGCGGCAAGCGTGGTCGTCTCCGGCGCGCTGCAACTGGTTCTGCTCGTCTGGGTGCTAAAGGCGCACAACCTGCCGTTCATCCCCAGGCTGTTTCCGGTCCACCCGGCGATGCGCAAGATGCTCTCGCTCATGCTGCCCATGCTCATCCCGCTTGGGCTGCTGCAATTCAACGCGATGATCGACAAGCCGATGGCCCTGTATTTCACCGCCACCAAGGACTCACCGACGATGACGGTCATGGGCCATACTTACCCGCGGCCGCTCAAGGAGGGTTCCGTCACGGAGGTGGTCAACGCCGAACGGCTGTACCAGTTCCCGCTGGGCGTGCTGGTCACGGCGCTTGGTACGGCGGTGTTCCCGCTCTTTAGCCGCTACGCCGCCAGGGGCGAGCACGAGAACCTTCGCCACGTGGTCAACAGGGCCCTGCGGCTGGCGCTGTTCGAGGGCCTGCCCAGCGGGGTAGGGCTGATGATCCTGGCCGAGCCGCTGATGGTCGCCCTCTTCAGCCGGGGCAACTACACGCGCGCCAACGCCGTCGAGGCCGCCCACGTGCTGCGCTTCTACGGCGCCGGCGTCTGGGCGTTCTGCGCCCAGCAGATACTCCTGCGGGCGTTCTACGCGCAGAAGGACACCAAGACCCCCCTGCGCGTGGCCTGCGCGCTGGTGGGCGTGAACTTCCTGCTGAACATCTCGCTGCTGTGGATACCCACCATCCGCCAGGGCGCCTTCGGCCTTAGCACGACCATCACGGGCACCGTCAACGTGCTGATCCTGGCGGTAATCCTCCAGCGGCGAATGGGCAGGCTGGGGCTGGCAAGCCTGCTGGCAAGCGCCGGCAGGACGCTGCTGGCAACCGGCGCAATGGCGGCCGTCGTATGGGCCGTAACCGGCCTCATGACACGCCTGGGCCTGGGCGGCAGCGCATACCTGCTCTGCGCCGGCATCCCCGCCGGCATCGCGGCCTTCTTCCTGGTCTGCGTGCTGCTCCGCGCGCCGGAGGTCAGGGAACTTTTGTCCCGCGCGTCCCGTCAGCAGGCGGCGGCGAAGTAGGTACCCACCGGAACTCTGGCCCCGAAGGGGCCGCCGGCGCGTGGCCGGCCCTTGGGGCCCCTTACGGGGGGGTGACCAAAGGGAATCCCCGGAACCTGTTCCAAAATACACAGAGCCCCAGGAGGGGCGATGGCGAGCCTGGAATACTTCGTGGACTCGCTGTCGCCCCGTCGGGGCTCTGTGTCTGTTAGATCGATTCCGGGGGTTCGCCAGTACGCTCACCGCCCGGCTATGCGCCATCGGCCCGTCGGGCCTCAAAACAAAACCAAGCCAGCCCTTCAGCCCTGCCCGGCGCCGCTTGCACCCTTCGGGCCTGCCGGGCGCCAATCATGCCCTCATGCAATCCACAACTCACCCACCTTTCGAACACCAGGAATGTGCCCGCCGGCGAGATCCTCATAGAGATCCTTCAGGTTCTCCTGAAGCTCTTCGAGGCTCTCGCCCTGGGTCATGTAGTCGGGATAGTCTTCCAGGTATCCCAGCCACATGTCGCCATCCTGCCAGTGGATGTACCGTACATTTGGCATTCGACATTCAACCATTGAGCATTGAGCATTCGAGCATTGAGCATTAGCGGGCTTCAGCCCGCGCGGCTTCAGCCCGCGCGGCTTCAGCCGACCTCGTCTTTCTCGTCGGTGGGCAGCTCGGGCAGGTTGATGTAGTGGGCGCTCTTGACGAAGTCGATCTCGCGGATCTCGTCCATGACGGCCTTTGGCGGGGCCTGGTCGAGGTTTATGCCCACAAGCGCCAACCCCAGCTTCATCTTCCGGCTGAAGGTCATGTCGGCGATGTTGATGCTGTTCTTTCCGAACACCGTGCCGTATCGCCCGACGACGCCCGGCTTGTCCTCGTTGAGTATCACCACGATGTGGCCCTCGGGCTTGAGCTCCATGCGGTAGCCGTCAAGAGCGATGATCCGCGGGAAGCGGGTGCCGAAGATCGTGCCGACGGCCGTGCGGCGAGCCTGGTCGGTCGCCACCGTAACCTCCATGAGGTTGGCGAACTCGCGGACCTTCTCGGTGACGATCTGTTCTATCTCCACGCCGCGCCGCTTGGCCAGCAAGGGCGCGTTGATGACGTTGACGGGCAGTTCCATCCGCGGGGCCAGCAGCCCGACAAGCAGGTGAGTGGTGATCGGCGCAACGTTCATCTGCCCGATGGCGCCGCGGTATATCACCTCCACCTTCGCCAGTGCTCCCGGCGTGATGGAAGCCAGGATCGTGCCTATTCGCGAAGCCAGTTCCGTGTACGGGCGCAGCACGGGCGGCAGGGCCTGGTCGAAGCCCGGTGCGTTGACGGCGTTGCGGACCTCGCCGCCGCGAAGGGCATCGACGAGTTGCTCGGCCGCGTCGAGGGCGACCTGCTCCTGGGCCTCTTCCGTCGAGGCGCCCAGGTGCGGGACGCACAGGACGTTGGGCTGCTGGATGAGTTCGAGTTCGGCCGCGCTTGTCGGAGGCTCGGACAGGTACACGTCAATCGCGGCCCCGGCAACGCGTTTTTCCTTGATGGCCGCCAGAAGCGCCGCCGGGTCGATGATCCCGCCGCGGGCGGCGTTTATCAGCCTGACCGACGGCTTCATCGCCGCGATCTGCTCGGCGCCGATCATCCCGAGCGTCTCGGCGCTCTTGGGGACATGCACGGAAATGTAATCCGACCGCTTGCACAGCTCGATGAGGTCCTTGACCATCTCGACGTTGGCAGTCTCGCCGCCGGCAAAGAACGGATCGTAGCCCAGCACGCGCATCTCCAGGCCGACCGCCCTGGCGGCCACGGCCCGCCCGATACGGCCCATGCCCACGATCCCGAGCGTCTTGCCCGCGACCTGCGTGCCCTCGAAACTCTTGCGGTCCCACTTGTCATCCTTCAGAGAGGCGTTGGCCGGCGAAATCTTCCGCGACAGCGCCATCATCAGAGTCAGCGCCAACTCCGCCGTCGAAACCGTGTTGCCGCCGGGCGTGTTCATCACGATCACGCCCTTGCCCGTCGCGACCGGCACGTCGACGTTGTCCACGCCGACGCCCGCGCGGGCGATCACCTTCAGCCTGCCGGGATTCTCCAGCACCGCGGCCGTAACCTTGGCGCCGCTGCGAATTATCATCCCGTCGTAGTCCTTGACGATCTTGGCGAGCTCATCCGGCGGCAGGCCGGGCTTTATGTCGATCTCAACGTCCGCCTGTTTCTTCAGCCAGTCCAGGCCTATGGCGCTGAGCTTGTCGGCTATCAGCACTTTGTACATGGTCGCGCCTCCTTTCAGGCCCAGTCCTTAAGCACCCTGGTGGCCGCGGCAACGCCCTTGCCGATCTCGACCGCGACGCCCAGTTCAGCCAGCGTGTACTCGATGGCGGCGATCATGCCTATGGTCTCGATCGGGTCGACATACCCCATGTGGCTGACGCGGAAGCACTTGCCCTTGAGGTCGTCCTGCCCGCCCGCGGCGTTGATGCCGTACTTGGCCTGGAGAATCTTGCGGAACGCATCGTCCACGCCCGGCGGGTACATGATGCCCGTGACAGAGTCGCTTGGCTGCTTCGAGAAAACCTTCATCCCAAGGGCCTCGCAGGCCTCTCGCGTGGCTTTGGCAAGCAGGGCGCAGCGCGACCAGATCTTCTCGACGCCGATCGCGTTGATCGTGTCCAGCGACACCTTCAGGCCGCGGATCAGGCTGACGGCCGGCGTGTAGGGCGTGTCGTTCTTGACAACCATCTTGCGGTATGCCTTGAGGTCCAGGTAGAGGCCGGGGGCCTTGATGGCGTCGATGATCTTCCATGCCTTCTCGCTGACGGCCACCGTCGCCAGACCCGGCGGCAGCATGAGCGCCTTCTGGCTGCCGGTGGCGACGATGTCGATTTTCCACTCATCGGTCCGCAGCGGCAGCGTCCCGGCCGCGGTGATGCAGTCGGCGATGAGGATCGCGTCGGTACCCGCCACCACCTTGCCGATGCCCTCCAGGTCGCACCACGTCGCGGTGGATGTCTCGCTGTAGACGACCACCACCGTGCCGTACAGGCCGGTGGCGAGCTTTTCCTTGACGGTTGCCGGCGTGATGGCAGTGCCCCACGGAGAGACCACTTCGTCCACGTCCAGTCCGTATACCTTGGCGACCTTGACCCACCGCTCGCCAAACTTTCCGCCGTTGGCGACGAGGACCTTCTTGTCCCGGCGGGCCGCGCAGGCGATTGCGGCTTCCATGCCGGCGGTGCCGCTGCCGGCGATCGTCAGGACATCGTTCTGGGTCAGCAGCATTTTCTTCAAGCCCGCGTTCACCTCCGCGAACATCGCCTGGAACTGCGGCGTGCGGTGGTGAAACATGGGCTTGGCCATTTCGACGAGGACTTCCGGCGGAACATCCGTCGGCCCGGGTGTGAACAGGCGTGCTTTGATCATGGAAATCTCCCGATCAGGCGTTAAACGGCAGGCACAAGCCGGCAGAGCCGCGGGCCCTTCCCACGGTTGCCGCACTACCGCGTCATATTATAATTCCAAGCCCGGCCGGCGTTTCCCCCATGCCTGCCCAAGCTACGGTAAGAACCAGTTTATCCGCACCTGCCGTAATTGTCAATCGGCATTTTTCGCGTACGGTTTCAGCATGGTCGGGTAGCCCCGGCGAGCAATCGCCCGGGGCTACCCGACCACTCGGTGACGGCATCGAAAGTTCTCCTTGGCCATAGGACGGGAGTGGGGAGTATAATTATAATGGGCGTGGGCAACCCAGAGGAATGACGATGGCTATGAACCGAGATTCTATTGTAGAAGAGGTCAGGAAGCACCGGGAGGCGCGGGCCGTGAAGTTCGGCTTCAACATCCGCGCGATGGTGGAAGATGCCCGGAAGCGACAGGCCAAGAGCGGCCATCCGATTGTGGACTTGACGCGGCAAGACAAGGCCAAGAAGCCGCGAAAGACTCCAGGCAAGTCCTTACAAAAAGACGGGAAACTGGGAAACTTGGGCCAGCCACCTATTTCAGAGGCGAATAATAGGTGACTGTCCCGAATGGCATGAAGATAAGCGATAACAACCGTTGAAGCAATGACTTGACAAAGATGGCCTCCAGCGTGTTTGGTGATTCTGTCA
>Ga0315285_10001980_pt1 | contig 21517 bp, 19 predicted proteins | sample YL17G09_36_MG_FD_203698 | JGI IMG/M metagenome (GOLD analysis project Ga0315285, IMG submission 203698) | Sediment microbial communities from Yellowstone Lake, YNP, Wyoming, USA - YL17G09_36 | ecosystem: Environmental > Aquatic > Freshwater > Lake > Sediment | place: USA: Wyoming | collected...
GATGCCTTTGCTCCCATCGCGGACCATGTCAACGCCCTGCCCGGTGGAGTGGAATGGCGAAGCCTGGGATACATCATCAAGCATTTGTACCTCGAAAAGACAAACGACGATGGCAGCATAGATGTCAAGATGTATACCAACCACCTGCTCCTGAACAACGATACTCAGTACGAACGGATCTATCACATCATCAAGCAAGACACTCTGAACGTTCCGAACACTATGCTAACAGTCAATGGCCAGGAATTTCCGTTTCGCACAGAAAACGACTTGCTCTTGGTGAATATGCGGGTTCCGGCGGATTTCTCTGTTGAAGTCCTCATTCACTACGGAGACTAGTTTCATGTCTATAATCCTTGCTAGAAAACTACAGAATTTTGTCTCATATACCTTGTCTGTCTTGATGGGCTTCTTGTTCGGAGCAGTAATCTTGCTTGGCTTGCCACTGAAATGGATAATCGCCGTTATTTTGGCGATAGGTTTCACAGTGTTCCTGCTGATAGTGCGCGATGCCGAGCGTGTGTCACTCTTCGCACTAATCCTTATCATTCCCTTTCATATTGGTGTCGGCCTGCCCGATCTTCTTACACACTTGGGTCACATCGGCATGTCCAATCTCGGTGTTCAACTCATCGACATCCTGGTCTTATCATTGCTCATGTGTCGTTTGGCGCGGTTGGCAACCCACCAGACTGAGATTCGGCTTTATCCCTCTACAACCGTTCCGGCTCTCGCCTGGCTTGTGGCCAGTGCTCTTTCAGCAGTAAACGCCAGGGAGGTGGACCTCACAGTGATACAAGTAGGTCAAATGGTCAAACTTTTGTTGCTTTACATTGTCGTAGCTAATGTCATTAGGGATGAAACGGACATCAAATGGTTAGTGTGGGCATTGTCTCTGGGAGTATTGTTCCAAGGCTTATTGGGGCTCTATCAGGAGATCAGCGGAGGATCTCTAGGTCTCTCATTTCTTGGCGAGCCACGCCGACTGTACTACGGAAGGCCCCTGGGCACTATTGGACATCCAAATGGTTATGGTGCGTACCTATCAGCAACCATGCCCTTGGCGCTCGCCATGCTGTTCATGGAGGGCCGTACTCTTCGTAAAGTCTTGGTCGGTGTCGTGCTATGTGTTGGTGCTCTGGGGTTATTATTCAGCCTTTCGCGAGGCGGCTGGCTCAGTTTTGCGGTGGCTTTTATTATGGTTCTGGTATTTGCCATTCGCAGGGGACGTCAGAATCTACATATTGCCTATGTTGGTGCAGGCTCGATTCTCTTGGTTCTTCTCTCGCTGACTCTTAGCCAGCGAGACTTGGTTACGGCTCGCCTTACCAGCGAACAAAGTCAAGAATCAGCCCTCAGTCGGATCACGATGGCGAAGGATGCAACTGCTATGATCCAGGACTATCCACTGCTAGGTGTAGGGGCGAACAACTACTCTTTGTTGATGCCAGAATATGATCCATTTGACTTTGCAAGCCAGCGCCGCATTGTGATTGTCCACGACATCTACCTGCTTATCGCTGCCGAAACAGGACTGGTCGGATTGGCCGCTTTTTTGTGGTTCCTAGCAAGTTTGTTTGCTCAAGCTAGGCGGCTCATCAGCCGAGCGCCGAACGATACTGTCTGGTTGGCTGGAGTCGGCGCTTTTTCAGCCTTCGCTGCGCTGGCCATACATGGCATAGCGGACTATGATGTGCTAGCCAATCTAACAGTATTCAGGTTACTCTGGCTGTTTGCCGCGATAGTTGCTGGCCTGAGCGCGAACCTAAGGCGCGAGCGAGTTGCAGGCGACTATTCCAAATTGTGTGAAAATGATACCGGGCGCCGTTTTCACCGGGATCTTTCACAAGTTGGGAGCCGAGGATCATGGTATGATTGAATCTCTGACGAAAGTCCTACCGTCTTCTATCCTCCGTTTGATCACCCAACGATCTAGCCTTCGAAAGATTATCGCCAATGCGGGCTGGCTGTTTGCGGATCATGTACTGGCTCTTGTAGCTGGCTTTTTGGTGGGAGCCTGGGTGGCTCGCTACCTGGGGCCAACGCAATATGGTATCTATAACTACGCGGTCGCCATCGTCGCGCTGTTCACGCCTCTGGTGGCACTGGGGTTAAAAGATATCGTCATACGAGATATTGTCCGTGCGCCTGACGACAAAGACGAAATCCTAGGGACCACCTTTGGCCTTCAGGTTATTGGGGGTTTATTGTCTCTGGGATTGGCAATTGGCATTGCTCTGATTACTCGCTCGGAGAATCCACTTACGAGCTGGCTCATCGTTATTCTGGCCGGTCAGTTTATCTTTCAGATGTTCAGTGTAGCCCTTGTCTACTGGTTCAATTCGCAGGTTCAGGCGAAATATATCGTCTGGGCCAACAACATTGCCTTGATCCTTTATTCCCTGGTCAGGATCGGGCTGGTTCTGTCTAGGGCCCCCCTCATCGCTTTTGCCTGGGCTGCTCTGGGGCAGGCATTCGTATACGCAGCTGCAATGGCCGTCTTCTATCGTCTTAGCGGGCAGATGCTATTCACTTGGCAGGTTCGTTTCGCCCGTGCCAAGAGGCTGCTTGGGAATAGTTGGCCTTTACTCATCTCTGCCCTGGCGATAATGGTTTATATGAAAATCGGACAGGTTATGCTTGGAAATATGGTTGGCGAGAAAACGCTAGGGATCTATTCAGCCGCAGTTCGTCTCACTGAGTTGTGGTATATCATCCCCACGGCTATTGCCTCATCTGCTTTTCCTGCTATCGTGCGTTCTCATGAGAGTCATAGCGATGAGGTTAACCGTAAGCGAATGCAGCTCTTCTATGACCTCATTGCTGGAATTGCTTACGTGATTGTAATCCCGCTTGCGCTCCTGGCGCCGCTGCTAGTTAAGGTGGTGTTTGGCCCGTCTTACGCTGAGGCGGGTTCCATACTAAGGATTCATGCGTGGGCCCTTCTTTTTGTATTTTTGGGTGTAGCGCGTAGCAGGTGGCTTATAGCAGAAGATATGGTTCGGTTCAATATGCTCATTACAGTGCTGGGCGCCCTAACCAATATTGCTATGAACTTCATCCTCATTCCCAGATTTGGCGGCTTGGGCGCGGCCTGGGCAGTGGTAACTAGCCAGGCAGTCTCTACTTATCTATCCAGTCTTTTGTCAAAGCGACTCTGGCCGGTGTTCCGTCAGCAAAGTCTTTCATTGTTGGTGCCTTTAAGGATTTTCTCGCTGAAGAAGTCACTCAACGAGATCCTTGAGGAACCGTCATTGAGCCTTGACGGAAGGATGTAGGCAATGAGACCGGTGATCCTTATGTATCATTCAGTGACTGATGGTAAGCCAATCGATCCTTATGGTGTCTCCAGAAAGGTTCTTTGTGATCAGATCTCCTGGCTGATTGATCAGGATTACCAATTCGTGTCGCTGGCTGCTCTTGTGCAGTCTAGGAATAATAGCGTGTTTGCCAAGAGAAGAAAACAGGTAGTTCTGACCTTTGATGATGGGTACCGCGATTTTCTGATCAATGCGCTACCCTTATTGTTGCGTCACCGATTACCAGCAACTGTGTTCCTTGTGACCGATATGCTAGGCCAGACCGCCACTTGGAGCAGCTATGGCCAAGAGGTGCCTCTCATGACAGAAGTAGAGGTGCGCCAAGTGAAGGATCAAGGGATAGGCCTCGGTAGCCATACACTGACTCATGTGGATTTGACTGCCTTAGGAGATGAGGAGCTTCGGCGACAGTTAGTGACTTCGCGGATTAAGTTGGCTGACTTTGGAGAGGCTTTTTTTTCTTTCTCCTATCCTTGGGGGAGACACACGGATCGGGAGGTGGCAGCCTTGAAGGCTGCCGGTTATGAGTGCGCAGTCTCAGTAGGCGGGTCAATCAGCTCTTCCTGGACCGATTCGTTCAGGTTGGGTCGGCTCACAATGCGCCGAGACTTGGACCTTGAAGCCTTCAAGCGCATGATCGTTAGCCATACCTGGTTACAAAGGATCCCTGCTCGGTTTCGGACATTCGTGCGTCGAGTGCAAGAGAGAGTGTTTCCAACCAGATGAATCTCCTCGCTCACGGCAGCGACTGCTCTGATTTTCTCTACTGGCTCTACAACGGGGGCACAGAGCTAGAGAAGCAACCCCAGGAGGAGCAGATGGGATGAGCGTTCAGAGGCTGTTTGCGCGACAGACATTAATTCCGGTAGACTGCACAAATGGGTCGTCGCTTGGCTGAATTGATAAGAGTCTCAGATACCGAACTATCGCCATTGAAATAACACGACATCCGCCAGAGTCATCACAGAGTGATAGCGTGACTGAGGTAAGAATGAGGATATCAGTATATATCACTTCTTACAACCAAAAACACTATCTGATTGAAGCCATCGAAAGTGTACTCAATCAAACACTAAGGTCATTCCAGATAGTCATTGTAGATGACTGCTCCACGGACGGTTCGCAAGAGGTGATTGCTGGCTATACCTCTCGCTACCCTGACTTGATAACCCCCATTTATCACACTCAGAACCAAGGTGTGTCACAAACTCGTATAGACGCTTTGCAGGCAGTAACTGGCGATTACGTTAGCCGTGTCGATGGTGATGACAGGTTTCTTCCTAGGAAGCTTGAAAAGGAAGCAAGGTCGCTTCGGGATAGTCCGAATGCCCAAATCGCCTTTTCGGACCACTATTTTATGACAGCGGATGGCACTCATACCGGTGTCTGGGCTGGGAAAGAATCACCACCCCAGGGCTATGTTTTTCGTCAAACCTTTGCGCGGGATTTTCCGAGGCACGGACTCTTCAAGAGGGACCTGGTCAATTATCAAGCCTGGATGAAGGTTGGCTCTTACGATCCAAACTTGCGTATATATGAAGACTACGATATGTGCATTCGTTTGACAAAGCATCTTCGGGTCGTTTACTACGATGAACCTTTGAGTGAAACTCGTATTCACCACACTGGGCTTTCAAGCGCAAGAGCTGCCCAGCACCTAGCGGCTTTGAAATACATTTACCACAAGAATAGGCCTCTTCTGAACGACCTTAGTGTACTCGAACGGCTAGATGTTGAAAGAAAATTAGATAGCTGGATGGCAGATACTTCCATACAGGTTGCACGTGAAGCAATAAGAGATGACCCAAATCAGCAAGGTGGCAAAGCACGGGTTCTTAAATACTATCTCCAGTGCTTGAAACACCAACCCCGCTATTTCCTTAGTTATAAAGCGATACTTAAAATGCTTATGCCCCACGATGTCTACGGAAGGTTGAGAAAGATGGTTCATTTGGGAAATCTGGTGGAATAGTGTTGCGCAAGAAAGTATCTGGACTCTTAGCAGACTATCACAGAAAGATCGCCATCCGATGGATACCTTTTGCATTATCCATTGCACCTTATGCTTTCCTGTTTTGGTCGCTCTATATACTAATCATGTTTTCCGTGGAGGGCAAGGGAACAATTACGTCGGTCTTCCTGTCCAGAGAGTTGATGACAAGTGGATTTGGGGTTTTGTTTACATTACCTGCGACAATGGGCCTATTTTATCTCGAGTCGCATGTACGCTTTGCCGCATATCGTTATGCTCTTGGAATTTTGTGGGTTCTTCTGGTTTCCATCGCGTGGTGGGAAGTAACACAAGTCGCCCTTACACTCGCCGGACTGACCAAGACTGTTCCAATGTACGGTTTGCTTGCTCAAAGTTGGATTAGCATTCCTGTCGTTGGGCTATTCTTTTCCATAACTTATTTCACCAGGAATTATGTTGCTCTAAAAATCGAAACGCGGCATAGAAGAGCCTTCGAGTTGCACCCAAAAGCACTTGCTGCAAGTGATCAACTAGACATCTTCGAAATTATCGCGAGCCTTGATGAACTAAAGCGGGCATATAGGGAATCTCGATATGAGGGGGATAAACTCTTAGAGACTCTGAAATACGAGCTTTGCCTATCGCTAGATCCCAGATACAGCTCTCCAATGCCGCTGCCGGTTGCCCTAGAGTTTCTCCACCGGGAAATTGAGTTGAGGCGTGAGGCTAAAACCCGGTCAATCACGATAAAAATGAAACCGGAAGATTCCTTCCCCAAGGAGTTTGTCGTTGAGCCAGCAGTACTGTGTTCAGCTGGGGCATTTATAGCCGAGTACGGGCTTTATCATGGGAAGACAGATCTAGTGCTATACATCACTTTCCAAGAGTCGCCTATACCCTGTATCGAAATACGGACAAACATGAAAGCAGGAGACCTTTGGTTTGTTCTTGATGATCAGAGCCCTGCACAAGAAGCCAAGAGCCGCCTAGTTGAGGCGCTTAACCGCTACACTTCCAAAGGAACCATATTCGCCAGCACACAGGATTCGCATGGTTGCTTGTTGTTCCAGGTTTCTGTCCGGCTCGGTTCTGCTGCGGAATCAACATGGGAGAATGTAGAGCAGACGCTAGGGCATGACACACATCTCTTGGCACAGTGCGATTGGTCGGAAGGTAGCAATCGCATATACGGGAACAGTGATTTGATTCACAAGGTTCAGCTTATTGGTCAGTATAGTCCAAAACCGCTGATACTTGCGGAAGAGTACAACGTTCTTCGACGGCTGGAAGGCATTGAAGGTGTGCCACACTCTCCTTACTACAAGGAGTATGCGGACTGTGCAGTGCTTACCTATAACAAAGTTCATGGAACCCCCATAAATGAATACCTGGTGCACTGCAACTTCGAGCGCAGAGTGTGGTTCCGTTGTATAGCGGAACTATCTGCCCTCATGAATAGCATCCATAAACGGGGTGTATTACATCGGGATCTTAGGCCCGACAATATTCTCGTTCAGGAGGATGGTCGGCTCTGCCTGATCGACTTTGATCAAGCCGTAGCAGGTGTGTATGAAGGCCAACAAGTTGATACTAAGGGCGAACGTTATGGCGTCATCCCACCATGTGTCTCAATTGTGCGACTGATTGACCTCCTCGGCTTAAGAGATGAGTATATGACGGTTGCAAAGGAGCTTAGATTGGCATGGAAGATTGGAGCCCGGAGCAACGCCAGTTCACCAGGACGCAACCTTGCCTACTACCGTTGGGTCTTCGGTGATGTGGAATTGCCTGGCGAACGCGATTGGTTCAGTCGGTGGGGCATAATTTACAGAGTTCTTCGGCAGTTTCTCCCCGGCGCTCGCGTACTGGATTTGGGCTGTAATATGGGATTGCTGGCGAGCCATTGCATGTTGTATGGCGCTAATCATGTTACTGCCATTGACATACATGACGATATCCTAGAGGCAGGAAGCAAACTGGCAGAAGCGGCGGGTGTGGACATCGAATTTCTGAAGGGCGATCTAAATTCTCCCGACTTCATCAGTTCTCTTCTAGAAAGGCAATATGATCTTGTGATCGCACTCTCTGTGGTTCACTGGCTAAAAAATCCAGATGAAGCATTACGACTTCTAGCAGCCGCGCCAATGGTTTTGTTCGAAGGCCATAATCCGCCATCCATTGCGATCAACCTACTGCGTGGTTTGGGCTTTATGGATGTGAGACTCATCGGATATTCTGAGAGATTGCGTGGACTTTATCTGGCTAGTGGAAGGACCTAGCGAACTACTTGATCAGTGTCTTCTCGCACGGTAATCAAGCATTTTGAACGCAGGAAAGCAGGATTAAATTCAGCATGCATGTGGGACTGGTAGCCAGAGGCGATACCGCTTACACGCTTGACTTGGCGAATCTGCTTCATGAGGCAGGTTTGTCCGTAAGTTTGTATTTGTCCTATAAACATACCGTACTAGAGGTAGGTACTAGTGACCGGCCAGTAGAGCGTCTCTATGAACTTGGGCTCTTACCTTCAGAATGCCGGGTGCACCTAACAAACTCACCCCGGATGCGCAATCCATTTTCCCTTGCAACATACTCCAGATTGAGCAAAACTATACGAGACGAGGGTGTAGACGTAGTGCATATTCTGGCTGGGCCTCATGAACTATGGCTGGCAGTACTTGCCTGCATCCTGCATGCCATTCCTGTGACAAGTACCATGATCGTACCTAAACCGAATGTAGGAGCGAATATTCTGCCATTTCTCAGTAGGCTAATCAACAAACTTCTTGCCCACGGCTCTGATATGGTCATCGTGAATGGCGAAGATCAAGTCAAGTCCGTGCAGAATCTGTACAGAGTCCCAGCCAACCGAGTAGCCTTTGTGCCACTAAATGCACGTACAATGGCGGTTAAGCAGCCTGTACAGACAAGCGTCGAGGAACCTGGTACGATTCTCTTTTTCGGCGCTGCGCGTCTTCACAAAGGACTAGAATACCTTGTGCGAGCCCAACCTATTGTTTCACGGCAAGTTCCATTCGCACGATTCTTGATCTCATCCCATGGAGAGGAACTGGGACGTTGCCGTCAAATGATCGAGGATAACAGCAAGTTTGAAATTCGTGAAGGTTATGTTTCGAGTGAGGCAATGGCCGGTCTATTTCAGAGAGCCTCTTTGGTGGTTTTGCCTTATCTATCTGCTTCAACGAGTGGGGTGTTGATGATAGCTTATAGTTATGGCAAGCCGGTCGTAGCTACGAAGGTTGGTTGTTTACCTGCATACGTAGAGGACAACATCACTGGAGTACTTGTGGATCCGGCCGATGCGGAGCAATTGGCTGAGGCTATGATCTGCTTGCTCACTGATGACGCTCTCCGCCATCGTATGGGAGAGAATGCCAGGCAGTGGGTAGAGGCAAAGGACAAAGAGGTTGCCAGGCAGACGATAAAGGCTTATGAGAAGGCGATAGCAATTCACGCAACGGGGCAAGACGTGTATTTCTAGTAGTAGCAGGAGCAGCCATTCGGAAGAGGCACTGTAATGCTTGTATCGCCCAAATACAGGTTCGTTTCTATACACATATATAAAACGGCAGGAACATCAGTTATGTTTGAAACCCTTGAAAAAGATGTAGCCATTATACAAGAAAGATTAGGTCTTGAAATTAGAAGTAACATTCAACACTTGAACCCTTCTTTCAAGAGAAAGAGCAAAGACTACAAGGAATATTGCGACGAGGAAGAGAGGGATCTTGTGGCACTATTCTCGAACCGATCTAGACCTGTTTGGATATGATATTTTTGGTTTTGGCGAAGATATGCCGATTATGCAATAGTGGGAGTGGCAAATAAGCCATGAAACTTCCATTGATCAGCGTACTCATCATTACCTGGAACCGCAAAGAAGATACTTTGGAGACCATCCGATCAACCTATGAGCAGGCGTACCGGAACTTTGAGATCATTGTCGTTGATAATGGCTCGACCGATGGGACGGTGGAAGCCATACGCCAGGCTTACCCCGAGGTCAGGCTCGTCGCGCTCGACCAGAACATGGGGGTAGCGAGTGGGCGCAACGCCGGGATCGTCGCTGCGCGGGGTGACATCGTCTTCTGTCTGGACAGCGATGCCTCGCCAGGGCACGGCACCATGACGAATCTTGTCCACAGATTCCAGGCTGATCCAAAGCTTGGTGTCATCAACAGCAAAATCGTGAATGCTTACACTCGAGAAATAGACCGCACGGCAGGCTGGGCCTACACAGAGCGGAACAAAGCCGACCAGGATCGAGAGTTTCTAAGTTTCAGTTTCTCTGCTGGGGGGTGCGCAATCCGCACAGAAGTCTTTGACCGGGTGGGCCTGTTTTGGGAGTTGATGTTCTTCGGTGGTGAAGAGCTTGATTACAGCATGCGAGTCTGGGATGCCGGGTACAAGATAGTTTACTATCCCGAAGCCGTCGTCTATCATCGTGTGTCGCCACAGAGGCGCGTGGCCGGCGCTCAACGCGACTGTCTTTCCCTAAAGGAAACGCTCGATGTCTATCTCGTGCGCTATCCCTGGTGGATGCTGATTGTTTTCGTGCCCCTGAAAATCGGTGCTACATTCGTCCGGGCCACTAGACAAAGGTACCTGCGACAAATGTTTGGAGCTTTACTGGGGGTTGTGCGGCAAATGCCTGAACTGTGGAAACAGAGACGCCCTATCAGTAATCGGGCTGCTCACTACTATCTCAAGTTACAGCGCCAGCATGGCCCTTTGGCCTGGGACTTGGTTTCATGGTTTAAGTACAAGACGTGAGTTTTGCAGGGTCGTGCAGTGTGTTCTCACATTAGCCATATGCCCATTCACAGGAGACATCGCAGTGAAAAATCGGTGTTCGCACTGCATTCTACCGGCTGACTTGCCGGGGCTTACGCTCGACGAAGATGGTAAATGCAATTGTTGTCGAGATTACGAATCACACAGCTTCGCCGAAAGCGATATAACGCGAGAACAGGCCAAAGAGCGATTTCGAGCCATCCTTCAAAAGATACGGGGACAGGGAAAATACGATTGTCTGGTACCGCTGAGTGGTGGCAAGGACAGCTCGTACATTCTCTATGTACTCGTCAAAGAGTATGACCTGAAACCGCTTGCCTTTAACTTCAACAACGGTTTTCAGCACAGTCAAGCCATACAGAATATCGAAAATCTCGTCAATAGGCTCGGAGTTGACCTAGTCATCTACAAACCAAATCCGCACATGTTGCGTAAGCTTTTCCGCGCGTTTCTTCTGAGAGCCGGCGAGTTTTGCACGCCCTGTAATATGCTTATTGATGCCACCGGCTATAGGATTGCACAAGAAAATGGTGTTCAAGCGGTCATGTCAGGCGCCTCTGCATTCCTGGACCCAGGTCTCGAAGGAGTGAGCTCTGCGGTATATTACGATCAGAAATACTACTATGAAGTAGCCAAGGGCCTAGTAACTTCCAGGGAAAGAAAGTACTATGTCGGTCCTTCGTACTCCCAGAAGGCTTTGCGGCGGCTTTTGGGCAGGGCGCCATACAACATTGATGTTCTCGGTTACTTGAGGCCAGACATCGACGAAATGCACCAGGCACTGGAAGAGGTGGGGTGGAAACGTCCCGCCGACGCAGTGCAGCACGGCGATTGTTTGCTCAACCCATTGAAAGAGTACATCTACTACAGGAAATGGGGCTGCAACGAGGTCACGGGCTTGTACAGCGTCCTCATTAGGAGCGGGACAATCACTAGAGAAGAGGGGCTAGAAAGAGCCCTCGCTGAGGAATGTCCAGAGGTTCCAGCCATATTGCCGGATTTCTTGGCGGCGATTGGAATCACGGAGAATGAGTTCGAAGAAGCATTGAAGAGAGATTTCCGCGAAATACCCAACATGCGGAGTAATCTTGTCTACCGATGGGGAAAAGAGTTTGTGCAAAAGATCTATCAGGTAAGGGGGCGTACGTAACGCAAACTCTGAGTGTGCGCGCACATACGTGCCGCACACCGACCGAAAGGTGGCAAGGATGATCGGTGTTCTGTGTAGCGATTCGGAGAGGGAGATCGTTCAAGAGTTCTTTCAACTCTTCAAAACGCCTTGGGAATTATGCGTCTTAGGAAGGGAATATGACGTCGTATTATCCACGCAAAGCGAGATATCCAGGGCAAAGACTAGATTGCTTGTGATCTATTCCTCACAGCTCACACGGTTCGACGCCATCCAAGGAATATGCCTTGATCCGATTCTCTCTGATAAACTGGTTCTGGACAGCGGAATCAATATTCCCGTATATGGAGAATTGGTGAGCTTGCGTGGGCCGGGCTTGCCACTGCTGCACAACCACTATCGTTCAAAAGTGGTCAGTATGCGGTCCATTGAGAGTGATAGAATAATCGTGCGTGTTGGTTATGATCTATTTCGAGAGGTCGCCTTGCTGCTTGCTGAAGGTCAACCCGCAGAAAATGCATTGATCCCGACTCTTGAGGCACACATTGCGCTGTTGCGGGGCTGGATTGTCGCTGCTGGGATCCCGCTGGTTGAGATTCCTCCGATTCCCTGGGGTTACAAGTTTATTGCCTGTCTTACTCACGATGTTGATTTCGCCGGCATCCGCCACCACAGGTTCGACCACACGTTCTGGGGTTTCGTCTATCGGGCTCTTTTTGGTTCTTTGGCTCAAGTCGTGAAGGGTCGAGGCTCCCTGGCCCATCTGCTTCAGAACTGGAAGGCCGTCTTTTCCCTGCCGTTTGTCTATCTCGGGCTTGTCGGTGATTTCTGGGATCAGTTCCACAGGTACGCTGATATCGACCAGGACTCTAACTCTACGTTTTTCTTGATCCCGTTCAAAGACAAGGCCGGAGACAATGTGCAAAGGCAATTTCCCCAGCGGAGGGCTGTACGCTATGACATCGGCGATGTGCATGAACAGGTGGAGAGGTTGACGCAGCAGGGCTACGAGATTGGCGTACACGGGATTGACGCGTGGTGGAGCGAGGAGAAGGGCAGGCAGGAGCTGAATCGCATCGCCGAGAGCACGGGCCGAAAAGATATCGGTGTGCGCATGCACTGGCTGTGTTTCGATCGTGATGCACCCAGTGTTCTCGCCCGGGCTGGGTTCGATTATGACTCCTCGTTCGGTTACAACGAAGCTATTGGATACAGGGGAGGAACACTCCAGGTTTTCCAGCCTGTGGGGGTGTCCCGATTGCTCGAGCTCCCGCTTCACATCCAGGACACAGCGCTATTCAACACGCAGCGACTGGGATTGACCGAGGCCCAGGCGTGGGATTTGTGCACAGGCATCATGGACGCCGCCACACGTTATGGAGGTGTTGTGACGGTCTTGTGGCACATGAGGAGCCTCGCACCCGAAAGGCTGTGGGGCGAGTTCTACGTCCGCCTGGTGCAGGAGCTCAAGGAGCGTGGCGCATGGTTCGGCACAGCTAGCCAGGTGGTCCAGTTGTTTCGCAAAAGGCGCTCGATACAGTTTGAGGACTATAGCCTGACCGAAAACACGTTGCGGATCCGGCTGAGGTATGAAGGCTTGGTATCCGAGCCGCGTCTCTTCCTGCGTGTTCATTTACCTCGTAAAGTCGGGGCTGCGACAATCGGAGCTCAGCACAACTACTTCGATGTTTTGTGGACCGGAGAACATCCGATGGAAATCCCACTGGACTCACCTGGAGACGTTTCATGACACGAATCTGCATGGTTGCTTTCACGGATTATACCACCGATACAAGGATTCGCAGAGAAGCGGAGGCTCTCGCGGATCGCGGCGACGCGGTAGATATGATATGCCTGAGAGAAGAGGGCAAGGAAAAAGTCCGGATGTGCCGGGGCGTCAGGCTTTTCCAGGTGTCAAAGGGCAGATATCGCGGTTCAAGCACCCTGACTTATCTGGTCAAGTATGTCGAGTTCTTTCTATTGGCCTCCGTCTGGCTGGCTTTGTCACATCTCAGGAAGCCCTACCATGTTATCCAGGTTCATACCCTGCCCGATTTCATGGTATTCGTCGCGATCATCCCCAAGCTTCTCGGTGCCAAGGTGATCTTGGATGTCCATGACCTCATGCCTGAACTCTATCAGACCAAGTTCGGACTTGATCAGTCTCACTGGCTGCTTCGCTTCATCATCTGGGTGGAGCGAAGCAGCATTGGCTTTGCTCACAGGGCAATCGCCGTCCATAGACCGCATCTCGACGTGTTGGTCAACCGCGGAAATCCGGCGGAGAAATTCATTACCTTGCTCAACGTGCCTGATCCAAGGATGGTGTCAGGGCGGGTCGAGGCTGACCCGGTAACGGACGGCAGCTTCAGACTGATATACCATGGGACCGTGGCGAAGCGCAACGGGCTCAGGGTAGCACTGCAGGCCCTATCTTCTGTAAGGGAGGAGATCAAGCAGCTCAACTTCCAGATCGTCGGCGTGGGTGAAGACATCCCGCACCTGATCGAACTGGCTGGCGAACTGGATCTGACCGATTGTGTTAGCATTCATGAAGGATGGGTGCCCATAGAAGAGCTGGTTCCTGTTTTACTGGGCGCAGATGTTGGGGTTGTCCCGATCTTGAATGATGAGTTCACGAAGTATATGCTGCCGGTGAAGTTGCTGGAGTACGTTGCGTTGCGGATTCCGGTCATCTGCTCAAGGACAGAGACCATCGAGGCTTACTTTGATGATTCCATGGTTGCGTATGTTGAACCGGGCAACGCCGATGATCTTGCCGAAAAGATTATGGATCTGTATCGGAACCCCGGTAAGCGCAAGATGCTAGCAGCAAACGCGGATCGGTTCAATCGAGACTATAACTGGGAGGAGATGAAGCAGCGATACTACGAGTTGATAGACGACTTGACAGGCGAGACTGATCGCTCGCAGTGAGTTAGGGTATTGCATAGGATCCAACGGCTCAGAGGTTGTGTGGCGGCGAATCCACTGCAAACGAACACAACTTCTAGAAAGGGAACACTTCAATGAAAGGATCAACGCTCGTCATTGGCTTGGGTGAAGTAGGCAAGCCATTGCTCGAACTGATCAGAGAGCGACATGTTGCCGTCGGTGTGGACATCGAGCCAGTCGAGGTCGAAGACGAATGCGAAATCATGCATATCTGCTATTCGTTCCAGGTTGACGATTTTGTCGGTCAGAGTGTACGCTATGTCCAGAAATACAGACCGCGGCTGACAATAATAAACAGCACTGTGGCTCCTGGCACCACCCGAGCCATCTATCGAGCGAGCGGTGCCCCGATCGTTCACAGTCCCGTGCGTGGGAGACATGTCAGAATGAAAGAGGATATGCTGTATTACGCCAAGTATATCGGAGGAATTGAGCAAGAATTCAGCCAAAGCGCCGCCGAGCACTTTCAATCTATTGGAATGAAGACCAAGATCCTCTCCTCCCCCGAAGCCACAGAGCTAGCAAAACTCACCGAGACGACATACCGCGCCCTGCTGGTCGCTTGGGCCCAGGAAGTGGAAAGGTATTGCGACAAGTATTCGCTGGATTACGATGAGGTTGTGTCCTTCTATGATGAGATCAACCACTTCCCGCCTGTAAGATACTTCCCTGGGGTCATGGGCGGACACTGCCTGATGCCGAACATCGAGATCCTAAAGACCGTAGTGAACTCCAGGATCCTGGATGTTATCGAATATTCGAACAAGCTAAAAGTCGAGAGAACCGACAATCATGCTTTACGATAGCTACAGGCGTGGGCAGGAGGCCAGCCCGGTGCTTGATCACATCTAGAGGAGAAGATCATGAAATCCATAGTCGTTAGACCCTTTCAACGTGCGAGGACTTCGAGTTTTCAACACGCATTGGAAGAGTTGAAAAATGAAACTTCGTGATCACATCAAACTTATCCCCAGAAACAACTGGGATTATGGATTTAGAGCGCTATTCGGTGCTCTTGCAGGTGTATGCAATAATGCCACGCAAGCGCCAAACATTGAAAATATCTTTCAGCAGAATCCCATTTGGACGAAGTCTGGCAGGGCTTCACTCTATGCAATTCTTAAATCTCTGGAACTACCGGCGGGTGCAAAGGTAGGTGTTCCGTTGTTCTGCTGTTCGGTTGTTTTCAATGCTATTTGTGAGGCTGGCTTGTCACCCCGTTTTCTCGACTCAAACATGGACGACTGTAATATCTCAGTCGAGGACCTTCGCAAAAAACGCGCAGACCTTGCGGCGGTCGTTGCAGTACACATGTTTGGCAATCCGTGTGATATGGACGCGATTATTGCCGTTGCTGGCAATATGCCGGTGATTGAAGACTGTGCACAGTCAATTTTCAGTACCTATAAAGGAAAAAAAACAGGATTGCTGTCTACGGCTTCATTTTTCTCGTTTCGCTGTGGTAAATACATTTCCGCCGGTGAAGGTGGCGCCATTTTCTGTAGGGAACTGGAACTTCAAAAGAAAATCGAACGGACTGTAAATTCTTTTGAGAGCTGGTCCACTCTTAGAATGTTCATCCACTCTCTCTTGACGTTTGTTAAAGCAACCTTGTACAATCGTCCCTGGTACGGCCTCATTGGTTACCCGATTGGTATGCGACTCGATCAACAATTGAATCTGACGGCCAAAGATGGTTTTGAAACAGGGAAGATCGCATCAACTCACCTTGCTCTTATCGATGCACGTATCGCCCGCTTTCAGGAAAAAATCAACATCCAGAGGGAACATGCTCATATGCTTCTCAATGCAGTGGTGCCTGGTGATTTTGGCTTGCCATCTGAAGGCAATGGCTGCTCCAGCAACTGGTACCAATTTGCCCTCAGATTTCAAAACACAAACCAACGAGATGCAATGGCTGACTACCTGTTAAATCAAGGAATCGACACCTCGAAATATCTCGACAATATCGCTGATGAAGCCCGTTCGAATTACGGCTATAATGGGGATTGCCCGAACGCAGAGCTGCTTTCCAAAACCGTTCTGCTCGTGCCAATTCATTATACTTTACGTACCTGCGATATTGAACATATTGCCCGTTCCATCAACGAAGGTTCTCAGGTGATCTCAAACAAGGAGGACGCTAATGAACATATCTAAAGTCGATCGAAGGAAATGTCAGGTTCTCAGCCTGGAACAGATGGCTGAACCAGGAGGAAATGTAGAGATGGTTAAACTACCTCTCCGTCGCCGTTTGAGACTCGTCTTGAGGAGGAGCTTTAATCCTTCAGTCAAACGGAAGATCAAAAAGTACATTAGCCATTTGGCCATTTTGTTCTCTGGGTTGACTAAGAACAGGGAAGCCCCATCTGCTAATGTAACAGATATGACTCCCGTCAAATTCAATCCAGGCGATAGGGTCCTTGTCAGGTCTAAAGATCAGATCCAGGCTACGCTTAATTACTGGAATGAGTTGAAGGGTTGCAGTTTCCTCCCAGAGATGTGGCAATATTGTGGAACTATACAAAGGGTGCTCAAACCGGTGAAGAGGTTTGTCGATGAGCGTGACTACCGGGTTAAACAAGTAAAAGGTGTTTACCTTTTAGAAGGCGTCATTTGCCAGGGATTTGAGTTGTATGGCGAATGTGACCGTGCCTGTTTCTATTGGTGGCGCGAAGAATGGTTGGAGAAGATTGATTAGCAGGAGGGAGACGAGGCACGTCCTCGCATTCCACGTCTGCTGGGGTTAAAGGGGACCTGTGCAGGTCAGATGAAGCCAGTTGAGCGTTGCCAGAATGCTTGGTGAGACTGTGGTAAGGAGAACTCTATGATCGTGGATTCTATTCTCGATGCAGTGGGACACACTCCGTTGGTCCGCTTGGGCAGACTGTCCTCGGGGAACGTGTTTGCCAAGGCCGAGTTCTTGAATCCTGGCGGGAGCATCAAGGATCGGGTGGCCAAACATGTCATCGAATCGGCGCTGAATGAGGGCCGGCTCCGGCCGGGGATGACCATCATCGAGGCGACGTCCGGGAACACAGGCATCGGACTCACCCTGGTAGGAAGGCAGCGGGGGTACCGGGTGATTTGTGTAATGCCCGAGAACGTGAGCGACGAACGGAAAAGGATCATCCGGGCTTTCGGGGGAGAAACCATCTTTACTCCTGCCGAGAAGAGCCTGGCAGGCTGCCTGACAAGAATGCTCGAGATCACCCAGGCAGAACCAGAGCAGTACTATGTGGTCAATCAGTTCGTAAACCCTCACAACCCGGAGACTCACTATCAGCAGACCGGACCTGAAATCTGGCAAGACCTGAATGGCCAGATAGACGTTTTCGTAGCAGGAGTAGGGAGTGGAGGGACTCTGCAGGGCGTCGGCACGTTCCTCAAGGAGAAGAACCCGGATGTGAAACTCGTCGCTGTGGAACCGAAGAACAGCGCTGCTCTGTTAGGAAGAGAGCCGGGACTGCACCAGATCCAGGGGATCGGCGACGGCTTTGTCCCGGATGTCCTGGACGTCAACCTGGTGGATATGGTATTTACCGTTTCCGATGACGAGGCCATCGAAACCACGCGCAGGCTGTCCCAGGAGGAAGGCTTGCTGGTGGGAACCTCATCGGGTGCCAATGTCTTTGCGGCGTTGAACATAGACAATGGGCGTAACCGTGTGGTGACGGTGCTCCCTGACCGGGCAGAGCGGTACTTTAGCACTGCCCTGCTTTAGCTCACTGTAGCACTCACGCCCCCCGAAGCTGGCCAACTTGAGGGCACAGGGCAAGTTACCGAAGGAGCAATCATCCTGCCATTGTTGGCGTGGCCGATTTAGGAGAAACCTATGAATATCAATGCCCTTGATGCTCAAGTCGACTCGCAGTTCTTGAGCCCGGAGGATCAGCGTTGGGTTGCCTTTGTGGAATCAAAACCCGAGGCGACCATCTTCCACCACCCGGCGTGGCTGAATGTGCTGGCAGAGAGCTACGGCTACCGCCCATTCGTCATCGCCGTGTGCGATGCAGCCGGCCAGATCGTGGCTGGTCTGCCAGTCCTGGAGGTTCGTAGCCGGGTGAGGGGCTGGCGTTGGGTGTCGCTCCCATTCACCGACTACTGCGCACCCCTTTACGACGATCCAGAGTCGCTCGGCCAACTAACAAACGATCTGGCCCTTTTGTACCAGACTGGCGGTGTACCCAGCATTGAAGTCCGGTGGGAATTGCCATCACATCCCGCGATGCGGTCGCGCAGTGCCTACTATCTTCATAGGCTAAGACTCAATTCTGACCCGCAACTCGTGCTCAAAGGGTTCAAGCGTACGCACCGGCAGAACATCGGCACGGCCGAGGAACGGGGAGTGCACATCGAGCGGGGAACAGAGCCGGAGCACCTGCGCCGCTTTTACGCCATGCAGCTTGAGACCCGGCGTCGAAAAGGAATTCCCGTCCAGCCCCGGAAGTTCTTTGACCTGCTGGGGAAACATATCTTGGCCCAGGGACTCGGCTTTGTTCTGCTTGCCTATAAGGATGTTCAATGCCTGGCCGGCGGCCTGTTCCTGCACTGGCAGCAGACGCTCACATACAAGTACGCCGCCTCGAGCGGTGAAGATCAACAGTATCGCCCAAACAATCTGCTATCCTGGACAGCCATGCGCTGGGGTTGCGAGAACGGGTATACGGTCTTTGATCTGGGGAGGACCGAGCTGGAGAACGCCGGCCTGCGGAGGTTCAAGAACGGTTGGGGTGCGGAAGAATCTCCGCTCATCTATTCGATGCTGTCGGCTGCACCACCAAGCGCCAGTGACAGTAAGTTGATGTCCCTTATGGAGCCACTCATTCAGAAAGCTCCGCCCTGGGTATGCAGGGCGGCAGGTGAACTACTGTACAGGCATTTCGGCTGATGACCAACCTGTGGAGTTCAAACACACCAGCACGTTTCTGGCTCTGCCAACCTGAGCCACCGGAGAAATGCTGGCAGGTGGCAATCCAGAGAGCGATGCCCGTTCTGGGCCTATCCCCTCAGCCGGACGACGTGGACCAGCTACTGTCGCTCGTCTTGGGCGAAGGGCAGTTTGGTCCCGATCACTGGCAACTCAGTCTGGCAAGACGTTGGTACTACAGGCTCAAGCCCTTTCTGCCGCGCACCCTCACCCGTTTTCTGCGGCGGCTCCATAGCCCCTCCGCGCGAACGAGATTTCCTCTTGGCTGGCCGATCGAGGACCGGTACGCTCGCTTCCAATGGGAAGTGATGCGTCAGTACCTCATAACCACAGGGCAGCAGTCTTTGTCCTTCAGGCATTTTTGGCCCCATGAACAGCGGTTTGCGTTCGTGATCACCCACGACGTTGAAACGAAAGAAGGTCAGGCATATGTGCGAGCGGTCGCCGATCTAGACGAGAGCTTTGGCTTCCGCTCTTCCTTCAACTTTGTGTTAGAGCGGTACTCCCTCGACCATGCGCTAATCACGGACTTGCGCGAGCGCGGCTTTGAGATCGGAGTCCACGGCCTGCGACATGACGGCAATCTGTTCAATTCACACGTCGAGTTCATGCGACGAGCAAAACGCATTAACGCGTACCTGGGAGAACTGGACGCGGTTGGGTTCCGCTCGCCGCTCACGATGCGGAACCCCGAATGGATGCAAGCGCTAGAGATCGAGTACGATCTGTCCTTCTTCGATACCGACCCCTACGAGCCCATGCCCGGTGGAACGATGAGCATCTGGCCGTTTATCCTTGGCCGGTTTGTGGAGCTGCCGTACACCCTGGCGCAAGACTCCACGCTGACCGTCGTTCTGGGCGAGACAACGCCAAGGCTCTGGCTCCAGAAGGTGGATTTCATCGAGAGGTACCATGGGATGGTCCTGCTGAATACGCACCCCGATTACTTGTCTCAACCAGTGACCTGGAAGGTATACGCTGATTTCTTGCGGGCCATGCGACGCCGAGACGGGTACTGGCACGCTCTGCCAAGAGAGATGGCACAGTGGTGGCGTGCCCGCTCTGATGCTGCAACTGATGTGTTTCCTGCGGGTGCGGTTCTGGGCAAGGTTCAACTGACGCCAAATGGTGTCGCGGTGACCTGCGGCAGCATATCACAAGCGGCAGGTAAGTAGAACAAGGCCATACGTATACCAGCCTTACCGCGTCAGCCGCGTGTTCCAGTACACAATTGCAGAAGATCAGGTCGAAGGTATCACGAGCCAGGGGCAGTCAGGCAAACCACATGCCCAAGCTCAGGGCATGGTGGCCTGGAAAACCAGCGGCAACCGCACCTGGGAGCCGCCCCTTATTGCCGACCCCAAGCTCACTTCGTCCAGCCGCACCGCCGGGTTGTCGGATACGGTGAAGGTGAGCGCCATCGCCTGACCGACAGCGGCATCGGCCGGGAGCCAGACGTGGGTCCAATCGGCCGTCGAGACGACCTGTGTGTGGCTGACGGGCGTGCCCGCCGATCCCCGCCCTTTTGTCGGCTTGCCCGCTTCTGCACCAGGGCCAGTGGTGTCTTTCCTTCAGGAGCAGGGCTATATCGTGGACACGGCCGACACCGCGACACGCTGCGCCATCTACCTGGAGGCTGCCACGCTGGACAGAATGACGAAAGTGCAACTCGTCAACCACATCGAGGCTTCGCCCGGCCCTCTCGGCAGATATTGGCGTTGGCCAAATGGGGCAAAGAGTGCCCTGTGCATCACCGGCGATTTGGATGCCCTAACGATCCTGGACTATGCTTCGAGACTATTTGTCCCGTAAGCAACACGGGCGGCGAAGCCAGCGGAAAACTCCTGACATTCGTCAGCCTGACTTGAGGATGATCGGAAGGTACAGGGCAAGCCCGTTGAGAATGACAGTCCCTGACACACTCAACTGGGATTGGCCGATTTCAATTGTGGCTGAGTTGGTGATAGCCATTCTCTCATCGGTATTGACACGCGTAGGAATCTGAATGACACAGTCAAGTCCAGCTGGTGGAGTGCCGGTGTAGGTGGCCTGCCGTGCATTACCATCATAAGTCAGTGTGCCGGGACAGGTTGTTGACGACGACACGTACGCCAGTTGAGCCGGCAGTACGTCCGTCACGGTGACTGGGTTCCCATTGCCGATGGTGCTGATCGTGAAGGTGATGATCTCGTCCGAGTGCGCATCAGTTGGCAAAGCCGTTTTGCGGAAAGCAGGGAGCTCATAGGCGCCGATATCATATCCTGCCCCCTGAGGACGAGGGTTGCCATCGTAATCATCGGTTACGATTGTGACAGCTACGCCAGCATCAATCGCCGGCGAATTGGGTTGTAGGTGAAAGTCGCCGCTCGCTGGATTCACGAACAGGGGATTTACCT
>Ga0315285_10001981_pt1 | contig 21507 bp, 19 predicted proteins | sample YL17G09_36_MG_FD_203698 | JGI IMG/M metagenome (GOLD analysis project Ga0315285, IMG submission 203698) | Sediment microbial communities from Yellowstone Lake, YNP, Wyoming, USA - YL17G09_36 | ecosystem: Environmental > Aquatic > Freshwater > Lake > Sediment | place: USA: Wyoming | collected...
CCTGCAGGCAAGGGCCAGGGTAAAAGCAGCAATTACTGTGTCGCCTGCGCCCGAGACATCAAAAACCTCCTGAGCAACCGTGGGTATGTGAGTAATACGGCCCGCCTTCTCAAAGAGCCGCATGCCCTGTTCACCCAGAGTAACCAGAAGCGAATCAAGGTTCAGATATTTCAAGATCTCTCCAGCTGCCAGATCTATATCTTTATCTGTAAATAATCTATCATTATTAACTCTAAATCTATTTTTATCATCCTTTATCTTCAAATTCCTGATGGCATTTTCTAATTCCTTGCGGTTGGGTGTGATTGAGGTGACATTTCTATAATACTGAAAATGCTCCTCCTTAGGATCAACAGTAACTATCTTTTTGCTGCTGTGTGTTAGATTCCCCAGCTCCTTCAAGAGCTCTGCGTTTACAACTCCCTTTCCGTAATCCTCAATGATCACTGCGTCAAAATCATTGATATTGTTTTTAATAAATTTAATAATTCTTTGGTTTAGCTCTTTTGAGAGGGAATGCGTATGCTCCCAGTCCACCCTGACTACCTGCTGGTGGCTGGCAACGACCCTGGTTTTTAAAGTCGTCTGCCTTCCTGCTTCAATAAATATTCCCTTTGTATTTATCTTTCTTTTTTTAAGCCCCGATAATAGAATCTCTGCATGTTGATCTTTGCCGATGACTCCAAGTAATGAAACATTGCCGTCAAGGGCGCGGATATTATTGGCTACATTAGCAGCCCCTCCGGGGGAGTAACTCCTCTTCTTTGCCCAGACAACCGGAACAGGCGCCTCCGGAGAGATTCTTTCCACCTGGCCCCAGATATACTGGTCCAGAATCAGGTCTCCGATTACCAGTATGTTTGCTTTATTAAATCCCTTAATTATATTTTTAAGATTTTTCATATTTTTTCAATTACTGCCTGCGCAAACAGAGGAAGCATTATCTCATGATGCCCAATGATATAATATCCTTTTCCGCCGGAGCTCACCGGACGCTGACAGACGTTTTGCGAAGGACGGTAATGGTAAATCATATCAAAATTTGCAGTGGTAAAATCCCTGACCCTGTTACCCAGATTGCGCGCCAGATTCAGCGCCTTTAGAAACACCTCAGGCAGTATTACTGCTGAGCCAAAATTTAGGACCACACCGCCGCTATTTAAGGCGCGCACATTCTCCACAAGAAGATGAAAATCACGCAAAGACCCCTCGCCGGTAAGCGCAGCATCAAAAGAGGGATGCTGATGGATAATATCCGTGCCGATAGCCACAAATACGCAAACCGGAACTTTATATTTGTAGGCCTGACAGAGGAGGCTTAAATTCTTAAAACGCAATTTAGAATTTGCGATTCTGGCAGCAACAGCATTGCCTAACCCCAAGCCCTGCATTACACCAACTTTGGCGGCGTTATTCAGGAAATCTGCGGTTTCGCCCCCCATTCCGAATCTGCCGGTTGCCAAATTCTCTGCTACATCCTCAGAGGTCTTGCCTTGAAAGGCGATCTCAAAATCATGGATAATCCCTGCGCCATTTAAGGCAATACAGGTAATTACTTTTTTCTTTAAGAGCTCAATCAAGACAGGATTAAGCCCACACTTTATCACATGCGCACCTGCCATAAAAATGACTGGCTTTCCCTTTTTGCGGGCGCAAAGTACAGCATTTACTAACGCGCGCAAGTCCTTTGCCTTTAAAATATCAGGCAAAGAGGCATAAAAGCTAGAAAAGCTGGTTTTGCGCACAGGCGGCTTAGCAAAATCCGCTTTACTAACCTTGCTCAAGCGTGTCCTTACTGAATATGTTTTTACCTTCTTGAGATTAATCATGGGAAGTTATAATTTTAGCACAATTTCGCACCAAATCAACTATATTTAACTAAGTTGAGATGATGGAATCAGCTGCATTTATCACATCATCCACGGTTATCGCCTTGAGGCAAGCGAATTCCCTGACGCAATTATGCGCCAGGCACTCAATACAGCCGACTTCTTTATGTAGAATCCTGTCCCTTATGCCAATCGGCCCCCAGCGCTTGGGGCTCAAGCCCTTCTGGGCCCTGCCAAATATGGAAACTACCGGCGTGCCTACTGCTTGAGCAATGTGCACCGGGCCGGAATCATTGGAGATAAATAGCCGGCATCTTTTTAACAAGCTGGCTAACTGGCTGACTGAGGTCTTGCCAGCTAAATCAATTGCAGGATTGCGCATATTCTTAATTACTTTTTGCGCAACAGCAATATCTCTTGGCCCAGCAACTATCAAAACCTTAAACCCGTGTTTCTCAATTAACTTATCCGCAACCAGAGCAAACCGATCATTCGGCCAGATCTTAGAGGGGCAGCTGGCACCAGGATGGATTGCCAATAATTTATCGCTTTCCTTTATACCTTCCTGCCTGAATAATCCATTGACCCATTCAACAGACTCCTTCTTTATCGGCATAAACAAATTCTTATCCTTTGGCTCGATACCCAGAAGTCTTACTAAATCTAAGGCATATTCTGACTCATGTTTTTCGCCCAGCTGCTTAGTGTGTTCTACTTTATCAGTAAGTAGAAACCCAAGCTTACGGTCGTAGCCGATCCTGCGGGGTATTCCTGCAAAATAAGTAATCAGGTGTGCTCGATTTGTAGGATGCAGGATGAGCGCCAGGTCAAATTTCTTCTTCTTCAAAGCGCGGCTAAAACTTATGGAGCTCATCCAGCTTTTATGCAAACCACCCTTATCATAGATTATCACCTCATCTAGATTTGGATTACCTTCAACAATGGCCCTGGCATAGACAGAAACCATCATGGCGATATGCGCATGCGCATATTCATCCCTTAAGGCCTTGATCACCGGCGTAGACAAGAGAACATCACCGATCCTATCTGTGCGTACAATAAGGATGCGCCTGAAATTATCTTTTTTGTTGGCGGCCTGGCTTGCACCGACACCCAAAATATCCCTTACCTGCTTTAGCACATCCTCAGTATTAATCAGCTGCATGCACTCAAGCGTCCTGAATTTGCACTGCGCCTGCTCGCACGGCCGGCAAAAAATATCCTTTTTGACAATCCGGAAGCTATCTGACCAGGGGCCGTATTTCTTTTCGCTTGTCGGCCCGAATATTGCCACCACCGGCATATTTATGTAACTAGCCATATGCATTGATGCGCTGTCATTGGTAATCAAGAGCCGCGCCATCTTCAACAAGTAAGCCAGCTGCGTGATGCTGGTCTTACCGGTAAAATCTATTACCCCAGAGCCGGAATGCTCAACTATATATTTACTAGTCTCAATATCATCCTTATCTCCGACGAGAACCACCTTCACCCCGAATTCTTTTATCAGGCAGGCTATCAATTCAATAAATTTCTGCTTTGGCCACCTTTTGGTGTGGCTCCTGGCTCCGGCAGAGACAACGATTATCTTATCGCTTGCGCTTATATTATTTTCCTCCAGCAGATTTTTGACATATTCCTTGTCTTCGGGGTAAACAAAAAGGGTGGTCTCGCGCACCTCCACCGTCCTTTGCACCCGCATCTTTAATAACAGTCTTCTTACCTTATATAAGTGCCTGTCTGCCATATGATCAATATCTCGAGGGACACTAAGAAATGGCGAAATCCTGTATTTAGCCGGCAGGAATGCGCCGAAAAAGCTGTTGCGCAAATCTACGACTAAATCAAAATTCTGCCTCGTGAGTTTGTAAAATAATTTTATCTTATCCTTCAACCTTGCATGCTTGTCATAGACGATGAGCCTATATATATAAGGGTTTTTTTCGAATATCCCTTTTGGCCGCGGCCCTACCATAACCGTGATATTGGCGTGGGAGAAGTGCTCTTTGAGAGAATCCAGAACCGGCAGGGTTAAAATCGCATCTCCAATGTTGCTTAGGGTAATAAAGAGTATTTTCATTTCTTAATCTTTAATTTTCTTACCTCATCGATTACATCCTGAGGGGTGATTGCTTTCATGCAGCGGTTGTCCTTGCAATGCACCTGGTAACAGGGGATCTTGCAGCCAACATCTTTCTGTAAGAGCGTCACATTCTTTAAAGGATACGGCCCAGTGATCTCTGCGGAGGTGGGGCCGAAAAGCGCGATTATCTTCTTGGTATTCATTACATTAGCGATGTGCAGCGGACCGGTATCAGCTGTAATGAATAAATCCACTTTCTTGCACAGTGCGCCCAATTGCTTTATGTTAAAGACACCACAGGCAATTACAGGTTTCTCCTTCATCCCTTGTTTTATCTCTCTGATTAAAGCAATGTCATTATTGCTTCCTGTAATAATAATCCTGGCTCCAAATTCAGCTATTAATTTGTCCGCAAGGAGCGCCCAATAATCCTTTGGCCAGCGCTTAGGCAGCCAATTTCCACCGGGGTTCAGTGCCACCAGAAAATCTTCCTTTTTTATGCCCTGATTTTTTAAGAAATCAGACACAAAATCCAGGTCCTCTTCGCTGACAAAAAAATCAGTATACCTGTCCTCGACCCGCAAGCCAGATTTTTCAATGATATTCAGGTAATAATCTATCCTGTGCAGAGAATGTATGTCAGGTGCATTAATCTTCTTAGTGAGAAGAAATCCCCTGTTTTTTGTATTGTAGCCGATTCTCTCAGGAATATCCGCCAGCCTGCAGATAAGCGCGCGGGTAAATGAACGGTGCAATAAAAATACCATGTCAAAATTTTTACTCTTGAGCATACTGGCAAACTTAAGCTGCGAGAATACGCCTTTGTGTCTGTCTTTCTCATCGTAGATGATAATCTCATCAAGATGAGTATTGCCTTTTAAAATTGAGTAACAGCGCGACGGCACTATGCAAGCAATGAAACTCTCCGGAAAGTTATTCCGGATATTCCTGATCACGGCAGTTGAAAATATAACATCCCCCAGCCAGTTTACGTTAAATATCAATATTCTTTTATATGCATCCATTTAATTACCTATCTTAAGATTTAAACATTCTAAATACATCTTCTCTGTCTCCAGAACCATTTCTTCTTGCGAGAAATTCTCACTGATAAAGTCTCTCGCTGCTCTGCCCAGAGCGCTTGCTTTCTCCGGATTCTCGAGCAACTCTAATATAGCTTTAGATATACCTTTGACATCTGCCTGCTCAACCAATAAGCCGTTAACCCCACTCTTTATCAATGTTTTTATCCCGCCGATATTTGAGCCCACAACTGCGAGGCCGGAGGCCATCGCTTCCATAAGCGCTAAGCCCAACCCTTCCTTTAAAGATGGCATGACAAAAATATCCATAGCCGGCAAAACATCTCTGGTATCATTAACTTCGGGTATAAAAAATACATTGTTGGATATCCCGGAGCTGCTGACCTGCTTAAGCAGTTTTTTCTTTTCCTTGCCCTCTCCTACAATAAGTAGCTGCACCCTTGGCTGGCTCGCTAAAACTTCCTTCATCGCTTCAATTAGATACTTATGCCCTTTAACATCAGATAGCCTTGCCACAATTCCTATTGCAGGACCCTCTCCCAAACCCAACGCTCTTTTTACCTCAATTTTGTATTTTGGATCTTGAATTTTGAATTTCGCTATGTTTATCCCGTTGTGTATAACAACTATATTTTTCTCCTCCACCTTAAAATCAGCCATCAGGTGGTCTTTGACCTGCTGGCTTATGGCAATCACCTTTTGGCCCCAGCAAGGAAAAAGCCGACGGAAGAATCTGCGCTTAAAGAACCCGTGGCAGGTGGAGATATGCAGAACCCCTGTCTTTTTGCTCAACAAATCTGCCAAAACCTGCGTGGTGCGGCTGTTGGAGTGAACCAGGTCAATCTCATTATGTCGAGCGAATTTAGATAATTTAAACATGCAGGCTAAAATTTTGGGGCCCACCTCCTTTTTTGTCTTTATGGGTATGGGAATATAGTTGATGCCTTCCTCAATAAACTTTGGCAGCAGGACTCCGCCGCTTGAGGCGATATAAATATTATGGCCCTTTTTTTTAAGCCCAGTGGCTAAAGTCAGGACATAGCTTGTTACTCCGCCGATATTAAGATGGTTGGTGATGTAAAGAATGTTCATATAATTATTTTAATAGCTTCTCTACCGCCTCCAATACTTCTTCTGCGCTAATTCTCTCCATACACTCTTTAGTCTTACATTTTGATTTATAACAGGGGCTGCAAGGTAGATCCTTCTTTATCAGCACAAAATTTTTTGCCGGGGGCATATGCCGACGGGGATCGGTCGGTCCGAAAAGCGCCACAATCGGCGTATTCACTGCCGCCGCAATGTGCAGTGGACTAGAGTCCCCTGAAATATACACAGAGCATCTTTTAATCAAACAGGCCAATTGATTAACAGTTGTCTTTGCGCAGGCATTGATGATTTTGGTATTTTTTACCCCGCTTATTAAAGCGCCTGCCTCTACAAGGTCATCCTGCGTCCCGGTGACCACGATTCTAATATCCTTCTTGCCCAATTCCTCGCAAAGCTTCTGCATCTGTCTTTGCGGCCAGCTTTTGGTCAGCCACCTGCGGCTTGCGCTAATATTGAGCCCGACGAGCCGCTGATTTTCACTTAGCCACTCCGCATTCAGAAAATCTTCGATGTATTGCCTATCCTCTTCAGAGGGCCATAACTCTAAATTGGGGTCAGTCAAATTTATATCCAGCATTTTTAGAATCCTGAACTGATGTATCACCGGATCAATCGGAGGCAACTCATCCTTAATCCGGTGATTGAGCAAGAAACCGAACTTCCTGTTATCATACCCGTAACGATTGATGCTGCGGGTCAAATTTGCCAGAATATGGCTTTTGCGGTTATTTTGTAAATCAATGACTATATCAAAATTCTTCTTTCTCAAATCTGCCCCTAGATCAAGTATCCCTTTTATGCCTTTATCCTTATTCTTAAAATCAGCGACTATCAACTCATCTATATAAGGGCAACCCAGGAGCACTTCTTTTGAATCCTCTGCCACAAGAAAGCTGATTTTATACCCCTTCTTGAATTTCTCCCTTATTGCCCTTATCGCAGCTGTGGATAAGATAATATCACCCAGAGAACTGAATTTCATAATCAGGATCTTGAAATTCTCCAGTGCTTCTTTGTACACATTCAGGGTATTTGTTAGTAAGTGTTCTGCGGTGTATTGCTCCTTTACCTTTTTATAGGCGTTTTGAGCCAATTGCCTGCAGATCTGGCGGTTCTCATAAATTTTCATCACTGCGCTTGCTATGCCCGCCGGGTCAGCTGGCGGAACAAGCAAGCCGTTAATGCCCTCCTCAATAATATCAACCACTCCTCCCACTGAGGTGGCAACCACAGGCACTCCGCTTGCCTGAGCTTCTAAAATTGACCTGGGAAAGGCATCGTGGGTTGTTGAGGCAAGGACAACCAGGTCCAGATGTTTTAAAATCTCAGGAATATCCCTCTGCGTGCCTAAAAACTGCGTGGATTCCCAAAGCCCGAGCCTGCGCACCAGGACCTGCAGTTGTTCTTTATAGGTCGCCTTAGATTCCGGCGCATCGCCTACGATCCAAATCTTTAAATAGGGTATCTGCCTGCTCAGGCGCGCCATGGCTTTAATAAAATGCATGTGGCCTTTTAAGGGAGTGATCCTTCCGATAATCCCCACATTGAATTCTTTGGCTTTTCTTTTCTCCGCAGGGTCCAAGTATTTGAATTTATCTATATCTACGCTGCGCGGCACTAACCTTATCCTCTCATAGGGAACGCCAAAGTCCTCCATCATGTGCCTGGCGATTACGCGGCTCGGACATATCACGAACTTGCCCCAGCCCATCGCAGAGCTGAATAAATGCCTTGTGTAGTATCCGTGGCAGGTGGTGATCAGGGGTCGATTCATCCTGCGACAGGCATAATAAGCAATCCAGGCAGGCACCCGTGAGCGCGCATGTACAATATCTATGTTTTCTTTCTTAATAATTTCGGCTAACTTGCGCGCCATTCTAAAGATATTCCAGAATGATTTTTTGTACACCGGCAGCTGATAATGAATGACTCCTGCCTCCTCCAATTCCTTAACCATCGGCCCTCCGGCAGAGACCACTATTGCCTTATGCCCAATTTTTACCAGGCGCCTTGCCAGGTCCACGGTGCCTGTCTCAACTCCGCCTACATTGAGTTCCGGTAATATTTGCAGTATGTTCATAGAATCTTACTGATTGCCTGGCGAATTAAAAGATTATCCCTTAAAGTATGGACCTCTGGTTTATTCGGCCAGATCCCCTTGATCCTGCCAGCCAAATCTCCTGCCTTGGTTAAATATATATATTTTTCTTTAGCAAAATGCTCAAGGAACCTGCGGTGTTTCCTGCTCAATCCAGCTGAATCAAAAACTAATACGAATTTAGCGCTGCTGGCCGCTTCAGAAATCATAGATATGCTCTCGCAAGATGTAATTAGAATCTGGCTCAAGCCCAATATCCCTCCCACTGCCTCCGGAATATTCTTTTCATTGGCAATGATGAGCAGTTTGCAGCGCGCATAATCTCTAAATTCTTTTTTTATTAGCTCCTCAACTTCTCTTGAGGTCCTTCTTGAAGTGGTAACCAGAATATCCGCTCCTAAATCTTGAGCAGCCTGTTGTATCTGTCTTATAACTTCTGATATTGTCTCCTTGGTAAGTGAGAAATTCTTGCTATCCCCTCCGATTAAAAGGCCAATATAGAAGGGCTCTGCCTGCGGACCTCGGGTTATAGAGGGGAGCAATTTCTCCGATTGCTCTTTTAGATACTTCTCATCAATAAGATTGAGCGCGCCTTCAGTAACCACGATATTTTTTCCTCGGGGCACATCATCATGGCGAGGTATAATCACTAAATCAAATCTCTTGGTGCTCAAAACCGACGGCCGCATAATTACTATGGACTTTGCCTGGTTTTCTGAACAAAGTACGTAATTAACCGCAGCCAGAGATGAACCGCAGGAGATTATAATATCCACCTTTGTGTTCATGAGGGTTTTATAATTCTCCTCTTTCAAAAATCTCCTTAAACACCAGGGGCAGCCCTGACAACTGAATTTTTCTGCAAGACAACTGCTGGCGGTCATTGCATTTTTAGCAAAGCTATTTTTAAAATTTAGCTCTACAGTATCCACTTTGGCCTTGATGCCCTGCTGGCTAAGAAGCTCGCCGGCTATTTTTGCCAGTGTCTGCGACTGACGCAGGTGCCCAGCCTTGCCATCGCTTAGGATCAAAATATTTTTTTCATCAGAATACTTCCATATCTTATAAGTCCAAAGATAATCCTTGGCGTACTTTTCAATATTCTTCTCGTAAATATGCATTAACTGCTGCAGATTATCCTGAATGTCTTTTTTCTCATCACCTGTTTTCTTAACCTCAAACGGCGGCTCAATAATAGTCTTAATATAAGGTCCTTTTACCCGCGTATAATAAGCAGGCAGGATCACTGAATCGTACTTTAAGGCAAGCCTTATTGCTCCGGATGCCATGGAAGCATTCCTGCCAAAGAATTTTACCAGGACTCCGTTTCTTCCGCCCTGATCCGCGGTAAGGCCGATGGCCTCATTATTTTTTAACGCTTCAATCAGCTGACGCGTCTGGTTCTGCCTTTCTATAAGCTTACAGCCTTTTTGCCTGCGATAGGAATTGAGCAACTGATCGAGGCGCGGAAACTTCTGCTGATCCCTGACTAAGACACTAAAAGGAAATCCCAGATTTGCGCAGATTATATTAGATAGCTCCCAGCTGCCCGCATGCACGCCCAGGAGTATCACTCCCTTGCCTTTCTTAAATGCCTGCTCAATAAACTGCAGGCCCTCGAAACTGACATATTTATTGAAATATTTCTTGTCAATACAGGGAATAAAAAAAACTTCAATGAGATTCTGGCCGAAGGAGCGATAAAAAGCACGAATAAGCCGGCATATTTGCTTAGGAGACAGCTTCGGGCTAAAAGCGGTTTTTATGTTCGCATAGGCAATGCTGCGGTGCTTCAGGTCAAATAGATAAAGCAGACTCCCTAGCCTTCTGCTTAAAAAACAGCTAAAAGACACCGGCAGGCACCTGATTAAAAAACCGGTTACTCTAAAGAGAATACAGCTTAAGTAATCTATCACAGAATTTTTCTTCCTCTTTTGTGAATACCAGGCCGATGCATAGAACTAAAACTGGCAACGGGCAAGGGGCTTGCGGCAAAAACGAAGCAAGCCTGGCGGCATCTTTTTCTGTAGTAATTATTGTGTCGATCTTTTTTTCTCGGGAACTTTTGAAGATCTTATCTAGGTCCTCCCGGGTATAATGGTGATGGTCGCGGAATCTGAAAGACAGACCGATTCTGGCGCCGAGGATCTTAATTATTTTCTCAAATGAATCCGGGTCGCCTATCCCTGAAAAGAGAGTAACTACCTTGCCCTCTAAACTGCAGATATCTGATTGCTCATCCGGCCTACAAAGATTGTAGAACCCCAGCGGTTTATGGATGGATTCAGCAATCAAGGCATTGGGATTGATTCTGCTCAAATAATTTCTTATGGCCTCTACGTCCTTGCTCAGGTTAGTCTTGGTTAAAACAAATATATCAGCTCTCCTCAACGAGGAAATAGGTTCACGCAAGATCCCCCTGGGGATCATCTGCCGATTGCCGAATGGATTGGTCGCATCAATTGAGACGATCTCCAGATCCTTTTTTATCCTCCACTGCTGAAAGCCGTCATCTAAAATCACAGTGTTTACGGAGTAATCCTTAATCGCTTGTTTTGCCGCCCTGATCCTGTCAGCATCAACAATAACTGGAATATCTCCCATTTTTCTTGAAAGCATGAATGGCTCATCGCCCATTTCTTCGTAACTCGTAAACTCGCCTGCCTGCCGGCAGGCAGGTAACTCGTAACTCGTAATTTTTCTTTTGTATCCGCGGCTCAGGATCGCTGTCTTGTGTCCTTGCTGTTTTAAAAACAGGGCAATGCTTTCTACCAAGGTAGTTTTACCTGTTCCCCCGAGGGTGATGTTACCTACGCTGATAACCTTGCAATCAAGCCTGCAGGGCCTGATCCGATAAAAGAAAATCAAAGTTCTGATTATTGATCCATAGACCAACGAAAAAACGAATAAGAAGGCCTTGATGACTGCTGCAACAGGCCCGCTATATTTATCCGTTGCAAGATTATAAATGTATTGCTGCATTTCGCTCCATAGGTTACGGCCTGAAGTATTTTACCACAGAGAAAAGGGCTAAGCAACAGGTTTTATTAGGGGAAAAAGTCTATAATACGCAAAGGGATACAACAATAAACCCTTAAGAGGAGGCTCTAGGAAGGCTGATTTTATTCCGTGGAAAGATAGGAAAGGTTTCTCTCAATAAATTCAAGGAGTTTCTGCTGGACACCGGTGGGGATATTATAAAATTCGACCCCCATGCCGGGATGAAAATGCGGCTGGATCTGTTTATCCGGCAGCCACACCACCCTTGCTTCCAGCTCCAATTCTTCATTCTTGGGCGGGAGTTTCATCTTGAGGACGACTTCATCCCCGAGCCTGAATTTATCGCAACCGAATATAAAAGCGCCGACTCCGCTCAGGTTGAGGATATCTACTTTATAGCAGACCGGGCTCTTGTTGTGTTTGGCTTTGAGTTCTACCTTTATATCAATAGGCAGGCGCTTGAATCTACGGCGCAACTGCAGCTTCTTGATATTTTCAATGACCTTGTCTTCCTTGAAGCTGTTTACTGCCAGGTCCTCTGAAGCAAACATCTCAATAACCCTGTCCAGGCCCGAAATGGAAAATACCCCTTTTAGATGCGCCGGGACATTGACAAATCTCATCCTGCCGCCGGCGTTCACCACCTCTTTGTAGGCGATGACTATGGCTGAGACACCCATATAATCAATGAAATCAACATCTTCAAAGTTGCATAAAATATCACTATAGCCGTCGCGCACGCACTGGCCGATGGACTCCACAAGATTGGCAGAATCTATGTCAATGCGGCCGGAAAGGTCGAATATAATAATCCCGTTTTTCTGCCTGGCCCTTATCTCCATATTTTGCCCCCTAAAATAATATTATCATATGCGGCTGTCATATACAAGCCAATATAGATTCAATGTTTCTTCTGGTGGCGCCCTGATTTTTGCGGATGAGCCCTAAAGCAGTCTTTCCTAACTCCCTTGCCTTATCCGGATTATTGAGTAAATCCGTTATATTCGCCTCGAGCTCCTTCTGGCTATGCACCATCAGCGCTGCTTTGTTGTTGAGGAACAGCTCGGCAATATCCCGAAAATTAAACATATGCGGACCAAATAAAATTGGCTTTTCTTGCGAGGCTGGCTCAAGGATATTATGCCCGCCCTTTTTTACTAAGCTGCCCCCCACAAAAACGATATCAGCAATAGCATAGAAAGAAATAAGTTCGCCGATTGTATCCAGGATAAAAATGGTTCTTAAGTTCTTGAGTCCTCGAGTTCTCGACTCAAGAAGGCTAATCTTTACAGGTTCAAAATCATATTTTTTTATTAAATCAACGATATTGGAGGAACGTTCAGGATGACGCGGGGCGATGAGAAGTCTTAAATCAGGAAATTCTTTCAAAAGTGCTTTATAGGCAATTAAAACTATCCTTTCTTCTCCGGGATGAGTGCTGGCAGCAACCAGTAGTTTCTCCTGAGGCCCAAGATTAAGCCTCGCCCTGCATTGCGCATAATTCTTTTTGAAATCATAATCCTTTATATCAAATTTCATATTACCGGTGATCTGGATTTTTCCCGGCAAGACGCCTAAATACATTAATCTCTCAGCATCTGGCTCGGTCTGCACGCAAAAAAGGTTAATCTTCTTTAGGATGGGCCTGATGAGAAATCTTATGGCTAAATACCCTCGGAAGGACCTATCTGAAATGCGTCCATTTACTGCAATAATGGGAATCTTTCTTCTGTAAAGGCAGCTGATAAGATTCGGCCAGATCTCTGTCTCAGCAATGATAAATATAGACGGGTTAATTTTATTTATTACGCGTTTTACAATGAAACTTGCATCCAGAGGTAGATATGTAACAAAATCTCCTTCTTTTGCAATTGCCCTGGCAATCTTATTACCGGTGGCAGTGACAGTAGAGATAACTAACTTTTTCTCGGGATAGACTATTCTTAACTCCTCTATAAGCCCTCTTACTGCCATTGTTTCTCCGACGCTGACTGCGTGGATCCAGATGGGCCTGTGCAAAGCCAACTCTTTCGGCAATATGCCCAGCCGGGCAATGAACCCTGAATGAAATTTCCTGCGCAATAAATAAATCGGAAGGCAGACGATGGCGAAGATTAAAAATATTAAATCGTAGAGAATAAACATAATTTATTTACGCGTGCGGATGCGCCTTGTCATAGACGCTCTTTAATCTCTCGGTAGTCAGGTGCGTATAAATTTGCGTGCTTGAAAGATTCGCATGGCCCAGGAGCTCCTGAACCGTGCGCAGGTCCGCTCCGCGATTCAATAGATGCGTGGCAAAGGAGTGCCTGAAAGTGTGCGGAGAGATTCCTTGTTTCAAGCCAGCCAAATTTATGTATTTCTCAACTATGTTCCAGACCCCCCTTGTGCTGATGCGGCTGCCGTTCTTGCTTAAAAACAAGGCCTCATTTTGCTTTTTTCTTTTATCCAAATATTTTCTTATTGAGCTGATTGCTGTATCGCCTATCGGGACTATGCGCTCTTTTTTGCCCTTGCCCATCACCTTGACAATCCCGCCGATAAAATCAATATCCTCAATATCCAGGCCCACGAGTTCGGAAATGCGCAGGCCGCTGGAATAAAATGTCTCAAGGATCGCCCTGTCGCGCAAGCCCCGCTCATCTAATTCACTCTTGGGAAAGGCGGATTCAATCAGCTTTGCCACTTCTTCCTCAGTCATAAAGCTGGGCAGGTGTTTTTCTAACTTAGGGCTGGAGAGGACAAGGATGGGGTTAGCTTTCAGATAACCTTCGCGGGTCAGGAACTTAAAGAAACTGCGCAAAGACGAAAGCCGGCGTCCGACGGTCCTTGCGGACAGATTCTTTTCCTTTAATACGGCAAGGTACTTTCTTAAGGTAAGATAATCGATCTTCTCTAAATCCATCTCACCTATAAATTTCCTGAAATCTTGTAAATCCAGCCGATAATTTAATATTGTGTGGCTGGAGTAATTTCTTTCAATCTCCAGATACCTCATGAATTTCTCAATATATTTTTCCATTATCCTTTTAGGGACCTTTTATTGCTCTGGCAAGGTGCGGCTGGTAAATTTGCATTTCGGGAAATTGGAACAACCATAGAAGAAGCCTCGCTTGGAGCGGCGCTCAATCAACTCTCCGCCGCAGCCCGGCTCAGGGCACTTGACGCCACTGGTGATGGATTTGGAGTTCTTGCATTGCGGAAAACCGGAACAGCTTAAGAATTTCCCCCGGCGTCCCCATTTGAAGATCATTGGCTTTCCGCACTTATCGCAAATTTCTCCTGAAACAATAACCTCTTTCTTGATGTTGGCCTGGGCAAAATCAAGGCTCGACTTAAAGGGAGCGTAAAAATCTTGCAATACCTTGGTCTTATTCAGCCGGCCTTCCTCAATACCATCGAGTTTCTCCTCCATAAGCGCGGTAAATTTCTCATCCATGATCTTGGGAAAATACTCAACCAGCATATCGCAAACCTTAAATCCCAATTCAGTGGGATGAAAATAGCCCTTGACCCTCCTGATGTAATCGCGCAGGATGAGCGTGGAAATTATGGGAGCATAAGTAGAAGGCCTGCCAATGCCATCTTCCTCTAAAGCCTTGACCAAGGAACTATCGGAGAATCTAGGCGGCGGTTCAGTAAAATGCTGGGATGGGCTTAATTGCACCAGTTCCAGGATCTCATCCTTTTCTAAGGGCGGGATTATGTTTTTCTCCTTATTCTCTTCTGGCCTGCCGTAGATAACGGAAAAACCCTCAAAGACAAGCGTGCTGCCTGAAGCCACAAATAAATATTTATCTGCCAAGATATCGACCGAGGTAGCAAGATAGCGAGCAGGGTTCATCTGGCTGGCCACAAAACGGTTATAGATAAGTTCATATAACTTGTATTGCTCGGGGCTTAAAAATTCCTTTAAGCTCTCAGGGGGGCGCTGAATCAAGGTAGGACGGATTGCTTCATGCGCCTCCTGGGCAAGTTTTTTCACTTTATAAAAATTTGGCTCGGCCGGCAAATATTCCTTGCCGAAATTATTGGCAATGAGGCTGCGCACTTCCTTTATTGCCTCGGCAGCCACGCGCGGAGAATCTGTGCGCATATAAGTGATCAGGCCAACAGGAGCCACCTCGCCGATATCAATACCTTCATAAAGCTGCTGTGCCACGATCATGGTTTTGGTGGCATTGAACCTTAATTTATTAAATGCCTCCTGCTGAAGCGTGCTGGTGATAAAGGGCGGACTGGCATAGCGTTTTTTTTCTGATTTTTTTATTTCTTGGACCCGGAATTCCTTAGTGCTTGCATCAGCGAAGATCTTTTCTGCCTCTTCTTTATTCTTTATCTCTATCTTCAAATCATTTATTTTTTCTAACTTCGCCTTGAAATGGCTCTGTGCCTTTTTTAACTCTGCCTCAATCTCCCAATACTCCTTGGCCACAAACTTCTGGATCTCTTTTTCCCGGTCAATTATTAATCGCAGCGCCACTGACTGGACCCTGCCAGCGCTTAAGCCGCGGGCTATCTTTTTCCAGAGCAAGGGGCTCAAGAAATAACCCACAATCCTATCCAGTATCCTGCGGCCGACCTGCGCCTCCACCATCTTCAGGTCAAAATCGCGCGGACTCCTGAACGCCTCATTTACTGCGCTAGGCGTAATCTCATGAAAATTTACCCGCAGGACTTTCTTTTTCTTAAACAGGCGCTCTTTGATCTGCCAGCCGATCGCCTCACCCTCCCGGTCAGGGTCAGTAGCCACATAGATATTTTCCTTATCCTCTGCCTCTTTCTTAAGGGAGCTTAAAACCTTCTGCCTTCCCGGGATTACCGTATACGTCGGCTCAAAATCCTTTTCAATATCAACTCCCAGCTCCTTCTGCGGCAGGTCTATGATATGGCCCATGGAAGAGACCACCTTAAACTCTTCACCCAGAATCTTGCTGATGGTTTTTGCTTTAGTCGGAGATTCAACGATAACCAGACCCTTAGCTTTCATTCAGAACTCCTTACAAATTGTTTGCCGGGTAATTGCCTGATCAATTTTTTAAACTGCAACTTCAAGAGTATAGCAGAAAGGGCGGGAATTTCCATATTTGTTTTCTCCGCCAGCTCATCTAACTGAACTGATTGAGAAGTTATTAAATTGTAAACTTCGCTTTCTTCTTTGCTGTTAACTAAATCAGATTTATGGACTTGCCCTTTCTTTTCTTTTGTCCTACCGCCTGAGGTTACAGAGACAACAAATTCTTCCAGAATTTCATCAGCACAAGAAACAAGCTTTGCGCCTTGTTTGATTAATCCATTTGTGCCAAAGGAATTATCAGCATCAACTTTTCCGGGCAGGGCAAATACCTCCCTGCCCTGCTCCAGGGCAAAATCTGCAGTGATGAGCGCGCCGCTATTTCTGGCTGCCTCAACCACTAAGACCCCTAAGCTTAAGCCGCTGATGACGCGGTTGCGGCGGGGAAAATTCTGCTTGAAAGGTTCTGTGTCTAGGGGAAATTCTGAAATCACTGCTCCGTTTTTAGTTATCTCATTTGCCAACTCTTTATTCTCTTCAGGGTAAATACGATTAAAACCACTCCCCATTACCGCGATTGTCCTGCCGCCGGCCTTTATTGCCCCCTGATGGGCATAAGTATCTATGCCGCGCGCCATTCCTGAGATAATAGTAAAGCCCTTACTGGATAAATCTGAAGCAAACTTCTCAGCATTGTTTAAGCCGTAAAAAGATGCCCGGCGCGAACCCACTATGCCAATGCTGAATTTATCCTCGGGCTTTAATTCTCCTTTAACGTAGAGCACAATGGGCGGGTCAGGAATATTTTTTAGATTCTCAGGATAATCCGGCTCATCCAAGGTTAAAATTTTTAAACCTAAACTTTTGGCTTGAGTCAGCTCTTTATTTAAATCTTCTTTTTTTACAGAACGGATCTTTTGGGCTATTTTCTGGCCGATGCCGGAAGCTGCAATTAATTCTTTGAGCGGCGCTTTCAAAATATTCTCCGGCTCCTTGAAAATCTCAAGAAGCTTACGCAAGCGAATGCTGCCGATTTCCGCAACCATATTTAAAGCAACCACTGCCTCAAGGCGCGTCATTTCTTTTCCTCTGTAAATCTCTTAAGCTGGTCCATAAATTCAAGGTTCACTTTATAACCCAATTCCATTGCCCTCTCTACATCTTCCCAGGCTTTTGTATATTCTTTTTTCATAAAAAAGGCAACTGCCCGGTTATTATATGCCTCGGCATAATCGGGTTTGATCTCTATTGCCTTGTCAAAATCAGGCAGTGCCTGACCAAGGAGCCCTTTCTTTATATAGCTTACTCCGCGGTTGTAATACCCCTCGGCGAGTTCGGGGTTGCTCTCAATTGCCCGGCTAAAATCAGAGATTGCCTCATCAAGTCCGCCTTTTTTGGCATTAGCTATGCCCTGGTAGAAAAGGGTCTCGGCATCATCAGGTGCTTCTGGTGCATCTCTGGATTCATTGAATAGCACTGTGTCAATGCTTTCAATATCCTCCGCAAAATATATCAAAGGCACGCCCATAAAATCTATCTTTACTTCCTTATCTGTCCGCTCAAGGATTTTCCCTTCTATTTCCTGTCCGGATTTAAGCTTTATGGTCTCAGCTAAGGCAGGCGAGAAAAAAAATAAGATCAAGCCTAATAATAAGGCGGCCATTCTATTTCTTCTTCGCGATAAACTTTAAGATCTTCTCTGCAACCTCTTTTGCTGAAATCTTTGATGTATCAATGGTTGAGTCTGCCTGCGCATAGTAGGGCGCGCGTAATTTAAGCAGGAGCTCTATCTGTTTTTTAGGGTCCCCGACATTTAAAAGCGGCCGGTGCGAATACCTAGCAGTGCGTTCTAAAATAACTTTAGGTGTGGCAGATAGACAAATAACGATTCCTGTCTCTTTCATGGTCTTTATATTCTGTGCCTTAACGACGATCCCTCCGCCGCAGGCAACCACAAAGTTTTTCTCTTGGCTTACCTCTTTTAGGACGCGGCTCTCAAGGCGGCGGAAATAAGGCTCGCCATCTTTGGCAAAGATATCGGCAATAGTTCGCTTTTCTTTCAATTCAATTAAGTCATCCAGGTCCACAAACTGCCATTTCTTCTTCTTGGCCAGTTCTTTTCCGACCACGGTCTTGCCTGTCCCCATAAATCCTACTAAGTAAATATTCCTCATTCCACCCCTAAGTTTACATTTTAAGTTCAACATGTTTTGTAAACTTAGGGACACCCTTAGCTTTGGCTGAAAGGGTGTCCCTATTAACTACGCCTGGTATGCGGCTAAAACCACATCGCAGAGTTCCTGCTTTGCCTCTTTGGTCAGAGGAGAAAATGTATTGTACCATTTCCCGTCTTTTGACTTTTCCTGAGGCATGGCCAGGAACAGGTCTTCCTTGCCCTGCACAACCCGCAGGCCCTTGACCATAAAATCGCCGATGGCGACATCCACAAAGGCCTTTAGTTTGGAATCTCCGTCAAAACGGTGCATCCGCACTACCTTCAAATCCAGTACATCTTTCATACCAATCACCCCCTTTGTCTAGTCTCCCGCCTTTGGCGGGATAAGTTCGGGCATGCACTTTACGTTCACCCTGTTCCGTAAAGTGTGCCCTCACTTATAATAGACGTAGCGGGGGTGATTTTCTAACACAAATATTTTTTAAAAAGAGCTAATAAGCGTTCTCAACGTATAAATCGTACCTGTTTATATCCTTGCCTACCTGAGTAAAATCCAGATCCTCAATTTGTTTTTCAAACCCTTTTGTGGCGCTATTGGGCAGGCCATTTACCACTGTGACCACATTTGCCACAGGTATATTTTTGACAAACAAAACTATCCTGATGGCTATGGCGCTGTAATTCCTGCCTGAGCGGTTTTCTACATCTCCTCTTACAACAATCTGATTGCTGGTTTCAGATTTGTCAATGGTGAAATTGTAAAAATTTATATTTGGCATGGCTACCTCCCCAACAAAAAACTCCCCTTATCCGATTCTTTTCTTATAAACCTGATAAGCCCTTTTTATATCCTGCAGGCTGTCCTGTCCGAATTTTTCCAGTAAGGCATCTGCTAAGACAAAAGCCGCCGCACTTTCAGCTACCACACCAGCAGCCTCCACCACACAACAGTCTGAACGCTCAATCGCTGCCTTTACCAGTTTCTTACTGATAATATTCACTGAGTCCAAAGGATTCATCAGGGTAGAGATAGGCTTCATGCAGGCGCGGATAATTATATCCTCGCCATTGGAGATCCCCCCCTCAATTCCGCCGGCATTATTTGTCTTTCTGAAATATCCCTGCCTGCCGGCAGGCAGGCTTTTATTCTTGCTGTAATAAATCGCATCGTGCACTTCAGAGCCAAAGCTTACAGCATAACCCATACCCAAACCGAACTCTACTGCCTTGATTCCGGGAATGGAGATGATATTTTGCGCTAAGCGCCCGTCTAAACGCTTATCCGGCTGAACATAACTGCCTAAGCCCACAGGAACGCCTGCTGCTTTTACCTCAAAGATCCCTCCTGCAGTATCTTTGTTATTTATGGCTTCAGCAATTTTTTCTTTCATCCCCTGCGCAGTATTCTCGCCTCCGATGGATAATACCTTGCTAGAAATTCTCACGCCGAATTCTCTCAACAATGCCTTGCATATTGCGCCTATTCCTACCGTCACAGCTGTACTCCTGGCTGAGGCGCGCTCTAAAACATTCCTTATATCGCTGAAGCCGTATTTTAGGAGGCCGGCTAAATCCGCATGTCCCGGACGGGGACAGAGAACTCGTGACAAGCGCTCAATGCTGGCATCCTTATTCTGGATTAAAAGTGCGATGGGAGAACCCAGCGTCAGATTATGCTTTAATCCGGAAAGTATCTGCGCCCGATCCTTCTCAATCTGCATTCGCTTGCCGCGGCCAAAACCCTGCTGCCTGCGTTTAAGCTCCGTGTCTATTCTGGCTACATCAATTCTAAGGCCAGCCGGCATTCCTTCTAATATCGCAACCAATGCCTTCCCGTGCGACTCACCTGCAGTTAAATATCTTAGCATAAATACCTCCTGTTATTTCCAAAGCCCGCGATTATTCTCCCGCGCTTCTCGGTACATTTCTTGAAATAAATCCACATATTTTACATTCGGCGGATAGGTCATTAAGCTCGCGTAACCCTGTTTTACAATCTCGGCATTGACAAATGTGCCGTCCTTAAGATATACATAAGCCAGGAGCCGGTCATACTTGTCGTATTTTTCCACATCAAATTCTAAACTTACGCGCTTGCCTTCTACTAAATTCTTGGTGAACGCATATGCCTGCCTGCCCAATGCTTGAATGGTGCGAATATCCTGTCCGCTACGCTGGCTATCGCGGTGAAGTTTGTTTGACTCATGCATCTCAGGCGTATCTATGCCGATCAGGCGCACCCTTTCTCCGGTTTCAAGTTTCAGCGTATCTCCATCAACAACTCTGGCGACCAAAATATCCGCATAATTGTAAGACCTGCCAAAGGGAATGGAAACCTTGCCCCCTCCGGAGTCAGTGGAAATTCTGGCATTCTCCATAGCATAGGAATAAATCAAAGATAAAACCAAAAACCCAAACAGCAAATAAACCACCCTGTTAATTCTCCTCATTTTTTAGCTCCCATAGTTATGGGCACCAAACCCCATACGGATGGGGCACCAATTCATCCTTTAGAATTGGGTGCCATCCGATATATTTGGGTGCCTTTATAAACTTGCGGCCACAATTCCCGCTAAGACTACGATATCCTCAATGCAAAATATGTGCGTAATGCTGGCATCAAAATACATGTTGGCATCAGGCCCGAATTCCTCATCTGCCTTCCAGAGCTTGATTAAGACCGGAACACCCTCAAAGGCCTCGACAATGATCCCTAAATCACCGCCTTCTGCTTTTTTTGCCGGCAGCTGCCCCAGCGTCGTTAGTATGCCTTCTGGATTCCTGCCGTACTTTCTGACAATAGGCTCAATCGCGCGCTTTCTAAAAGCGTCGTAGTAACCCTCTATCCTTGAAAATTCCCGGAAGGTAAGCCACTCTCCTCTAACCTGCGGCAGGCCTTTTAATTTCTGAATCAGATAATGCAGGATCAGAATTACCTCAAAATCCTTTGCCGGGACATTGCAGGATAAAGACAGAACTCTCTTAGCTTGCAAATCAATACTGTATTCATCAGCCAAAAATTTTACCAAAAGATTGCCTTGCGGATTTAATTTAGCAAGCTCATTCCAGGCTATGTTGATAGCTATTTCGTAAGACATATTTAACCTCTACGAACTTACCCTTGACACTAACGTTAAAGAATTCTAACCTTACG